>Ga0209013_10002225_pt1 | contig 17623 bp, 11 predicted proteins | sample Cruoilmetagenom2_FD_187291 | JGI IMG/M metagenome (GOLD analysis project Ga0209013, IMG submission 187291) | Oil polluted marine microbial communities from Coal Oil Point, Santa Barbara, California, USA - Sample 2 (SPAdes) (version 2) | ecosystem: Environmental > Aquatic > Marine > Oil seeps ...
GGATAGGCTTCAGCCTCCCTGATCGCCTTCAGATACTGACTCTGGCTGGCTCCCATGGAGACCTGTGCCACATACACATATCCGTAAGTCATGGCCATCATACCCAGGTCCTTCTTGCGGATCTTCTTACCGGAAGCTGCAAACTTGGCCACGGCACCCATCGGGGTAGCCTTGGAAGCCTGTCCTCCTGTATTAGAATAAACCTCGGTATCCAACACCAGGATGTTCACATCTTCGCCGGTAGCGATCACGTGATCCAGTCCGCCATAACCTATGTCATAGGCCCATCCGTCTCCACCAAAGATCCAGACTGACTTTTTCACCAGGTATTGCTTCAGACCTTTGATCTCTTCTGCGAGGGCATGAGTCTCGCTATCGAGTACCTCAAGCAATTTGGCCGAAGCGGCTTTGGAGGCATCCAGATTATCCATGGAGGCAATCCACTCACCAAAGGCCTCTTTGGTAGCGGGTTTCACTTCGTCCATGGCAGCTACCATCCTGTTCTTGATACGCTCACGGTTCTTATTTACGCCTGTGGCAAGACCAAATCCATACTCGGCATTGTCCTCAAACAGTGAGTTGGCCCATGCGGGACCCTGTCCGTTTACATTGGCACTATAAGGAGTGGATGGGGCTGATCCACCGTAAATGGAGGAACAACCGGTGGCATTGGCTACCATCATCTGGTCGCCATACAACTGGGTGATCAATTTGATATAGGGAGTCTCTCCACAACCTGCACAAGCTCCGTGGAACTCGAAGAGCGGTTGTGCAAACTGACTGTTCTTCACAGTCTGTTTCTTATCCACCAGTGTATCCTTGTAAGAGATCTCCCTGATCAGGTGATCCCAGCGTGGAACTTCAGCCAGCTGTGTCTCCAGAGGCTTCATCTCCAGGGACTTGACTTTGGACGGACATACATCGGCACAGTTACCACAACCGGTACAGTCAAGTACAGAAACCTGTATCTTGAATTTCAATCCTGCAAACGCTTTACCAGTGGCATCCAAAGTGGTAGTCCCTTCGGGTAGTGCTTTGGCCTCATCCTCATCGATCAGGAAGGGCCGGATGGCAGCATGGGGACATACATAAGCACACTGGTTACACTGAATACAATTATCGCCGTTCCATTCAGGTACATTCACTGCAACCCCGCGTTTTTCATACTGTGTGGTTCCTGATGGGAAAGTTCCATCTTCACGTCCGATGAATGCACTTACAGGCAGATCATCACCCTGAAGTTTGTTGATGGGTTCTGCCACATTCTTCACAAAATCAGGGATATTCCGCTCATCCTTCACCTCTTCTACCGTAAGATTGGCCCAGTCGGCAGGAACTTCAATTTTCGTCACTGCTCCACCCTGTTCAACAGCAGCAAAGTTCATGTTCACAACCTCCTCACCCTTTCTCCCGAAACTCTTGATGATAAATTTGCGCATCTCCTCCACTGCCTGGTCGTAGGGGATAATATCAGCGATCTTAAAGAAAGCCGACTGCATGATGGTGTTGGTACGGTTCCCCAGTCCAATTTCCTGTGCCAGTTTGGTGGCATTGATGATGTAGAAGTTGATGTTATGCTCGGCCATATATTTTTTCATATGAACGGGCAAGTGGTCTCGCGTCTCCTTCTCATCCCAGATGGAATTCAGCAGGAATGTACCTCCGTCCTTGAGGCCCTTCAGCATATCATATTTCTCCAGGTATGACGATACATGGCATGCCACAAAATCAGGTGTTCCCACCAGGTAAGGAGAACGTATGGGCTGATCACCAAACCTCAGATTAGAGGTGGTAATTCCACCCGACTTCTTGGAGTCATAGGCAAAATATGCCTGACAATATTTATCGGTAGATTCCCCGATGATCTTGATGGAGTTCTTATTGGCTCCCACCGTACCATCGGATCCCAGACCGTAAAACTTGCCTTCAAAGGTTCCTTTTGGCCCGATTGAAATCTCCGGCAACAAGGGCAATGATTTAAAAGTCACGTCATCCACAATACCCACAGTGAATCCATTCTTCGGCTCTCTCAATTTCAGATTTTCAAATACAGATAGCATCATGGCAGGAGTGGTGTTCTTGGAAGATAAACCGTAGCGTCCACCAACAATCAGGGGCGCATTCTCTTTGCCATAAAATATATCCTTCATATCCAGATAGAGTGGTTCCCCATTGGCACCAAGCTCTTTGGTACGATCAAGCACACTGATCCTTTTAACCGATTTGGGAAGTACCTTCATTAAATATTTCTCTGAAAAAGGCCTGTAGAGATGTACTGAAATCAATCCCACCTTTTCACCCTTCGCTATCTGATAATCCACCACCTCTTTGATGGTTTCTGTTATGGATCCCATGGCAATAACAATATTCTCTGCATCTTCAGCACCGTAATAGGTAAATGGATGATAGACCCGGCCTGTGAGTTTGGTGATCTCCTGCATATAAGCATCCACCTGATCGGGAATCACTTCATAAAACCTGTTGATGGCTTCGCGGGTCTGGAAATAGATATCCGGATTCTGAGCCGTCCCCCTGGTAACAGGATGTTCCGGGTTGAGTCCACTATCCCTGAATGCTTTTAAGGCATCCATATCTACCAGTTTGGCCAGTTCATCCTGATCAGGAGCTTCTACCTTCTGGATCTCGTGGGAAGTACGGAATCCATCAAAGAAATGAAGGAAAGGAAGTTTGGTTTTGATGGCGGTAAGGTGGGCCACTCCGGCCAGGTCCATCACCTCCTGTACGCTTCCTGTAGCTATCATAGAAAAACCGGCTTGTCGGACAGACATTACATCGCTGTGATCCCCGAATATTGAGAGCGCCTGGGCTGCAATACTACGCGCCGATACATGGAAAACACCCGGCAATAATTCGCCTGAGATCTTATACATATTCGGGATCATCAACAACAATCCCTGTGATGCAGTGAAGGTAGAGGAGAGGGTTCCGCTCTGAAGTGATCCGTGCAGCGCACCAGCTGCACCTGCTTCTGATTGCATCTCTGTAACTTTAACGATTTCCCCGAAAATGTTCTTTCTGCCATTGGCCGACCACTCATCAATGTGCTCCGCCATATCGGAAGAAGGGGTAATGGGATAGATGGCAGCAACCTCACTGAACATGTACGCAATATGTGCAGCTGCATAATTGCCGTCACATGTTAAATAATTCTTCTTTTTCGCCATGTTATTTTGCTTAAGTATTTAAATTACAATTCGTTAACTATTTTGACTTGAGTCATCCAAAATTAATAAAATAGGTTCATATGTTATAGGAGAAACGCAATATAAAATCATTTCAAATAACCCCGAACCATTTGCCCCAAAACAAAAAAGTGACGGTGTTGGCCGTCACTTTTCTGTATGATTTTTAACCGGATCAGCCGCTGTTCATGGAGATCAGAAACTCCTCATTGGTGCCCGTCTTACTCATACGGTCACGGAGGAATTGCATGGCCTCTACCGAATTCATATCCGAGAGGTAATTCCTGAGGATCCAGATCTTGTCGAGCATGGGCTTGTCAAGCAGCAGATCTTCGCGGCGTGTACTGGATGGATTGACATCCACAGACGGATAAACCCGCTTGTTGGAAAGTTTCCTGTCGAGCTGTAGCTCCATGTTACCCGTACCTTTAAACTCTTCAAAAATCACTTCGTCCATCTTGGAACCTGTCTCTGTAAGGGCAGTAGCCAGGATGGTAAGTGAACCACCGTCTTCAATGTTTCTGGCAGCACCGAAGAATCGCTTCGGTTTATGCAGAGCATTGGCATCCACACCACCCGAAAGCACTTTCCCTGAGGCGGGAGAGATGGTATTGTAAGCCCTGGCCAATCGGGTAATTGAATCCAAAAGGATCACTACATCATGACCGCATTCCACCAATCGCTTGGCCTTTTCAAGAACAATATTTGCAATCCGCACATGGCGCTCTGCAGGTTCATCAAAGGTGGATGATATTACCTCTGCATTCACATTTCTTGCCATGTCGGTCACCTCCTCGGGACGTTCATCGATGAGAAGAACAATCATGTATACTTCGGGATGATTGGCAGCAATGGCATTGGCCACATCCTTTAGCAATACAGTCTTACCGGTCTTTGGCTGGGCCACGATTAGTCCACGTTGTCCTTTACCAATGGGAGCGAACATATCCACTACCCTGACCGAAAGATTATGCTGTCCGTTTCCCACCAGCGTAAATTTAGAATCGGGGAACAGGGGCGTCAGATAATCAAAAGGCACACGGTCACGGATGTAGTCGGGACTGCGGCCATTGATCTCTTCAACTTTGATCAGTGGAAAATATTTTTCGCCCTCTTTTGGGGGACGGATGGTTCCAGTCACATTGTCGCCCGTCTTTAGGCCAAAGAGTTTGATCTGACTCTGGGAAACATAAATATCATCGGGTGAATTGAGATAATTGTAATCAGAGGACCTCAAGAAACCATAGCCATCGGGCATAATTTCAAGCACACCGGAATTGGTGATCAATCCTTCAAAATCATATTTATCCACTTCTCTGCGCTCATAAGGCTTCTTATAAGCACTTCTGTCATTACGGTTGTCACGGTGGTCCCGATTGTCACGGCTGCTGTCACTACGATTGTCACGGCTGCTGTCACTACGTTTGTCACGGCTGTCACCACGTTTGTCACGGTGGTCACGGCTGTCACGGCTCTCACGGCTCTCAACAGGCTGTCTCCTTTGATGGCTATCTCCACCCTGGCTGTCTTCCTTTTTATAGGGCTTGACTTCGGATGAAGATGTTGACCTTTCTTTGGTTTCTTTCTCAACTTTTGGTTTTGCCGTTTCCTTAGCCCCGACGTGTTCTTCAGCAGCAACTGCCTTTACTTCCGGTTCCTTTTTCTTCTCTTTCTTAGGCCGGCCAGGTTTCCTTTTCGGAGCAGGTGCAGCATTTTCAGTTTCACCAACAACCTTCTCCTTCTTGGAAACTCCCTTCCTGGAACTCTCTTTCTTGGAACTCTCCTTCCTGGAACTCTCCTTCTTGCCTGCCTTGGACTCAGATACAACTATGGCCTGCGCATCAAGTATTTTATAGATTAAGTCCTGCTTTTTGAAAGACTCTACTCGCTTAATTTTAAGTTCTTTGGCAATGTCACGCAATTCGCCAAGAAGCTTCTTATTCAATTCAAGAATATCGTACATATATAATGAAATAATTAAATAATAATCCTGTGAGGATAACTGTTAATCAGGTGTTTTGGATTAAATATAGAATGGAACAATCGTTCGATAGAATGGAATAGTTATGCAAAAGTAAAAGAAATATGGTGAACTACCAAAATTAATATATATTTAGGTTCATTTTTCCAGATCAAGCAGTCAGCCACATGAGACAGCTCAAGATCATCAAGCAAGTCACTAACCGGGAAACTCCCTCTCTTGATAAGTACCTACATGAGATTGGAAAGGTAGACCTGATTTCGGCTGAAGAGGAGGTGGAGCTGGCCCGGCGAATCCGGAAAGGTGATGAGGAGGCCATGGAGAAACTGATCAAAGCCAATCTGCGTTTTGTGGTCTCTGTCTCCAAGCAATACCAGAACCAGGGATTGAGCCTGCCCGATCTGATCAATGAAGGCAACCTGGGGCTGATCAAAGCAGCACAACGTTTTGATGAAACCCGCGGGTTCAAATTTATCAGTTATGCGGTCTGGTGGATCAGGCAATCGATCCTTCAAGCACTGGCCGAGCAGGCACGGATTGTTCGTCTCCCTCTCAACAAGATTGGATCCATCAATAAGATCAATAAGACCTTTGCTGAACTTGAACAGAAGTTCGAACGTGAACCTACAATACTGGAGATTGCTCAAACGCTGGAGCTGGCTCCGGAGGATGTGAAAGATGCAATCCGCAGTTCGGGCAGGCATGTTTCCATGGATGCACCCCTTCAGAATGGTGAAGACGGGAACATGTATGATGTGTTGCTCAATGGAGAGACTCCTTCGCCCGACCGGGGATTGCTCAATGATTCACTTCGCAAGGAAATTGAACGTGCATTGAGCACCCTCACCTATAGAGAAGCCAGTATCATTCGCCTCTACTTCGGGCTCAACGGAAAACATCCCCACACCCTGGAAGAGATTGGTGAAGAATTTAACCTTACCCGGGAAAGGGTAAGGCAGATAAAGGAGAAAGCCATTAAAAGGCTCAAGCACACAACCCGAAGTAAGATTCTGAAAAGCTACCTCGGCTAACGGGAACGAAATACCTTTTAATCTCTCTTGATAATATCCCCTGCACTGGAACTATGTGAGCGTACCACCCTGGCATCCCCTTTGTAATAGATATTTCCGGCGCTTGATACGTTCATGGAAATCTCCTCGGTAGCATGTACCCTGGCATCCCCTGCACTGGAAACATTCACATTCACCTTGTTGGCAACCAGGTCAAAAGCGTTAAGATCACCTGCACTGCTTAAAGTTACATCCAGGATATTGGTGCTTCCTGTAATTCGTGCATCACCACTGGAGCTTATGTCAAGGGTTATACGCTCCGCTTCCACATCCAGTGAAAGATCACCTGCACTGCTGATCCCCAAATTCAAATCACCGCATTTAAAGGGAGTCTGTCCCTCACAATCTCCTGCACTACTGATCTTCAGCTCGGTAAGCTCAGGCAGGGTAACATAAACTTTCTTGGACCTGGCCCGCCTGATGTTTACCCTGTCAGTCTTTACCACAAGCATATCACCCTTTAACTCGGTAAGGATTACTTCCATCAGGTTCTCGTCGGCTTCAACTGTGACCTCAAATTCATTCCCTTCGGTAAGGTAAACATCAATGCCGGTACTCACATGCACCCCTGTAAACCCTGAAACATCTCTGGTCTCTTCGATCACATTCCCATTGCCCGAAATTCCGTGATCCCATCCATCAATCATGCATGATCCCAGCATGACAGACATAATAATAAATAGAAAAGCTACTTTTTTCATTTGTCGACTATTTAGTTTTATGGATTTCAGTTTAACTCTCGTAATAAGTATAAGACGAATAGAACATAGAAATGTTACTCCACTTCCAGTACCAACCCTTTCAGGTATTCTCCTTCGAGATGGAAGATGCTCACCGGATGATCGGGTGGTTGGGAGAGTTGGTACAGGATCCGCACTTTACGCCGGGCATTGGCTGCAGCTACAAAAACTGACTTTCGGAAATTCTCTCTGCTCACGGCCTGTGAACAGCTGAATGTAAACAGGATTCCCCCGGGAGCGATCTGTTCAAGGGCTTTCTGGTTCAGCCTTTTGTAACCCTGAAGGGCATTGCTCAATACGTTTTGATGCTTGGCAAATGCCGGTGGATCCAGGATGATCAGGTCATATTTGTTCTTAATCTCTTTAATGAAGTTGAATGCATCCACAGCAAATGCCTCATGCCGGTTCTCCTCCGGGAAATTCATCTCCACATGCTGCCTGGTCAGGTCAATGGCCTTCCCCGAACTGTCCACACTATGAACCAACGCTGCATCTCCACCCAGACCATACACACTGAAACCTCCGGTATAGCCAAACATATTGAGTACCCGTCTCCCCCCGGACCACTTTCCCACCAGCTTTCTGTTTTCACGCTGGTCAATAAAAAATCCGGTTTTCTGTCCCTGCATCCAGTTCACATTGAACCGGAAGCCATTCTCGAGCACCTCACCTGTCTCCTGATTGCCGAGCAAAAAACCAGACCGATCGGTTATGCCCGGTTTGTCCGGAAGGGTCGATTCGCTCTTATTATAAATGGTATGGATCCTCTCTCCACCTGACTTCAGCAGCGATTCTTTGATAGATTCCAGGTTTCGGTACATGCCGATGGAATGCATCTGGATCACCACCGCACCGTTGTAGTAATCGATAATCAATCCGGGCAATCCATCCCCTTCAGCATTGACCCACCTGAATACATTGGTCCCGGGATCTGAAACCAGTCCCAGTTTTTCCCTGAGCTTCCAGGCACTGCCAATTTTCTCATCCCAGAACTGCTGGTCCACCTCCACCGGGTCAAAACTGAGTACCCGTATTGCAATGGAACCATCCTGGTAATGTCCCATTGCCAGGAACTCATCATTGTTATCATAGACATCAACCACCACTCCTTCCTGGGCCGGACCATTGATTTTTTTGATGGCCCCCGAAAAGACCCAGGGGTGAAACCGTCTAAGTGATTGATCTTTGCCTGATTTAAGTACAATCCTGGTCCGTTCATTCATGGTGTTTTGATAAAGAATTTCTTAATGTATTGTATATTTCAAGGCAGATCCATGCATCTGTGGCAGCATACTTCAACTGTGCATTGGTCAACAGATCTGCATCCCAGTTGGATACTTGCTGTGATTTTGAAATACGCCTGCCAAGAACGATCCCGCTCAGCTTTTTTAAGCCTTTCTCTTCGATGCGAAAGGCTCTTACATATTGTTGAAGGTCCAGGAAGCCGGCCGGTTCGAATTGGAAATCGGACCGCAGCCTTCGCAGGTCATCGTTCAGACCCAACCCTACCTTTATGATATCCTCACTGGAAAGTATTTCAAGTAGTTTATTCGGGTATCCGATCCTTCTTACACGCAGCAACCATGACCTGTTCAAGGTGGATAGTTGTATCAGCGATGTGGGATATACCTGCCCCTTTTTAAACGATGGTCTGGTTTCAGTATCAAATCCCAGGATTGAATTGGCGGCAATTTGATCGATCTGCTGCTCAAATGCCTCCAAAGAATCAATCACATTGATTGGTCCCTCGTACTGGATCAACTCCAGATACGCCACCTCCTCTTTGCTCATCTCACTTCGAAACATTACTCTTTTTCTGTCGGATCAATCCCTTGAATGTATAAATCATGTAGCGCCATCAGTGAACGCAACAATTTCTTTCCCCAATGTTCAGCAAATCGTTCCTTCAGCTCCCAAGCTGCATCATTCATCAGCTCCTCCATTCCCCTGCTATAAATGGTAGTGAAATCTCTAAGTTCCTGGTATACATCTGATATATCCTCGGAAATGGTGTGGGTTACCAGATCGGAACGATCGAATTCTTCATCCTCGGCCTGACGAAGAGTGTCATTGTGCGCCCCCAGTAGCATAGAGATCCGTTGAAAGACAGCAGACCATTCCTGCTCGGTCACTGTTGGTTCCCAGACCGATTCAATCTGAGGCTCCGTCTCTTCCAGTTTCACGATGGCTGCATATACGCCGGAAAGGTGCTTCACCGATTGCTCAATGAATGCTTTTCCATCCACTCCATTTGGTTGTTCAAAAAACTGACAACAGGCGTTGGAGACGGCGATAAACTCAACCATATCACTGGAATACACATAATTATGAAGATGAGAGCTTTCCTCTTGCATGGCGCAAAGATAGTTAAAAGGGATCAAATTATGATAAGATCACTTCCATCTGAGTTTCAGGTCTTTTTCCCTTACTACCTTTCCCTGATCAACCAGCCAATCAACCACCGGAAGCACTTTTCCCGACTCGTACCCGGAGGCTGCCACAAGCTTGTCGAGAGTTTCGCTGTGATCTGACAACAGCTCGGCGATCTTATCCATGATCATTCTGGATTCCCCACTGTCGGGATCCATTCCCTTCTCACTCCTGCAAACATCACAACGACCACAACGGGGGGCGTCGAGCTGACCAAAATAACTTAACAGAAACTGGTTTCTGCAAATGGTTTCCGATGAGGCATACCGGAGCATCTCACTGATTCGCTTTTTATATCGCTCCATTCTGAAATGATACCTTTCAGGAGAGATTAATAGATTTTTCTCATCCAGACGCTCCTCTAAAAAAGTGATCACCGGGACCTCTTTCCGGGGTATATAATATATAATGTGACGGGAAGATAGTGTCTTAAGGTAACCGTATACCCGCTCAGAAGGCAGTCCCGAACGTTTGGACAGGAACGACTCATCGATCCTTACATACTGTGAAAAGAGTCCGCTGTATGATCTGAGCAATAGTTTGATAAAACCATCAAATCCAGCATATTTTACCTGGAAATTATAAAGTCCATCCCGCTCCACACGGAACTTCACACGGGAAGGATTGTTGAATGCATCGGTGAGTGCAAGATAACCCTCCCTGGCCAGGATATTTAAGGCACTATGGGCCACCATGGCATTGAACCGGTATCTGTGAAGGAACTCTCCCAACTCAAAATCATACTGCTGCCCCTTCCCGCTACCCAGCGGAACCTGCAGGTAGTTACAAAGGGCCATATACACTTCCCTGATCTTTGGGATTCCGGGAAAATTCACTTCAATACGCTGTTGGATCATTCGTTTGTCAACCGGACTGTAGAGGAGGATGGCCCAGGATTTATTCCCATCCCTTCCGGCCCTTCCAGCCTCCTGAAAATAGGCTTCCGGGGTATCGGGCAGGTCCAAATGGATCACAAAACGCACATCGGGTTTGTCGATTCCCATCCCGAATGCATTGGTAGCTACCATGACCCTGAACCTGTTTCCGCTCCACCCCTGCTGTCGTTCATCCCTGACCACATGCTTCAGTCCGGCATGGTAGAAATCGGCCTTCACCCCCCTTTCACGTAGTAACTGTGCTACCTCACGGCACTTTTTACGATTCCTGGCATAGACAATACCGCTTCCATCCAGTTTCTGAACAATTTCCGTCAGTTCCCTGATCTTATCCTCTGTGTGCCTGACCAGGTATGCCAGGTTTTCACGGTCAAAACTCTTCTGTAACAGATTCTTTTCACCGAATGACAACCGCTCCTGGATATCATCACACACTTCGGGAGTAGCAGTTGCAGTCAGCGCCAGGACCGGCACATCCTCAAGGATCTCCCTGAGGGAGCTGATCTCCAGATAGGATGGTCTGAAATCATATCCCCATTGAGAGATACAATGCGCCTCATCCACTGCGATCAGGTTCACATTCATATCCCTGACCCGTGTGCGAAACATTTCAGTAGCCAGACGTTCTGGAGAGAGATAAAGGAACTTGAAGTCTCCATAGATACAATTGTCCAGGGTGATATCAATTTCATGCCGGGTCATGCCCGAGTGAATGGCCGCAGCTTTGATCTTTTTGCTGTTCAAATGATCCACCTGGTCCTTCATCAATGCAATCAGGGGGGTGATTACAAGACAGATACCCTCCATAACCAGAGAGGGTACCTGGAAGGTAATAGACTTGCCTCCCCCGGTGGGCATCAGCGCCAGCGTATCCTTCCCCTGTAATACCGATTGAATGATTTCCTCCTGAAGCGGGCGGAAATTAGAATAGCCCCAATATCGGGTTAAAATCTGGCGAATTTCTTCAAGATTTGCTAAGCTTTTTTTTTGTAATTTTGCCACATTTAAATTTAACCAAATTCTCATACAATGTCGTTCGCCCAGGATAAAATCGTTTCGGAAGGCCTTACCTTCGATGATGTATTGCTGCTTCCGGCCTACTCGGAAGTCCTCCCGAGGGAAGTGAGTATCAAATCTCGTTTCTCCAGGAATATCCAGTTGAATACACCCATTGTGTCGGCGGCCATGGATACAGTAACCGAGGAACAGCTAGCGATCACAATTGCCCGGGAAGGAGGCATGGGAGTGATCCACAAAAACATGCCATTGGAAGAGCAGGCCCTGCAGGTAAGAAGGGTGAAAAGGGCAGAGAGTGTGATGATCCATGAACCGATCACCATCCAGAAAGATGGCACCGTCAACGATGCATTGAATCTTATGAAAGAGTATAAAATAGGAGGCATTCCGGTAGTTGATAATAATAATGTCCTGATCGGTATTGTTACCAACCGTGACCTTCGTTTTCAAGAGGAAATGGGAAGGGCCATCGAAGAGGTAATGACCAGTGAAAATATCATCACCACAACCCGCAAGACCGACCTGGCTGAAGCAGCTCAAATCTTGCAGGCATATAAAATTGAAAAACTACCGGTGGTGAATAGCGAGCATAAACTGATCGGTCTTATTACCTATAAAGATATTACCAAGTCAAAGGACCGGCCTAACTCGTGCAAAGATGACAGAGGCAGATTGCGCGTTGCTGCCGCAGTGGGAGTTACAGCAGATATCATAGAACGGGTGGCTACTCTGAAAGAAGCTGGTGTGGACGCGATAGTTGTCGATACAGCCCATGGACACTCCAAAGCTGTTGTGGAGAGTCTTAAGAAAGTAAAAGCAAAATTTCCTGAACTGGATGTGGTGGTTGGAAATGTGGGAACCACCGATGCCGCCAAAGCGCTGGTAGATGCCGGTGCTGATGGAATTAAAGTAGGGATAGGGCCTGGTTCCATCTGCACCACCCGGATTATTGCAGGGGTTGGTGTACCTCAGCTGACGGCCATTTTTGATGTGGCCAAGGCTGTAAAGGGATCGGGGATCCCTGTCATTGCTGATGGTGGTATCCGCTATTCTGGCGATATTGTCAAAGCATTGGCTGCCGGAGCCAGTTCAATAATGGCGGGCTCCCTTTTTGCAGGAGTTGAAGAATCTCCCGGTGAAACAATCATCTATAACGGCAGGAAATATAAGTCATACCGTGGTATGGGTTCTCTGGAAGCCATGCAGCATGGATCCAAGGACCGTTATTTTCAGGATGTGGAGGACGATATTAAAAAACTGGTTCCCGAAGGAATCGCAGCAAGGGTACCTTTCAAAGGAAGCATAACCGAAGTGATCTACCAGATGGTGGGAGGGCTCCGTGCCGGAATGGGATACTGTGGTGCCACTGATATTTCTACGCTTCAAAATGCTAGATTTGTACGGATCACCAACGCAGGTGTTCAGGAGAGCCATCCACATGATATAACCATTACCAGGGAAGCTCCCAATTACAGCAGATAATATATTAACTCATAGACCGTTTTACATAAAACAATTTTCATAAGATGAAAAAAAGCATTCTCTTAATGGCCATGGTTGCAATGGTAACAACCGGACTCTTTAGTCAGGATACACCTGTGTTACTCACCATTGACAATGAACAAATAACCCTGGATGAATTTGAAAGGATCTACAGGAAAAATAACAATGAAGCATCGCTGAACAAGCAGACTCCAGAAGAGTACCTGGAACTTTTTATCAACTTCAAACTTAAGGTAAAGGAGGCGGAAACACTTGGGATGGATACCACCTCCAAATTTGTCAATGAACTGGAAGGGTACAGGCAACAGCTTGCTAAACCTTACCTCACTGATGATGAAACCAAGGAGGAGATGATGAAGGAAGCCTATGAAAGAGCCAAACTGGACATTAATGGCAGTCACATCCTTATCAAACTTCCCGCCAATCCCACACCCGAAGATACTCTTGCTGCATATGAGAAAATCACTGGAATCAGGGATCGGATCGTAAATGGGGAGGAATTTGAAACTGTGGCAAGGGCAACATCTGACGACTCTTCGGTCAAAAGGAACGGAGGCAACCTGAGCTATTTTACGGTATTTTCCATGATCTACCCATTTGAAACCCTGGCATATAACACCCCGGTAGGCGAACTCAGCATGCCTTTTAGAACCAATTATGGTTACCATATCCTGAAAATTTATGATAAGAGACCGGCAAGGGGGCAGGTTAAAGTGTCCCATATTTTCGTGAGAACTCCCGAAGGCATGAGTGAAGCACAAAAGAAAGCGGCCTACGAAAAATCCCAGATGATCTATGACAGCCTCCGGATGGGAACTGACTTTGGATATATGGCCACGAGCTATTCAGAGGATCCAAGTTCTGCCCGTAGCGGAGGTGAGATTCCCTGGTTTGGAACGGGCCGCATGATCCCTGAATTTGAGGATGCCTGCTTTGCCATTGAAGAGAAGGATGATTTTACCAAACCTTTTAAGTCGTTCTACGGATGGCATATTATCAAATTGCTGGATAAAAAAGGCATTGGAACCTATGAGGAGATGGAGCCCGAACTACAAGAGAAGATCAATCGGGGAGATCGTGGGAAACACCGGACCGAAAGATACATTACCAAACTTAAGGAGGAACACGGATTCAAAGAATTTCCAGGAGCACTTGAAACTGTTTATGCTTCTGTGGATACCTCTCTGTTGGTTGGATCCTGGGATGGAGGTGGCCTGTCGGATGACGAAACACTATTAATGCAGATCGGAGACAGCAAGGTAACCGTAGGTGAATTTGTTGTTTACCTACAAACCAATCAGAACAAAGGCAAATCCAGGGATCCATATGGCTATGTGGATCTGCTCTTAAGTCAGTTCACACAAGATGTCGTGACAAAGTATGAAGAATCGAAACTTCCTGAAAAATACCCGGAATTCAGGTACATTTACCAGGAATACCATGACGGGATCCTCCTTTTTGACATCATGGATCAGCGTGTATGGTCAAAAGCAGTGTCAGACACCATTGGACTGGCTGCCTATCATCAGGAGCATCTCGGCAATTACATGTGGCAGAAGCGGACCGAGGCCTATGTGGTAACCTGCGGGGAAGATGGTAACCTGGCCGGTGTAAGAAAGGCTTATAAGAAGATTTTGAGAGGAAAACTTGATGAAGCTGCTCTGAATTCGGCTTACTGTTCAAATGATACCCTACCCTGCATTACTTTAACACAAGTGCTGGTGGAGCAGGGTGAAAATGAACAGGTGGATGCCATGAGTGGGCAACCTGGACTGGGTCCGGTTGTAGTCAGTGAGGGATCTAGCAGCTTTGTAATTCTGAAAAAGTTGAGATCACCGGAGCCAAAGGAACTGAACGAAGCACGCGGACAAATTACCTCTGATTATCAAAACTACCTGGAAGCTGAATGGATCAAACAACTGAAGCAAAAATATCCTGTAGAAGTTGACGAAAGTCTGCTCTCCAGGATCAAATCGTAAAGATGATCAAATCCTTGTTTGTCATATCATCATTGATACTTTTAGGACATGGTTGTTCCCTGTTTGAGGGCAATAACAAAGAGGAACCATTGGCCCGTGTATTGGAACAATATCTCTATCCTTCCGATATCAGTGATGCCATACCAGCAGGCACATCCAAGCAGGACAGTATGATACTTGCAAGGCGATATGCAGATACCTGGGTGAGGGATCAATTAATGCTGAACCAGGCCGAACAGGCACTGACAGAGGAGCAGAAAGATTTCGAAAAACAGATTGCCGAGTATCGCCGGTCGCTGTTAATCTTTTCCTACAGACAAAAACTCTTGCAACAGAAGCTGGACACAGTTGTATCCGAAAGCGAGATTCAATCCTACTACCAGGATAACATCAATAACTTTATCCTGGGCCAAAATGTAATCATGGGCACCTTTATCAAGGTACCCCTCTCGGCTCCCCGGATTGATGAGTTGCGGGGATGGTCCAGATCCAATGGTAAGGATGACCTTGATCAGATGGAGAAGTACTGTATCAGTTATGCTGATAAATACAGTGATTTCAACGATACCTGGGTCTATTTCCCATCCATCAAGACACAACTGCCCATGCAAATCTCTCAGCCCTCCAGGTACCTGAGGTACAACCGGAATATCGAAACAACAGATTCTCTATTCAGATATTTTCTACACGTTGCTGATCACCTTCCTGAAGGTGAGATAGCTCCCATTGAAATGGTAACAGACGATATTACCAACATCATAATGAATAAACGGAAAATCGAATTTTTCCAGGATATGGAACAGATGGTTTACAACGATGGTGTGAGCAGAAACCAATTTGAAATTTATCGCTAAAGATCATGATGAAAAAATTAATATATTTTGTAATTGGAGCCCTCCTGTCACTGAATGTTGCTGGTCAGCCGCTTATCATTGACAGGGTGGTAGGAGTTGTTGGGGATTTCAACATTCTTCAGTCAGATATTGAACAACAGTACCTTCAAATGAAAATGTCTGGAATGAACATGGCCCCCGACTCGCATTGTCAGATATTCAATCAGTTCGTAGAGATGAAACTGTTAATGGCACAGGCCAAGATTGACAGTGTTGAAGTGGGCCCGGATATGGTAGAAGTGCAGATGGAATCACGATTGGATTACTTCGTAAGCCAGTTTGGGAGCGAGGAGGAGATGGAGAGCTATTTCAATAAATCGATCTTTGATATCAAGGATGACCTTCGGGAAGCCATCAGTGAACAGATGGTCACCGATGAGGTGAGGCAGTCCATAATAGCGGATGTATCTACAACACCCTCCGATGTAAAAAGCTTTTATCGCGCCATGCATTCGGACAGTGTCCCATATATCAACACTCAAGTTGAACTTGCTCAGCTTGTGGCCTATCCAACCTTCAGTGAAGAGGCTGTTTTCCAGGTGAAAGAACGCCTTCTGGAGCTGAGAGGACGGGTCCAGGAGGGAGAAGATTTCGGCACATTGGCCATTCTTTATTCAGAAGGTCCCAGTGCCTCTCGCAGGGGTGAACTGGGATTTATGATGCGCAGTGAACTTGACAAAGAATATGCAACTACGGCCTGGGCTCTGAAACAGGGACAGGTATCCAAGATCGTAGAGAGCGCATTCGGCTACCATATCATCCAGTTGGTGGAACGGCGAGGTGACCGGGCCAATACCAGACATATTCTGATGAATCCCAAGGCCGATGCTAACGCAAAACAGAAAGCCATTTACAAACTGGACAGTTTGAAAATTGTAATCGAGGATGATTCCATCTCATTCGGAATGGCTGCAAAAATATATTCGGAAGACAAAAATACCAGCGTGAATGGCGGACTCATTGTCAATCCACAGACCATGGCAGCTACCTTTGAACTGGACCAGCTTCCCACCAAGGATTATTATATGATCCGGAACATGGAAGTTGGGGATCTGTCAGAAGCCTTTGAGTCCACAGATCACAAAGGCAAAGCATGCTACAAGGTCCTTCATCTGAAAGAGAGGACTGAACCCCACCGTGCCAATCTTAAACAGGACTACCTGCTTTTACAGAACATGGCACTTCAATACAAAAACAATGAAGTGATGAAAGATTGGTACTCGGATAAGAAAGAGTCCACCTACATCCGGGTCGACCCTTCATTTAAAAACTGCGCCCTCTTCGATCAGCAGACCAGCCAGAAATGATCCCGACCCGGCATAAGCCTGTTTTCCTCATATGCTTGCTTATGCTAGGTATGCTCTTCCCAATTCATCAACTTAAGGCACAGAAAATTACCAGACTTGAAATCCTGAATGCAGAACTCACAGCATATGATGTGAAAATTGGGAAGGATGCCAGAAAACTCATCGGTGATGTACAGATGAAACATGAAGATGTGATCATGTCATGCGACTCGGCTTACTTCTATACATCCACAGGTTCGGTGGATGCCTTCAGCAATGTGAAAATCGTTCAGGGAGATACGCTTACCCTTACAGGTGACCGGGTTCATTACGATGGAAATACAAAACTTGCCCGTGTCAGAAGAAATGTAAAGCTGGTAAATAATGAGATCACTCTACTCACCGACTCGCTCAACTATAACAGGGCAACGGAGATTGCATATTACATGGGAGGAGGTATCCTAACCCAGGAAGATAACAGGCTGACCAGTGGTAGAGGACGATTCTTTTTGGAATCTGAGATCTTCTATTTCATGGACAGCGTGGTCATCATCAACTGCGCCCGGGGCGAGGTGGTCAACACAGCGGACATGGTCGATGCGCTCAAGGCCGGCAATGTCGGCGG
>Ga0209013_10002226_pt1 | contig 17612 bp, 9 predicted proteins | sample Cruoilmetagenom2_FD_187291 | JGI IMG/M metagenome (GOLD analysis project Ga0209013, IMG submission 187291) | Oil polluted marine microbial communities from Coal Oil Point, Santa Barbara, California, USA - Sample 2 (SPAdes) (version 2) | ecosystem: Environmental > Aquatic > Marine > Oil seeps ...
TGAATCTCCCTCCCGAGCCGCGCCTTGAAGCCCGCAGCCTTTGGGGAGGATAAAAAACCTAAGCACACACTCGGGGAAACCCCCCGAGGATTCCCAAGAGAGGAGTGCCTCCCTCAGAGGCTCCTCTTCCTCAACTGTTTTTTTCGGTTTTCTCCCCCACCCCAGACTTTTCCTCTGGGAGGAGAGGCAGAGAAGAAGACCGCTCCCCCGCTTGTTCCAGGGTTGTCGTAAGCGGCTCAGTCGGCACAAGAAGCGCACGCACAGTGTCTTTGACAAGAGAACGATAAAGTGTCGACACAGGATCAAGGCCGAGCGCTTTTGCATGATGCGTGGCGCCTCCCACAAACCCTGCAACAAGATCACTCGCGGCTAAAATACGGGTTTGTGCCTCAAGCGTGTGGACTACTTCAGAAGGAGCATGCAACGTACGCGCCAGGGTTTCCGCCACAAAACTGCCGGCACGAAACAGGGTGGGCGCGCCGGTCGGGAAATCAAGCGCTCCGTATTCAACCACACCATACAGGCCCATACGAGCCATTTCAGGGTTCTCGAACATGAAGTCAATCCACATGTCAAGAAAGCGCCCAAGGCGTTCCGCGGGACTCCACTCATCAAAGACAAAAGACCCATTTTCCTGGCTCGCTTCCTGCCCCACTTCCTGACTCACTTGCAAGTTCGTATCTGCATCTCCTTTGACATGGAGCGCGATCTCTCGCTCTATATCAAGAATGAGCTTTGCTTCCTGCGCGAAAATCCACTCAACAACAGCAACATAAAGCCGTTCTTTGTTTCCGAAATGGTAGTGCAGACTCCCCAAAGGCACTTCTGCTTCCTCAGCGATCCGACGTGTTGTCGTCCCCCGATACCCCATTTCAGAGAAAACAGAGGTCGCAGCAGAGAGTATTTTTTCTCTGACCTTCCGCCCTTTGCTCGCCCTACTCACACGTCCATTCCTCTACATCTGTGCACATTCACCATTTACACTCATCCAACAAAAAGACCCTGAACACAACAAAAAACGCGTTGCGCGTGAACACATACCACAGGACATGAAGTCTCGGGTCATCATGCCAAATTCCAGAGAAACTCACTGTCTCAAAAGAGACAGTACCCTTCCCTGCCACCGACATTGCTCGCACTTTCGCGATATTCCCAGGCCTATTTACGGATCAACCGGACAACCGGTAGATAACAATATTCTGACAAGAGAACACAACTTCTCCACAAAATCTCCTACGACAGGACGAGAAAAGCAAGCAACATCCTGTTCTCCGACAAAACAGAAAAAGTACACGGTTTACGAAAAATCGCATACCGGCAAACAACACACTCCCACAGAACACATCAAAAGACCTGAATAATTGGGAAAAGTGACGACGGCACCCCATATATAATCATACGTATACCAGATATAATCTCCGGCACTCAGCAGAAAAACCAGAGAAAGCAGCCAATAGTGTCCACCCCCCGCAAGCGACCCATTGTGCCCACCCCCCACGATTCTGTTCTCATTTTTCTCGGCAACAGCGAAAACCTCCTTCCCGATCTGCCCTCTTCCCTGCCCCCTTCCCACTTTGTGATCGCCGCCGATTCCGGTCTCCACCTCGCCCAAAAAATGGGAATACAGGTTGATGTTGTAGTGGGTGACCTCGATAGCGTGTCCGCAGACGCACTCGACCTCGCGCGCAAAAGCGGCGTCCGTGTTGCACAACACCCGCGGGATAAAGAGCAAACCGACTTCGAGCTTGCCCTCCATATCGCAATTGCTCACGGGCAAAAAATCAGCATTATTGGCAATACTTCTGGGCGTTTCGATCATGTCATGGGAAACTGCCTTGTCCTCGCTGCCCCAGCTTTTGCCGAAGCTGAGATTGAAGCAAGGCTTGGGACAAGCCTGGTGTGGGTCGCGGGAGGTCGAAAGGAAGGCCCACAACGCACCGCCCTGCTCAAAGGGACTCCTGGCCACTACGTGAGCCTGCTCCCCTTGCATGGACCTGTGACCGGAGCTCGCACGCATGGACTGCGTTTCCCCCTGCACAACGAAACCCTGTTTCCTGGTTCGAGCCGGAGTTTGAGTAACGAATTCCTGACATCCGAAGCACGCGTCGAAGTGGAAACAGGCACACTACTGATAATCGCACCAGGATCTGGCCCGCAAGACCCTCCCCTCTAACCCCCAAGCCACTCGCTCAAGCCATCCTCTTGGAAACCACCCCCGAAACCTGTCCCCGTTTGCACTTGCGGCTTCTGCGACACGCGGTGGATTCGTTGTATTTGTCCTCGGAAAAACCCGTGAAATCCTTCCATTTTCACAAATACAATGCAAAAACAGGAAGAATCTAACGGGAGGGGTGCAAGAAAACAGAGCACGATACACGACTGCCCGGTCAGCGGTTGCTTGTTGTAGGGTCATTTGCGACAAAACAAAGAGGAAGCACGCGGAAACCAGCCACTGACACCATTTGGCCTGCTACGCAGAGAAGAACGGAGACACCCAGGTGACACGCTGTAAAACCCACTTTTCCCCGACTGTCTCCTCAAAGACTGCCTCCTCAAAGATCGTCTTCGGCGTGTGCGTCGTTCTCCTTCTTGGGGTCTTGAACGGCTGCAGCGAGGGTGATGACACTACAAACGCCGGCGACAACACCTTCAGCGTGTACATCAGCGAGCCACACTCCATTCTCCCCACCAATAACAATGAGTCTGACGGAAACCAGGTGATCGAAAGCCTCTTCACTGGTTTGGTGTCCTATGATGCAGACACTTTTGAGATCGTCTACGAAATAGCCGAGTCCATTGAGTCAGAAGACCAAAAAATCTGGACAATTAGCCTGAAAAACGACTGGACTTTCCATAATGGGGAGCCTGTCACCGCCCAGTCTTTCGTCGACACCTGGAACTATGCCGCTTTCGGACCGAATGCCCAGAAGAATTCCCACCATTTCAGCATAATCGACGGCTACGAAGAGCTGCAGTGCGCACCAGAGGAATGCACTACCACAACATTGTCCGGCATGCGTGTCACAGGAAGCCATACTTTTGAGGTGAGGCTGACGGAAGCGTTCAGCCAGTTCCCTCTCATGCTTGGCTATACCGGATTTTTCCCCATGCCAAAGGCTGCCTTCGCCGATATCAAGGCCTACGAAACAGCGCCTATTGGGAACGGCCCCTTCATGATGCAGGGGAAGTGGGAGCACGACACCAAGATAACCACAAAAAAGTACCCGGATTATGCGGGGAATCCGGCGCAAGCTGATGGCATAAACTTCAAAATCTATTCGCTGCCGGAAACGGCTTTTCTCGACATACAGAGTGGCAATCTCGACATTACCAAGCGTATCCCGCCAGAACTCATCAAAGAGGCACGAAAAGAATTCGGGGACAGAACGATAGAGACCCCAAACTCTTACTTCCAGTATCTCGGCTTCCCTCTCTATGACGAGCGTTTCCGGAACCCTGACCTGCGCCGCGCGTTTTCCATGGCAATTAACCGAGATGCCATCTCCGAGGTGCTCTTTGCAGGCACCCATTTGCCTGCCCGCTCGCTCGTCTCTCCCCTGATTCCCGGCGCTCGCCCTGATGCCTGCGGCGAGGCTTGCCACTTCGCACCCGAGGCAGCCCGTGCCCTCTTGCAGGCTGCGGGCGGGTTCGACGGCCCCCTCGAAATTTGGTACGACAACGATCACAATCACCAGCTATGGGTGGAAGCCGTCGCCAATCAGCTGCGCACAAATCTCGGCATCACCGACATTGTCTTCAAAGTCCTTCCCTTCCCGGAATTCATCAGCCGTTTGTACGCGAAAAATATCACGGGGCTTTTCAGTTTGGGCTGGAGCATGGACTTCCCCAGCCTGCAAAACTATCTCCAACCGATGTACCACTCAGGGTCCCACCCGCCTATGGGGGTAAACCTCACTACCTATGCAAATCCCGAAGTTGATCAGATGCTTGACGCGGGAAACCGTGCCACGTCCTCGAAAGAAAGCCTTCGCTTCTATCAGAAGGCCGAAGACCTCATTCTTGCGGATCTCCCCACGATCCCCATCTATTACGGCAGTAACCAGGGTGCCCGCTCCACACGCGTGGAAAATGTGAGGATCGATGCCTTCCGTCGCATACGCGTGACCTCAGTACACGTGCGATAAGAGAAAGCCCCTGACCTTTGTGGACCTTTGTGGACCTTTGTGGACCTCTCTGCAGGCCCCTCAGGCCCCTCAGGTCCTGCATGACCAGAGCGCCCCACGCGCGAGCACTTGCGATTCGGCAGTGACACAGTGGGATCAGAGACAGCAGCCTTAGTTCTTTGGCAGATAATGGATTGCTGCTGCCACAGTTGAGAGGTAGGCAATGCCTCCAATGTTGTGGCCGCCGGTTGGCACGATGTGCACTTCCGAGTTCACAAAGGCAAAGCGGCGTCTGTCCTGTACGAGCCCATTCAAAATCCACCATTCGCGTTTTCCGTAGAGAAAAGTGACAGAACAGTTGTTCTCTTTTGTATATTCTGCCGCTGGTGTGTACGAAAGCCACCCGTCTCTTTTGCCATCGTAGCGACGGCGCGCCCAGCGTTTCATCCAGGGCCACATCACAGCACGATCTTCCGCGAAAATTGGCGACATGGAGCAGAGCATCATTGTGCGTGGTTCAATGGAGTGACACAGCGCCATTGCAAAAACAGCCCCGAGACTAAAGCCAAAAAAATGCACTTGGTCGGCAGGGGGCATCGCTTCAATCTGGTCGATCACATTCTCCACCTGATCGAACATTCCCCCTTCTTTCCAGGGAATATCAAGAAATACCGGAGTGATACCGCGCGCGGCATAGCACTCTGCAACGCGTTGGTAAGGTTCTATATTGGTCTTCTGCCCTCGACCCGGCAAAATATATGCAACTCGCTTCATACGTCCCTTCCATCCCTTCCATCCCCTCGTTCACTCTCCCCCACAACCTTCTGCAAGAGGGTACTGAAGAGACAGCAAACCACCATCTTCTACTTCTTCACCCCGATATCTCAACATTCACACCTCGCCTGGCCCTCCCCAGCTGCAGTGCGCACAGAAAATTTTGTGCAGCAACATGTCTTCCACCAACATCATTGCAACCGGGGATACCAACAGCAGTGCCATCACAGCAAGTTCTTGCACCACCCATTGCACATGCCGGGAAGCACACACTGCAAAACATTCCGAAAACCCCTATCGACCCGTATTGTGTACCCGAAACATCACAACACCACAAGAAACCTTTCTATTCAATAAGCGAGAAAAGAAGAAACTATGAGCGTGAAAATCGGCCTCATGTTCACAAATGCCGGGCCATTTGGCAGTGCGGAAGGAGCAGCAGCAATCGCAGAAGCGGCAGACGCCAACAATATCGAGTCGTTGTGGACTGTCGAACATGTGGTCATCCCGACGGATTATCAGTCTGCGTACCCCTACTCTGCCGACGGCAAAATGCCCGGACCCGAGAACATGCCAATAGTTGACCCGCTGATCTGGCTCACCTGGGCCGCGGCGCACAGCGAGCGCGTCAAGCTCGCAACCGGCATTCTGATTTTGCCGCAGCGGAACCCCTTGGTCCTGGCAAAAGAAGTCGCCAGTCTCGATTTCATGTCAAAAGGACGTGTTCTTTTGGGTATCGGAGTCGGCTGGCTTGAAGAAGAATTCAAGGCGCTTGACGTGCCATTTGCACGCCGCGGGGCACGCACCGACGACTATGTTGCCGCACTGCGGGAGCTCTGGACGCAAGACGACTCCACCCATTCCGGAGAATTTTGCACCTTTGAAAAGGTGAAGTCCTATCCGAAGCCCGCGCAGGGCAGTGTGCCCATCATTGTGGGCGGCCATTCTCCTGCAGCAGCACGACGCGCAGGTCGTCTCGGAGATGGCTTCTTCCCTGCCCAGCCGAACGACCTCGACAACTTGCTCGACATCATGCGGACGACCGCAGAAAAAGAAGGCCGTGATCCGTCTGCAATCGAGATCACCACTGGGGGACTTCCCACTCCTGATTTCATCAAGAAATTAGAAGACCAGGGAGTACACCGTATTGTCGTTCCTCCCCCAGCGTTCACCCCGGATACCATCGGAGCAGCACTCGAGCGTCTCCAGGACAGCCTCGCCTAAAACATCTCAACAGAGACAACAGGGAACCGGAGAAAGAACACGCGAGACACACAGCTGAAGCGCCGAAAATAGCTTCACAGGACACGTCTCACCGGCTCCGTGCAGAACTCTGGGGTTCTTCGCAACCAGGACAGCCCCAGAGTTCCTGTCTGCCGGCGATTTTTGCGTCTCGCCCTTTCACGTCCCAGACCCAGAAATCGACTCAGAAATCAACACGGAAATCCGGTGACACCTGTGATTGTCGTGACCGACCGCACAGCGCGCGCCCACACAATAGCGACAGCACACCAGCTCGCATTATCAATCCTGGTCTCGAACCGAGAGGCAGCTCCGCAAAAGCCCGGCCGGGGAATGCCCGCGCGTGTGAAGAAAACCGCAAAACGCGCCGATGTTATTTTGTGCGACTGCCCTGAGACCACAGAACGAGCACACAAGAACGCGCGGCACACGCTTTTTTCCCTGCAAGCTTGCAGCGGTTTGCGGCTTCATGGCGCAGGCTTGGACTGCAGTTTGGCTCCGGAGAAGAGAAGGGGCAGAGCAATGACAGGGAGAAAAACCGCGGTCACGCGATTCTCTGCACACAGCAATAACATAGAAAAACTCGCGAAATACCATGAACGAGAGCAGACCTGCCTGGATTGAACAAGGACAGCTTCTCGAAATAACAGTGTCCCTTGGGCGACGGGGAACGCATGTTTTCTCCAGTATTGTTCACACTGTTGGATCGAGAAGCCTGCTGATTACCGCTCCTCAAACAAAGGGAATGCTGCTTCCTTTGCGGATTGGATCTCCCTTGGAGGTCGTGTTCCTACAGGGATCTCACGTGATCATGTTCCACTCCCAAATCCAGGAGAGGGGCAAAATGGGGAACATCCCCACACTCCGCCTGTCGTCACCACCAGTGATTGCGTCCACGACACGCGAAGCCTACCGGCTCGATATTTCTCTTCCCATCTCTATCATCGACATGACCGACACTGCTTCCGGCATCAAGAAATATTACCCGACTTTCCACCAGCCCGCGTACACCTATGACATCAGCACTGGGGGTCTGAGTTTCTCACCGGCAGAAGAAATTCCTCCGGGCAGCCGCCTGCACCTCGAAGTTAATTTACAAGACGCAGGAGCGCTTGACATTCAGGGGATTGTGCGTCGTTCCTACCTACGCAGCCCATCCTCTGCTCCACCCGTTGTTCTGCCCACAAGACCTTCTTTGCTACAGGCTGTTCCCCTGCAGCACAACCACGAAAACCACACAACTCAAGAAAAGCCGCAAAAAGCCCAGAAACCCAAGACTGCCCACACAAAAAACAGTCCGCCCTCACACGTTGTCGGCATTGAATTTGCCCCGGCACAGGACGCGTCGCAAATGCGCATCGGAGCATTTCTCTTTCGACAGCAACAAGAACTGCGCCGCCGGCATTTGCACTAAGCACAAAGGCCAGGACCGCAGCAGATACATCAGGTGTTACGGATAACCCGAAGCGGTCCTCGCGCCCACTTCACGGCGCCGAGAAAAACCCCAAGTCCAATACAGGTAAACGCCAGAAAAAAGCATCCGAGAAACAGCGACCAGGACAAGTCTGATATTCCTGACGAAGTGCTGAACAGCGCGCTGATGCCGAAAAAGCAGACCCCAACGATAACATACCAATACCAGCCTTGCACGGAACGGGTCCACAGGCACGGCGTAAATTCCCACCCTCTTGAGACGGCCACCCCAACCGGGATGGCACACATCACAGCAAGAACTATCCACAATGAACCGAAGAGAAAAAAGGCGAGCATGGCCCCCGTAGGTAGGGACACAGTCGACCGAAAGAGTTTCATCTGCGTTTTTCTCCCCTCAACAGGAACTTTGCACACTTGACATCAGCTGTGTGCTTGTCCATTCCCTGTGGCAAAAAAGACCTGAATACAAAAACGACTATATATTACCAAGTATTCGCTTAAGCTTCCCAATACCCTTTTTATGTGAAAAACAACGACAGACCGCACTTCAGTACGGGTCTTGCCCTCACCAGAGCGCACGCTCGGACACTTCGCTCATGGTTTTTCCTGCGACATCAAGAAACACATGCCGGCATTTCGCAATTTCTCACCATGGCCTGCTGCAAAGCTCGCAACCGGTCAGAGTGAAAAAATCTCAGAAAGCGACAAAAACCTCTAGCCACAGAGCAGCTCGAAAGCACCCTCAGGTCTTGTGGTCACAGCGCGCACAAGACGAGGGCAAACGCTGATTGAAACGCTGGTCAAAGCGCTGAAAGGACAGGAGATGAGAAAACCATTGGTGATCGTGGAATCTCCCACGAAGGCACGCACCATCTCCCGCTACTTAGGCGACAACTTCACAGTCATATCCAGCATGGGACACATCCGCGATTTACCGCGTAATGCCAAAGAACTTCCCAATGAACACAAAGGAACAAAAAAGAATAACCTTGGCATCGATCCAGATTTCGCTCCAATCTACATAATTCCTTCTAAAAAACGTACATGTGTCGAAAAGTTACGTCGTGCTCTGGCAAAAGCGAGCGCGCTCTACCTCGCCACGGACGACGACCGCGAAGGAGAAGCCATCGCCTGGCACATCTACGACGAGCTCGCGCCGACCCTGCCCGTGCAACGCGTGACCTTTCGGGAAGTGACAAAAAGCGCGGTACTCGACGCCATCGCCGGACCTCGCCCAATTGACGAAGACCTCATGCACGCGCAAGAAGCACGTCGCGTCCTTAACCGGCTCATCGGATGGTCCCTCTCCCCTGTCCTCTGGAAAAAAATCCGGCCAAAACTCTCAACTGGACGCGTGCAAAGCGTCGCCACCCGTCTCGTCGTAGAGAGAGAAAAAGAACGCATCTCGTTTGTCTCGCGCACTTCTTTCGACATCGAAGCCGTTTTCCGCCCCAAAGCAGTCGACACACCCGATATTCCCGCCCAACTCACCTCAATTGACGGCATTCCCCTGCCCAACCCGCACGATTTTCGCCTGCACACCGATATTCCAAGCGAGACCACACCCATCACGACACCCACGCCCATACCCACAGACCCATCACCCACGCCCATACCCACAGACCCATCACCCACATCTACGCCGGCAGACTGCAAGAGCAGCAGTACGAAATCATCTTCGCCATCTTCGCCATCGGCAAAGGACAGCCCGACAGGCAGGCCATCCGCTCGCGCACTTCTGCCCACACCCCTTTCCGCACCCTTGCCCATGCCGGTACAAAGCCTGCTCGACAAGGAAACCGCCACCACACTTGCCCACCATCTCGCCCATCAACCTTCCCACATCATCGCCACCACAACGACGTCCTGGCAACAGAAACCACCCCCGCCTTTTACGACAGCAGCCCTACAACAAGCAGCAGACCGAAGGCTTGGCCTGTCTCCGGTCCGCACGATGCGGACCGCGCAAGAGCTTTACGAAAACGGCTGGATAACCTATCCGCGTACCGATTCAGTCAAGCTTTCTCCTACAGCAGCCACCGCGCTGCACACAGAAGCAAAACGGCGTTATGACGAAAAGCTCGTCACGCCACATCCACGCCGCCACTTCTCACAGACACACAGCAACGCCAGGCAAGAGGCACATGAGGCAATCCGACCGGCAGGCCGGCCTTTTCTGACACCAGACAAGGCACGACCCCGTCTCAACAGCACAGAGCACAATCTGTACACATTAATCTGGCAACGCTCGCTCGCGAGCCAGATGCGCAACGCCACTGGCACAGAAAATACACGCCAAATCAAAACCGTAACTGCCCAGGGACAAGTTTGCGTCTTCACTTCCACAGAACGCCGGCTTCTTTCACCGGGTTTCCGCGCCTCTCACACAACACAAGCAGACGAAAAAAATGGCCATAGTGCCTGATCAAAAAAAGTCCCCGACACCTCACGCACCGAAAAAACCCGAGACACAACCCCAGACGGAACCCCGGACACAACCCCAGACACACAAGAACTCATCTGCCTCACGGCAACCCCGCGCGCAAAAACCAATACTCCTCCGCCCCGCTACAGCGAAGGCGAAAAGATTATTGGAAAAAACGGTCGGTATGGTCCGTATCTCGTAAAAGGCAAAGAGACCCGCGATCTTCTGCAAGAAGCGCAGCTTCTCACCATCTCGCTTGAGGAAGCCGTGGCCTTATTTGTCGCCCCAAAACCACGCCGTCCGCGCCGGCGAAAATCCAAGCCCACATTCATCAGCAAATCCGACCTCGGCGTCTCCCATATTGTGCGAAAAGGGCAGCGCATAAAAAGACCTCATCAGAAATAGCCGTCACACGCTTTTGGAACCCGCTCTTCCCGAGCATCTGCACTCGACCTCCACGCTCGGCATCTGCACTCGGCATCTGCACGGACATTCAAGAGAAGTCCGAGGCGTTCACGCCTACCGTGCGAAGAAGACGCTCGTAGAGTTCAAGCGTTTCCGTCTCGGGTTGCTCTGGCACATCAACCCCCGCGTTCTCTTCGAGCTCTTCATAGATTTCTGACATCACCTGCTCGATTGCCGCACGGTTTCCTGCCAGGTAGGCACCACGCATCACAAGACGACAAAGAAATTCGTTCCCCGGAACAACAAGCAGACCCTGTGTCGCTGCCCACATCGCCCCAACCCCGTCTCCGGCTTCGAGACAAAGACCAGCAAGCTGGGCTGCTCCTTCCAAAACCCGCACCGTCACAGAATTCAGGAACAAGCCGGTCTCTGTCCACTGATAGTACTTTCCGGCCTGCTGAAAGGGCTGTCCACGCACAAGTTCCAAAGCTTTGCGCATCCAGAAGATGCGATCTTCGGGCACGCAACCTTCGGCATACCGCAAGAGAGAAATGAACAAGTCAAAATCAAGCCCGACTGAAGGCAGGAGCGCATACCGCCCTGGGTGGGGAACACTCTCAAAAGCCGGCAAGCGCTTGCGGCCCTGACTATCGGAGCCAAGGGCGTGACGCGCCCGGGTAATCACCTGATTCAAACGGGACCGTTTGATCTCCTGCCCAGGCCAAAGGTCTTCCCACAGTTGTTCTGCAGTCACTCCCTTTGCATGGAAAGCCAAATAGGTTACAAGCTCCAGCTCTTTTGTGCCGGGGCCAAGCGAGGAAGGAGACCCGACCAAACGCACTTGCCCCATAACTTCGACCCGCACCCCTGCCGGAACAGGCGGTCCTTGGGACACCGAAGCAGACCTCTCGCGAGATTGCACTTGCTGTGCTTGAAGCACTTTGCCCGCTCCAGACCCACGCGCGCTGCTCCCCTGCCTGCCTTCGTATGTTTCTTTTGCAGATCGTCCCTCAACAAAGGAGGCAGACGCCCCCTGCCCTCCCGTTGGCCGCAATGACGCAAAATTACTGCCATCTTCGGCTTGCCTGTCAGGACGAACAAAAGAAGCAGGTTCTCCCCTTGCCTCCGGACTTTGTGCAGGCCCCACAGGATCCCGACTCTTTCCAAAGGCGCGCACCGCACGACGCTCGGCACCTCCGGTGACACGACGGTCATCGCCTGCAGCCTCGCTTGCGCCGTCTCTCACGTCGAGGTCACTGTCGAAACCCCCGTCGAGGTCAGCATCGAGGTCACTCACAAAGTCAGCAGCGAAATCGCTCTCGAACTCACCGTCGAAATCGCTCTCGAACTCACCGTGAGCTGCAAAGCGGCGCGCCGTGAAGTCATCATCCAAGGCGGCAGCAGTGTGCTCGTCCACACGCTCGTCGAGACGCGCCGCGTCCTCGGCACGGAACCCCGCCATATTCGCGTTCCGCACGGCATCGGGCCGGTTCTCCGGCCGGGAAGCAGTTCCGGAGCGCTGCGCTTGTGGCCTTTGCACCTGCTCAAACGGCTCGTCAAGGCCACGTTCCAGAACCACCGAAACATCGTCAAGGTCAACTTGCTCTTCAGATCTGCCGCGCGGGTCTTGGTGTGGTCTTTGCGCTGCGCTCCTGCCGGCATCCGGGGCAGGGTCCCCACGCAGGATTCCCTCAGAAACCTGACCGGACCAGCCTTGATCCGATGCCCTCTCCCAGCTCTCGTTTCCCCATCCCTCAAGGTCGGGCCGCCTGGTGTCGGGCCGCATGGTGTCGGGCTGCCCCGCGTGTTGCACGCCCCACTGCTCGTCCGATCTGTTTTCCGGCACAAACGCCACAGCTCCGGCAGGGCCTGCCCCCCACGCGTCTCCGCCACTTCTGACCTGCGCAAACTCCAGCTGCGGCAAGGACTGCACCTCTTGTCTGCGCAAATTCTCAAGCAGCGCGCTGTAGGACTGCCATTCCACATCTGAAATCGAGTAACGCCGCAAACGCAGATCCAGTGCAACAGCAGTGCCAACTCGGTGCAGCACTCGCACGATCTCCGCGTCAAGGTGCAGCTGCCAGTCGGTGTCCCAGTCCTGGGCCGCCAGCACGACTACTTGTCCACCGCCCAATACAGCGGCTTCCAAAGCACGTTCCACGCGCGACTCGTCACTCACGTCCGCGCACAAAACAACCAGGGGATTCCAGGAATCGGCAGGTCCTCCCACACGTCCGGCAAGAGAAGACGTAAGCTCCGCCGTCAGCAGCCGGTCCGCATGACGGGCAGTTGTCTCGATCTCTTCGATCACATCCGACAGGCGCTCAACAGATCGCACCCGTTCAAACATCTCAGGAAGATCAGACCCAAAGCCCACGCACAAGACCACAAGATCATCGGCAAAAGCGCTGATCGAGAACTCTATTGCCATTGTGCGCAGCGTCTCGAGCACGTCGGCATCCTCACCGCAAATCGAGGCGCTCCGCACATGCTCCAGGTTCAACATGAGATGAGCAGTATCAGTGACGCCTGCAGTCACAAGGGCAGGCAAGGGAGCCACATTACGGGCAGACATCACCAGTGTTTCGCTGTCATAGTTACGGGAAAATCGCCAGGTGTATCCCTCATCGAACGCCACAAATCCCAACGGGGCGTCTGGCGCCGATTCACTCAACATGATGTCAAGACATGTGTCCGTGACATTCGCACCGACAATATCAGGGAATGGGGGCCCCATTTCTGCAAGATCATGCCCCAACTTGCGCAACACAAGGTCCACGAACTGCAAAGAACGAGGATCACTGCATGCCCGGATTGCCTTCTCCGATCCCAACACGTCAGGAGTGAGCGGCACAGGTTGCTGTCCCGGCACAAGCTTGCGATAACGGACATGGCGCAACCGGTCCACCAGCTTGATGAGAGCGGCAGCCACCACACCAAAACCCACCAGGGTCACAATCCAGCGGTCATAGGCAACCCGATCACTTTCGGTGTTCTCCGCGAGTAGGTCAATACGTTCCCTGCGCCCCGCGTCGTTCCCGAGACCGGGAACAGTCGAAGACACCACAGGGGGAACTTCAAGCGTGCCCGCATTTTTTTCGGGATCTCCCCCCTGCTCAACAACAGCTTCGCGCTCCACTCCCGCACTGTCTTCTGCAGAATCCGGCTCCACTGTTTTCGGCACCGATGCTTCTGACCGAGGCTGCGCCGCCGGCCCGCCCGGCTCCGGAGAGCTGTCTCGCGTTTTGCCGCCGCCGGACGGTGTCGCTGAGCCCGAAGTATCCCGATCCGCAGCATCCCGGCCCGTAATTTCAGGAGGAACTTCGAGCACCCATCCCGGCAAAATCAGATCTGGATGCACGAGCTTGCGCCCGTCTGCCTGGGGTTTTCCTCGGTTCTGCTCGTACAGATCTTTCCAGGCGTTGCGGTCTCCCAAACGATCCCGGGCAAGTTCCGACAGGGTGTCACCGGCCTGTACGACGATAGTGTCGACGCCAGGGTCGGCACCATCGGCACTATTGGCACTATCGTCGACGCTATTGTCGACGCCGGACTCCTGGTCACCCGGCGGTTTTTCCTCTTCCTGCGAGGCCGGGATTATCGTGCCATCCGTGTTTTTTGAGGAAATAATACGCTCGTCAAAACGCTCAGCTGTTTCCTCAACCTTGTCGACAATGATTTCTCCGGCTGCAATCACGGCATCGCCTGCGGTTTTTCCAGCATCTTCGACCTTTTCGCCGACGCGCGCTCCCCATTCGTCAATTTTTTCTCCGGCACGCTCTGTCGCGTCAAAGATTTTTTCTTCTGTTTCGACCGTAAGGTCTTCTACCGCCGCAATAGCCTTGTCCTCGAGGTCTCCCACCTTCTCACGCAGTTCTTCCCTGCGATCAGAAGAACGGTCATCCTGTTCAGAGACATTTTCGCTTCGCCTGCCCTGCTGCACATCATCACGGGTTTGTATGACCTTGTCGGCGAAACGCTCGATTCGCCCCACAAGATCATCAAGGGCCTTGCCCACACTCTCACCAATGTCGCCGCCAAACGCATGGCTGCCAATCTCTGTTTGGTCAGATGAAGATCTTGTGGTGTCGATCTTGTCTTTCGAAGGTTTCTCCGGTGCCACCTCATCATTCTCTGCCGGCGACGTCGACGACGGAACTGCCGGAACCGACGACGGAACTGCCGGAGCCGACGACGTCGACGATGGCGTTGTGCCCGTGGGCACAACCTCGTCCACAGGTGCATCGGGCGAGGCCTGCCCAGGCTCTTGCACAATGTCTTCGGCCAGGTCTTCGGCCAGGTCTTCGGCCAGGTCTTCGGCCAGGTCTTCGGCCAGGTCCATCATGTCGCGGAAGGTATCGTCGATTTTCTCCGCAAAGTCCAGCATCTCGTCATGACTGACTTCTCCCGAGGTGGCCTCGTCCAAGGCTTCCTCGAAGTCCTGCGCAAGCACTGTGATTTCTTCTTCCAGGGCGGACTTTGTTTCATCAGAAGAAGGCGGGTCTTGCTCCCCTGCTTTGTTCGAGTGGTTGCTGTAGTGAACAATGTCCGAGGTGTCCGAGGTGTCCGAGGTATCCGGAGTGTCCGGGGTGTCCGGGGTGCCTTGTCCGGGGTCCTGGGCTGTCGGAAAGGAGCGATCCGGCATCTCTTGCCGTGCCGAAAGCAGGGTTGTGTTTTCGCCGGGAGCTGTTGCGGTATCCGCTGGGGTATTGCTGCGCGGGCTATGCGCCGGGTTGTTTTGCTCGGCCCGGTCTTCTCGTGCAATTTGTTCCGCTGAAGGCAGAAACAGCACCCATCCGGGCCGCACTCGTTCTACTGCACCAGTGATGCGTGTTCCATCGGGCATGATACGGTCGAGGTTACGTGCCCGGATCTCTGTCCAGCGGGTTCCGTCTCCATACACGCTTTCGGCAATGCCCCAAAAACTATCGCCTCGTTCCACAGCCCAACGGCGTTCCTGCGTTGTCGCGCTGCCCCGTCTTTCAACACCAGAGGCAATGACACTCTCCGCATCAGAAACACTGGCAAAAGGATCAAGCGAGGGATCTGTTGCAAAGGCTGTGTGCCCGAGAGGCCCGGCCCAGGCAGGTTCGTGGGCAGTCGTGCCACGATCGGCATTGCCGGTAAAGCCAAATGAGAGTGGGTTGCCGCCAGAGTGCATGTCGAGCATACGCTCGAGTGGGACCGGTTCTGCGCCGGCAATGGCAGGCCGCATCATTGGCACGATGAACGCAACACCTGACACGAGCGCAGAAATCAGGCGCTGCACTCCTCCTATCAAGAAGACGCGCCGGGTAAAAGAGCGACCACGAATCTTGTCGATCAGTGCCAAAAAGAAGGCGGCAGAGAGCTGCGTCCACAGCACCCACAACAAACATGCCAGGGCTTTGACAAGGGTCGTGTCCGAAATCGGCTTCGTGCTGTCGGTGAAGTGGGTTTTCACCTCTGCCCATGACGGGAGAGAAGTGGGCAGCGGCCACCCCACGAAAAAAACAAGTCCCAGGGGAACCCCGATAATAAGTGAAAGCAAAAGTAATAGGAAAAAAGTACCTTTTAGAGCTTTCAGTAAAGAATTGTGAGATCGCATTATCCTCCCCCCACCTTTATGTTCTATCTCCTCTATTGGGCATATCCTTCACCCATTTTCCACGCGAATGGGCCTGCCCCTTTTTCTCAACTTTTTTTTCCTCATATTCATGAGAAAAGTTTTGCCGTCTAGGAAAAATACTCTTTATTAACTTTCTTACTTTTTCTTGGAAAGAGTATGCAGTATTGGAAAAAGACAGGGTTTTTGGTTTTTCTCCCTGAGCAGAGCAATTGTTTATGCCAAAACGAACAGGGAATGCCCTGCGAGTCTGCAAAACCTGCAGCAGAGTTGCCGAAGACTGAGAAAACCGGGTAAAGCGCTTTTGTGGTGGTCTCTTCTGCACAGGCATGACTGCCACAGAAGCGGCATCACCCCGCAACCCCGACAGCACTCCCTGCCCCACGGGAAGCTGCCAGAGCGCACTGCCCGTAAGAAGCGAAGCAGTCGTGCCGTCTTGACCGACCAGCAAACTTGAAGATGCGCCCTCTCCCCACAAACCGGCCCCGACCATTTCGACACATTGCAGGGCCGCCGCGGGGGCACGCTGCCCATGCATGATTTTCACCCCAGTCGATGCCACAAATCGGTCGGCAGACACGGCATCAACGGCACGGGCTTCGTCAAGGTCGCGCAGCGAAAGCACCGCTCCCATCCGGCTCTCTCTTGTCCGCACCAACAGATGCGCCAAAGACCCCCCCGTGAAGGCGGCACAATCGTCAAAAACAAGCAGAACCGGCGGTCGATCTGCCACGGGAAGCCGCAACATGGCACCACACTGGGCGGAAAGATCCGCAATAATCGCCCGTCCCATGGCCAGCGCCGCACTCGGAGCAAGCGAGGCATTCAGTGAGAAAACCGCCATACCGCGAAGGCACATTGTGGCAAAGAGATCGAGACGCGGGGGCGAAGTTTCTCCGAACCAGTAGCCGTTGTTCCCCCTGCCCAGCGCGCCAAGAGAAGTCCGCAAAACACGCAACCCATCCAGGTCACGCGTACGATTTCCCGCAGAAAAATCCTCCAGAAAAGCCCGCCCTTCTCGCACCCGTGCCAGGTGACGCCCCCCCTCGCGCGTCTCGACAAACTCCAGCAAGGCAGCAAAACTTTCAAGGCAGCAATAATCAGACACGGCACGCAGCGTGAGGGGAATGCCCGCGGCCCGCAAAAGCGGCACAAGCTCCAGCAAATACGCACTCGCCTGCGCTTCGGCCTGCTTGTTTGACCAGCACACACACGCAAGCAAAAAATCCACGATCTCATCTGTGCCACGACAGCGCACACGGTCATCAAGCGGGTTGTAAATCGCAGGACCATCGAGCGACCAAGAAACAAAATCACGCCCCGCAGCCGCCGCAATCCCACGAAAACGCTGCACCGCATCAGGCGATCCCCCCATGTCAACCACGATCACCGCCCAGGGATCTGCCTGCAAAGTCACTTGCTGACAAATACGAAGCAGCGTCTCGGTCTTCCCCGACCCGGGAGCCCCGGTCACCAGCACCCCTGCACAGAGGTCCGCCGTCTCAAGCCCGATCCTCTCCCCCCCAGCGCCAAAACCGAGCATGACCTTGCCCTGCACCACACGACGGTCAAATGAGCGTCGGGCAAAAGCCGTGTGCACACG
>Ga0209013_10002227_pt1 | contig 17612 bp, 13 predicted proteins | sample Cruoilmetagenom2_FD_187291 | JGI IMG/M metagenome (GOLD analysis project Ga0209013, IMG submission 187291) | Oil polluted marine microbial communities from Coal Oil Point, Santa Barbara, California, USA - Sample 2 (SPAdes) (version 2) | ecosystem: Environmental > Aquatic > Marine > Oil seeps ...
CTCCCTACCCCAATGGATATCTCGCCTGTCTTCGTCTATCTCGCCTCAGATGAATCCGTTGATATCAACGGCCAGGAATTTACCGCCCGCGATTGGATTGGGAAATAGTTTGTTTGGGGTAAGATCAAAGTAAAAAAACTACGTACAACTCCTTTGGGCCATGCACGCCGAGCGTTAGACTGAGTTCTATATCCGCCGTGCGGCTGGGGCCGGTAATAAAGGTCATACAGCTAGTGATGTCTTCTGAGGCTTCAAGTTTGCTCTTTAGTATTATAAAGAGGTCATTGATGTTTCTTGCTAAATTTTCAGGCCTCATAATTGCCAAGTGGATTGGAGGTAGGAGTGAGACGCTCCGGGGTTGGTTCTTGTCAGCTATCAACACCAATGTTCCAGTATCGGCAATTGCATAATCAACCTCAGTAATTCCAATATCGGCTTTTGCGATCCTGTTTTTATTTTTCGCTGTGATTAGTTTTAATCCCGAATCTTTTAGTTCCTGTTTGAGATTTATCTCTTTTAGAAATTGAGATTCCCAAATTGCAAACGACTTTAATTCTTTTTCTTTGATAAGATCCTGTAAAGAACTTTTTGCTTTTTCTTCCCCGCCGGCTTCTATAACATTAGTGTTTACGTTTTTAAGCTCGTCAATAAATTGCGTGATCAGCGCGCTCTGACTTTCATCTATTAGTTTCTGAACCTCTTCAGTCTCACTGCGAAAGTTCCTCTTGGTGTCGACTGAAATCTTCTTCTCATCTCTGCCGACTCCTTCCAGTCTTTTTCTGATAGTGTGTAAAATTTCTTCTCGTGAACTATTGCTCATGTACTCACCGATTCTAAATAGGTCCCCTACCCCGTCTCATTTTTTTATCTCCTTCCACGTTTCTCTGAAAGTTTTCTTGGCTACAGCGGGAAAGTCTCTCTGGTCCGTCCATCTTGAAAACGGATACGGCAGTGAATTTAATTTTCCATTGCTCCCTTTCCACGGAAGTTGAAAATAATAAGACAACTTATTTGTAATCTTATAAATAGATTCATGCTCAACTGTAAAACGCCATAATCTAATTCCCAATCTTTCTAATACCCTAGTACCTCCCTTTTTTGACTCCACAACATTTTTCCTGAGTTCAAGAAGTACCTTTGGGAAATCAATCTTGACCGGGCACACATCATGGCAGGCGCCGCAAAGTGATGAGGCAAACGGCAGCTCTGGGGCTTTATCAATGCCCATTAACTGTGGAGTTATTATTGCCCCGATCGGGCCCGAGTAAACCCAGCCGTAGGAGTGCCCACCTACTTTTCTGTATACCGGGCAATTGTTAAGACACGCACCGCACCTTATGCAGTAAAGGGATTCCCTGGTTTTCTCAGATGCCAGTATTTTTGAGCGGCCGTTGTCCAAAAGAACAAGGTGGAATTCTTCGGGGCCGTCTATATCGGTGCTCCGCTTTGGTCCTGTAATGAATGAAACATATGTCGAGGATTTCTGCCCTGTTGCGCTTCTTGCTAGTACAGTTAGAAAAAGAGAAAGATCTTCATAGCGTGGAATAAGCTTCTCTATCCCGACAAGGGCTACATGTATTTTAGGAACAGTTGTAGTAAGTCGGGCGTTTCCTTCATTCTCAACAACTACAATTGTCCCGGTCTCAGCCACTGCAAAGTTGGCGCCGGAAACTCCCATGTCGGCATTTAGAAATTCACTTCTTAATCTCTCTCTCGCAACTTTTGTAAGTTCCTCAGGTTTATCATAATGAGGAATTCCTAGTTTCTCTGAGAATAATTTGGAGATGTCCTCTTTGGTCTTATGAATTGCAGGAGCAATTATGTGTGATGGGTGCTCACCTGCTAACTGGATAATATATTCTCCAAGATCGGTCTCAACCACTTTTATCCCGGCATCTTCAAAACTGCTGTTAAGCTCAATTTCCTCAGTCGCCATGGATTTACTCTTTACTACAGATTTGACGTTTCCTTCACGAGCTATACCAACTATTATCCTTGAGGCCTCTTCGGCATCCTTAGTCCAGTGGACTTTTCCCCCTGCCTTTTTAACGCTTTCCTCAAGTATAAGAAGATATTTGTCCAAGTTCTCTATAGTTTCTTTTTTTATTTTTCTTGCAGATGTTCTGAGATCCTCCCAATCTGGAACTTCTTCACTTGCTTTATTTCTTGCTGATCTAAAACGATTGGTAACGTTTACTAATGCCTTCTGCAATGACTTATTGCGTAACGCTTTTTCTGAGTCTTGTTCAAATCGGACTTCTTCAAATCCCATTATTTACCCTCTTTTTGCAAGTAATTCTGCTAAATGCATTATTTTGACGGGAATCTTTCGCCTGCTTAAAGCTCCCCCAATATTCATAAGACAGCCCATGTCTGAAGATACTAAAGTCTCCGCACCGCTATTTATTATGCATTCTATTTTCTCATCCAGCATTGAAACCGAAACTTTGGGGAATTTTATCGAAAACGTGCCGCCGAACCCGCAGCAGGCGTCATGGAGTTCCATCTCTTTAAACTCGACCCCTTTTACGGACTTAATAAGTTCTCTGGGCCCATCCTTAATCCCTAGCTCCCTTAGTAAGTGGCAAGAATCGTGATATGTGATTACTCCGCTATATTCTGCCCCAACGTCCACAGTGTTTAGCACTGTTACCAAAAATTCAGAAAATTCAAATGTTTTTTGGGAAATATGTCTAACTTTATTTAATAATTCCGGGGAGTTCTTAAATATATCTTCATAAAATACTTTAACCATGGATGTACATGAACCCGATGGACAAACTATATACGTATCTTTCCCAGGTTCATCCCTTAGGGTTTTATCAAAAATGGAGAGGAATCTTTCAGCCACCACTCTGGCGTCGTCCTGATAACCACTATTAAAAGCGGGCTGCCCGCAACAGGTTTGTTCTTCTATAAAATCTACCTCTACTCCAAGCGCCTTCAGCACTTTAACCATACTTTCCCCAACTTCCGGGAAAAAAGTGTCAACGAGGCAAGTTATGAATATATATACTTTTAGCGGGCGTTTCGGGTTATTAAGTTGCATAATTTTCTTGTATTTTCATTTATTTTTACAACTTGATTATCACAATTACCTACTATAATGTCAATTGAGTGGATTTGCAGACACTCGGTATCGTTGTAGAATCAATGTTGGTTATATACTATGGGAAATAATGAACTTCCAATTCCATCACATCTCAACCCTGAGAAAACAGGTGAAGTCTGGAGGGTGGAATATCAAAATATTGCTAGCCTGGCATCAGACTGGTCCAGAGAGAATGAAATACAGCCTGCTTCGGATGATGATTTTAAGATATGTCTTATAGCTGTGGATGTTCAGAACACCTTTTGTATTCCGGGGTTTGAGCTTTTCGTGGGTGGACGTTCAGGGATGGGAGCAGTTGATGATAATCTCAGACTTTCTCAATTTATCTACCGGAATCTTCACAGAATTACCGAGATAGTCCCCACAATGGATACTCATCAATCGATACAGATTTTTCATAGTATCTTTTTTGTTAATGATAAGGCAGAGCATCCGGCACCTTACACGCAAATTTCAGTTGATGATATAAAAGAAGGTAAATGGAGATTTAACAAGAAACTCGATCATAACCTTTCTTATAGTACCGAATATATTGAACAGCACTTACTCCACTATACAGAAGAACTTAAAAAATCCGGCAAGTATGATCTTACTATCTGGCCGTACCATGCTATGTTGGGAGGAATCGGACATGCTTTAGTTTCCTCAATTGAGGAAGCAATATTCTTTCACGCTATTGCAAGATTTTCGCAACCGGATATTCATGTAAAAGGAGATCATCCCCTGACTGAACATTATTCAGTTCTCAGACCTGAAGTATCCACAGGGCCCGACGGGGAACCTTTATCTCAAAGAAGTGAATCTCTATTTCAAAAGTCCGCTGGGTCAGAGGCAATATACCAAAAATTAATTGACTTTGATTTGGTAATAATAGCCGGTCAGGCTAAGAGCCACTGTGTGGCCTGGACCATAGCTGATCTGCTCAATATTGTTATGAAGAGGGATGAAAAACTTGTAGAGAAAATTTATCTACTTGAGGACTGCACCTCATCTGTGGTTGTCCCGGATGTAATTGATTATACTGCTGAGGCGGATCAGGCGTTTAAAGAGTTTTCAGATGCTGGGATGAATATTGTTCGCTCTACTGAGCCAATCTCAATTTGGCCAGGATTAAAAGCATAAATTGCCTGACGATGGTCCTCTGTGTTATATTGAAATCCTAATATTAGAATGAAATTGGAGAATCTGAAATGAGCACTATTTTCAATAAGATAATTGATAAAGAAATTCCTGTCGATATTGTGTATGAGGATGAACTGTGCCTTGCTTTTAAGGATATCGATCCTAAGGCCCCTGTTCATATTTTAATAATTCCCAAAAAAGAAATTCCCTCTATGAATGATGTTTCCGAGAATGATAAAGAGCTTCTTGGTCATCTCTTCGTAAAAGCTTCACAAATAGCTAAAGACTTGGGGATATCTGAGACAGGTTATAGACTGGTGGCTAACACTAATAAGGAAGGCGGGCAAGAGGTCTATCACTTACACGTACACCTTCTGGGTGGAAGGCAAATGACCTGGCCCCCGGGTTAACAATGGGATCCCAGAACTAGAGCATTCCCAAAGCCTCCGCGTCACGGTCGGAAAGGAATCCACCCTCTGGGCGCTCCTTAACTGTTTCATCTCGTTTCCAAGAACGCTCGCATCTTGGCTCTTGGGATAAATCGTTTACAGTGATTTGGAAGTTCTTCCCTTCACTTAGACTAAATCTGCTTACTCCGCAAAGGTCTGTAAGCTCAGGCTCAAAAGACTTCAGAGCCGCATATGATTCCGAATCCAGGGTTGCGGCTATTCCTGCATCTAGCGGGTTTGTTACTCCATCATCAGCCTTTGTTTCTTCAAGTGCTTTTAGAGCCTTCCCTCTTAAATCCATTATCTGATCCCAATTTTGATCAGTATCTATTTCGATTACATCCGGCATGCTAGAAAGATGTACGGTATTTGTAGTATCGGGTTCTTCGTTTTTTAGACTCCTGTACGCTTCATCCGCGGTGTGTACGAGAATCGGAGAAAGGAGTTTTATCAGAGCTTCGGCAATGTGATACATAGCAGTCTGAGATCTTCTTCTTTTCCTGCTGTCACTTCTCTCACAATAAAGCCTGTCCTTTATAGCAGCCAGGTATACAGCACTTAGAGTTTCATGGCAGAAAAGAAATATCAGCTCGTTTGCCTTTTTATAGTCCAGTTCTTGGTAGGCTTTTTTCGTTTCAATTACAAATTTAGATAGCTCAGCCATTGCCCAGCTATCGAGTGAATATTTATCCTCTTCGGCAAATTCAACCGAGTCCTTTGCCGGGTCAAAATCATTTATATTTCCGAGCAGGAACCTAATAGTATTTCTGACTTTACGGTACTCATCCCCAGCTACTTTAAAGAACTCGAGATCCACTTTAATATCGTTTGTATATTTAAGCGAGCTTACCCACCAGCGGCATATGTCGGCCCCGTTTGTTTTAAGCAGCTCTTCTACTTCAAGCGCGTTTCCGCCCGACTTGCTCATCTTCCTGCCCTGCGCGTCCACCATAAAACCGTGCGTTAGAAGCGCTTTAAAGGGCGGTATTCCGGTTACTCCCAATGCCGGAAGAAGTGAAAGCTGAAACCATCCTCTATGCTGATCCGAGCCTTCAAGGTAAAGGTCGGCCGGGTATCCGATATCACGTTTCTCCAGCACAGAATGCCAGGACGATCCGGATTCAAACCAAACATCAAAGATGTCCATTCCTAATTTTAGGTTTTCGAGAGCCCCGTCTTGCTTTGCCCAGTCTGGAGCGTGTTCGTCACTTAGAGGATCATACCCCTCTATAATTTCTTCAGGACTTGCTTTAAACCAGTAGTTAGACCCGTTTTTTCTAATCTTATCGATTACAATTTGTACCGAATCAGGGGTTAAAAGGATTTCGTTTTTGTCGTTTATAAACGCTGGGATTGGAAGACCCCATGCACGTTGCCTGCTTATACACCAATCGGGTCTTGATTCAAGCATTCCTCTTAAGCGGTTTCTTCCCCAATCAGGATAAAAAGCTATTTTGTTTTGGGTTGCTTCAAGTCCAAGTTCCCTCAGGCTTTTCCCGAAATCTTGCGTGGTTTTATCAACACCTACGAACCACTGCTCGGTCGCTCTAAATATTATGGGGGTTTTACTTCTCCAATCATGGGGGTAGCTGTGTAAATACTCTTCGTCATAAAATAGATGACCTGAGTTTCTTAAGTGATCTATGATAACCTCATTTCCGTCCCAGACATTTACACCACGGATCCACTCAGGCACTGAATCATCAAACGTGCCGTCCCCCAGAACCGGGCAGTAAATGTCGAGTCCTTCCTTGAGACCTGTTTGATAGTCATCTACACCGTGCCCGGGCGCGGTATGTACCAAACCGGTGCCGTCCTCAAATGTGACATATTCAGCCGTGACAACTTTACTTGTCCGGTCGGCAAATGGGTGGTTGTAAGTAATAGCTGCTTCAGTCAGATCTTCTCCTTAGCACCCGCCAAGCTTCTCAAAACTATCAGCGCCTGCTTTGCCAAATACTCTCTCAGCCAGGTTATCTACCAATATTGTGTAATATTCATTCCCGTCTTTGATTACTTTATATAATCCGTAATCACCATCAGGGGAAGCTGCTACCGCTAAGTTTGCGGGAAGTGTCCAGGGAGTTGTTGTCCAGATCATAAGAGATGGAGTTATTCCATCCGGCACATTTAAATCTTCAGGCAACGATTCGGGGGTTTTTATTTCAAACAAGACATAGATACTTCTGTCCTTACGGTCATAGTATTCAAGCTCTGCGTCTGCCAGAGCGGTTTGATTTTCAATTGACCAGTGAACCGGTTTCAAGTCTCTATAGACCAGCCCTCTTTCGACAAGTCTTGAGAATACATCAAGTACGCCCGCTTCATAATCAGGGGTCATTGTTAGATATGGATTTTCATAATTTGCGATCGTACCTAGTTTCTGCATTTGTTTAGACTGCATTTTTACAAATTTCTCGGCATCGGCTTGGCATTTGTATCTGATTTGGAGCTTGGTTAAATCCTTCGCTTTATCACCCAGGTCTTTTAGAACTTTATGCTCAATAGGAAGCCCGTGACAGTCCCATCCCGGGATAAAATCAACATCGTATCCCAACATGGTTTTTGATCTGACAACAATATCCTTTAAGACCTTGTTTAGAAGATGGCCAAGGTGAATCGGGCCATTGGCATAAGGAGGACCGTCATGAAAAATAAACTTCTCCCTCCCTTGAGAGTTTTCTCTAATTCTCTCATAGAGCTTTATTCTCTCCCATCTTTTCTGAATTTCAGGCTCTTTTTGACTGAGATTGGCCTTCATTGGAAAGGTTGTCCGTGGAAGGTTAAGGGTATCTTTATAATTGATTTTCTTTGCCTCTGACATATAGCTCTAATTATTCTCCTAAATTATTCATAAACAAATTATTCCAAGCAGAATTTTATTCAATTAGATCAATAAGATAGAAAGTGAATATTTGTTTCTGAGTTGGGGAAAAATATTAGCTTAGATAGGATGAAAAGCAAGTTGTATAAGGGTTAAGGTCGTTTTATAACGTTACTTCCTCTTCTCCGATGACCTGCTTTAGTTCATTTAAAAGCCTTCGTGAAAAAACAACCCATTCGTCCCATTCTTCCATGTAATCTCTATTTTGATTTACGGGTTTTAGCAGCTTAAAACCATAATTGGTATGCTCAATCTGAAATTCATCGTCTTTATTTAGTTTGTTCTCTAATATCTCAACATATCTATTAAGTAGTTTTAATTTTTCATTGTCGCCTTCCCTAAATTCAGCAATAAATCTTTCTTCAGTTTGCGCGGTAGGCATTTGCATAAAAGAGCTCTTCTCGAAGTATATGCCCTTATTCAGGTATTCAGCTTTCATTGAGATTAAAACTTCCATTTCGCCCTCTATCCTTATAAATCAAGTCTATTTTAAGACTTTATAGATTCTCATGTCAAGATGGTTTCTAATTTAGATTAATGGTCTTATTTTTAAAGTATAATGATTATTAATATTTTGAATAGGATAGGAGATAAAAATGGAACGTCTTAAAAATAAAGTAGCTATAATAACGGGTGGGACGGGCGGCTTGGGAAAGGCGGTAGTATCAGTATTTCTAAATAATGGAGCAAGTGTATTCAGCACTTATGTAGTCAAGGATCAGTTTGCAGAATGTTTGAGTGTTAAAGAAGAGTATGGCGAAAGGTTGGCTTATGGAAAAGCTGATGTTACCAAATCAAAGGATATGTCCAAAGTTATAGACAGGGTTATTGAGAAATTCGGCCGGGTTGATATCCTGGTTAACATAGTGGGCGGATTCGCCGTGGCTAAAATTGTCGATACGGATGAGACGACGTGGGATAAGATGATGAACATGAACTTAAAATCGGCATTTATTTGTTCAAAGGCCGTTCTTCCTCAAATGATAAAACAGAAATACGGGAGAATCATTAATATCGGCGCCCGCCCTGCGATTAAAGGCTCTTCAATGATGTCCGCCTACGGAGCGTCTAAGGCAGGTGTGTTAAATCTTACGCAGTCCATGGCGGATGAATTGTCAGACTATAACATAAACGTTAATGCGATTATTCCGGGAACTATGGATACTCCCAGAAATAGGAAGGATATGCCCAAAGCGGACTTCTCTAAATGGGTCAAGCCTGAGGAGATTGCAGAAGTAATTACCTTTCTCTGTTCAAAAGATGGTGATAAAATCAGCGGAGCAACCGTGCCTGTATATGGAAAGACTTAGGGGTGATTTTAGGTAGTACTTATAAATAGAGTCAAGTGCTAACTTCATTCCAGTCTTTAAAGATAGTATTTAACAACTCTTCGCCAAAGGGAGATGCAGTTTTAATATCTTCTTTTGAGATTTCGACGTTGTTGAGATATTGGAGCCTTAAAACATCTGAATCAGAGTATTCTGGTATCACGTATCCAAAAAAGAAAGCGAGTTCTCGGAGCCTCGAAGCTATATACCCTGCCCCCTTTTTGTTTAAAGGCAGGTCAACGTAAATACAATCGATTCTCTGCAGGCATAATTGCTTTAAATGGAAATGAATTTCCTCTAAAGTGCTTTCCCTGTATTTCTCAACCGTGATAATGCCTTGATTATGGTCTGAGCGGATAGATACGGTCATGTGACCATTCCCTTTTTCAGAATAGTTCGAGTTTTTATTTTCTGAAATTAACTCTCTTTCAAATCCGATGCGATTATATATTGTCTCAATTATCTCTTGATATACCTCCGGTATATAAACTTTAACAGGCTTACTTTTAAGGATAGGTGTAAACATGAGAGCGATTGACTGGCGTCTTGGTTTTTCCTGTTCTGAAATATCCTGAAAAGAAACAGCTCCCGGGCTGTAACCTAGAAGAAACCCTGTTTCACATGAGCCCAGTTCAAGGCTCCCCTTCTGGCTGTATGGATGTACAGTTACCGCTTCCCCGTAAACTCCTACCACTCCTCGAGAGGCTGCATGCTCTGTTAAATAAATTTTCATTTTCGGGAAAATACCGTGTCCGCGGTAGCGGGGATCAACAACGGCTTCTCCGGATTCGCCGACTTTGGCACCGGGTTTGCTGAAAACAAGAGCAAGGTGGCCGATCAGCTCATTATCGCTGTTGTATGCACCACATGATGACATTACCTCCGCATGGAGACGGGCTTCGATTTGTTCGGGGCAGTACATAAACTCGTTGGGGTAGCTATAGCCGTAACATTTATAAATTAATCTTACCAGTTCGTGAACCTTGCTATGTTTGAAAATGTCTATCCTGATTTCTGCGTCAGGGTCGACCGGCTCTGCTTTTAGATGCTCGTGGTGCTCTGAAATATCCATTTCGTCACGAATATCTATGGCGGGCAGGTTCTTTACAATCTCTGTTCTGTTTCCACGGTTTCCCAAGGTATAAAAATGAACTTGATCGGCATAGCCTTTGGATAGATATGATTTGAAGCGTTCGTCTTCTCCTTGTTCGAGATTTTCATAATCAAACGGCAGTCCCTTGTCTTGAAGTGCTATCACTAAGGTGTGAAGACGTTTTAATATGGAGACTTCAATCGGTTTAGAGGTGTCGCCTTGAAATCCATGCTTTACTATATTTTCAAATATATCGACTAGAACCTTATCAAGATTTTTAGTTTCTTTTTTGCTTATTCCGCTAATTTCGGCAATATCACTAACAACATCAACAATAGCGCTTAAATACCTTTCTTCGGGTAGTATCCTGAGGCTTGCTATTTCCTGTTCAGATGAGTTTTTTTGAGACTGCTTTGAACTTCTATTCATATTTGAAACTCTATTTTTCTCTTTTGGGTTTATACATATGGGTGCTAAGACCGTAGTAGATTTCAGCTGATTCCATAACAGTTTCAGATAAGGTTGGATGAGCGTGTATCGCAAGCTCGATATCGGATGCAAGAGCAGCCATTTCGATTGCTAAAACGCCTTCGGCAATCAGCTCTCCTGCTCCCGGTCCTACGATACCCATTCCCAGGACTCTCTCAGTCTCAGGGTCAATGATAAGCTTTGTCACACCGTCATTTCTATCAAGTGTTGTAGCACGTCCTGAAGCTCCCCATGGGAACCTGGCTACTTTCACATTAATCTTTCTTTCTTTAGCCTCAGTTTCAGTCAATCCGCACCAGGCGATCTCGGGATCGGTAAATACAACGGCCGGAATGGCATTGGGTTCAAAGACTACGTTCTTTCCGGAGAGCACTTCCGCCACAATGCGCCCTTCATGTGTGGCCTTGTGGGCTAACATCGGCTCTCCAGCGACATCCCCTATGGCAAATATATTGGAATCAGACGTTCTTCTCTGCCCGTCTATTTTTATAAATCCCTTAGCGTCAATTTGAACCTTTGTGTTTTCCAGTCCCAGGTTCTCTGAGTTGGGTTTCCTTCCAACGGATACTAACACCTTCTCAAATACCAGCTCGTTTTTTTCTGACCCTTCACCTTCAAATTTAACCTGGATACCCTCTTTGGTCTCTTTCATATCTACTACTTTAGTGTTTAGCATAATCGATTCATAAATATGCTCGGAGCTTTTTTGCAGCACCCTAACCAGATCTCTATCAGCTCCCAGCATAAGCCCTCCAGTCATCTCGACAACTGATACTTTTGTTCCTAAAGCCGCATACACTGTTCCGAGTTCAAGGCCAATATATCCCCCACCTACTACGAGCATGGTCTTTGGAATATCAGGCAAATCAAGGGCTGATGTTGAATCCAGTAAATGAGGAGAGTGATTTGGGAATCCGGGGATCTCGGCCGGGCGTGAGCCGGTTGCAATTATTACGTGCTCGAATTTGAGTTGCACTGTTTCGTCATCGGTCTTTTTTATTTCAAGTGTGTTTGAATCTAAAAAAGCAGCCCTACCCTGTATATAAGTGACTTTTCTTTGTTTTGATAATTGACCCAGGCCGCCTACTAATTTTTGAACAACTCCGTTTTTCCAGTCTCTGAGTTTATCAAGGTCAATTTGCGGCTTAGTAAATGTTACTCCCCAGTTTGTGGAATGTTCGGCTTCGCTGATTACTTTGGCTGTGTGAAGTAGAGCCTTTGAGGGAATGCAGCCTCTGTAAAGGCACACTCCGCCCGGATTGTTTTCAGGGTCTATCATTGTTACCTGAAGCCCCAGGTCGGCGGCTAAAAATGCGGCGGGATAACCTCCCGGGCCGGCCCCAATTATTGCTACTTGTGTTGTATTTTCAACCGTGCTCATGCTTGTCTCATAATATACTTGTTAAGATGACCTAGCCTTCCAGCGGGAGCTTGAAAGGTTCTTCAAGCGCCTCAATGACCCAGCGCAAAAACCTCACCGCATCAGCTCCATCTATTAATCGGTGATCGTAAGAAAGAGATAAAGGGAGCATAAGCCTTGGTAGGAAACCTCCGTCTATATAGACCGGCTCAACTGCGGAGCGCGAAATACCAAGTATGGCAACTTGAGGGGCGTTTAGCACCGGGGAGAAATATGTGCCGCCCAGTCCGCCTAAATTACTTATTGTAAAAGTGCCGCCTTGAAGTTCATCTACAGAGATTTTTTTGCTCCTGGCTTTTTCGGATAACTTGCTCAGCTCAACAGATAATGTAGTGATGTTTTTTTTGTTTACGTTTTTTATTACAGGCACAAGAAGGCCCCGGTCCGTATCTACAGCCACTCCAATGTTGTAATACTTTTTGTATATAATTTCGCCATTTTCCATGTCCACGGTAGCGTTGAATTGAGGAAATATTTTGAGGGCAGAGGCGATTACCTTCAGGATAATAGAGGTCGTTGTTAATTTGCCGCCCGCTTTTGCCACTTCCTGACCAAATTCTTTTCTAAGCTTTTCCAGCTCGGTTATGTCAGCTTTATCAAATTGCGTTACATGCGGCGCTGTCCACGCCTCGGTCAGACGCTCTGCGGTGAGCTTTCTCACTTTAGACATTGGAATACGCTCTGTATTTCCCCACTTGTCCGTATCCTTAGTGCCGCCGGGCTCCTGTTTTTTAATCTTTGGGGGTTCAGGAGTTTCTTTCTTACTCTTGGATTTTGGTTTTTCACCCGGAGCAAAATTTCTTAAGTCTTTCTCCGAAATTCGCCCTCCGGGACCTGAGCCTGATACCAGGTTAATGTCCACTCCAAGCTCTCTCGCCAGCCTTCTTACAGACGGTGAGGCAGGTGCTTTGTTGTTAGAAACATGCTCTCGCTCGTCTGAGGCAATTTTCTCTTTCTTATCTTCTTTGAAATCTAGTAGAGGTTCTTCTTTCTCTGTTATTGCTTCAAGTGATTTGTCTTCTGTTTCCGATTTAATTTTTTCTTTAGGTTCTGGGTCAGCATTCATCTCTTGTTGAACTTCTTTCTCCGCTATTGCTTCGATTTTCTCATCTTCATTCTCTACTGCTTTATTTTTAGGTTCTTTTAGCTCAGGCTCTTTGGCCTTTCCTTTACCATCTTCGATTGTGACTAGGAGCTGGCCGACTTTGATTGTGTCGCCCTCGTTCACGTGGACTTCTTTGATTATTCCTCCAGCAGGGGCAGGAATTTCAATTGCGGCTTTATCCGTCTCGATTTCCATAAGAGGCTGATCCTCGATAACGGTATCCCCGGCCGATACAAATACACCGATTATATCTCCTGTTTCGATATCTTCCCCGAGATCGGGCAGCTTATATTCAATAGTCATCTGGCCTTACCTTTTAAAGTATTTTCTATTACTAAATTATATCCTTCTTTTCACGTCCCGATATTAATATGCCAAGCTTTGAAATAAAGATACTATGAAATCATAGGATTTGCTTTGCTGGGGTTTATATCCAGATCCAGTATAGCTTTTTCCACAATTCCCGGATCAATTTTCTTTTCCCAAGTTAGTGCAGCGAGTACGGCAAGAGTTATGTATCTCCAGTCAACTTCAAAAAAGTCTCTGAGTGCTTTTCGGCTGGCGCTCCTGCCGAATCCGTCAGTTCCTAATGAAACAAGGGGACGAGGCAGCCACTGGGAGATAGAGTCGGGAAGAGCCATTACATAATCTGAAGCAGCTACAAAAACTCCGGGAGCGTCTTTAACGCACTCCGTTATATATGGAACTCTCCTTATTTCAGAAGGATGTAGCATATTCCAGCGTTCTTTTTCAAGACCGTCCCTGTAGAGTTCTTTGTAACTCGTAACGCTCCATACGTCTGCTGCAACTCCATATTTTTCTCCAAGCACTTCTTGGGCTTTTAGAGCTTCATTAAGAATAGCGCCGCTTCCAAAAAGCTGCGCATGTAGGCTGGCTTCTTTGTTCTTAGAATTTCTAAATTTATACATACCTTTTAATATCCCGTCTTTTGCACCTTTGGGCATTGGCGGCTGAAGGTAGGTTTCATTCATCACTGTAATATAATAGAAAAGATCTTCCTGCTCTACATACATACGGCGTATCCCTTCTTGTATAATCACCGCTATCTCATATGCGAATGCCGGATCGTATGCCTTAAGGTTGGGTACTGGATAGGCAAGCAGATGGCTATGACCGTCCTGATGTTGAAGCCCTTCCCCTGCTAAAGTCGTGCGCCCTGACGTGCCTCCGACCATAAACCCTTTGCATCTCATATCGCCCGCAGCCCAGATGAGGTCGCCTATCCTCTGGAATCCAAACATAGAATAAAAAATAAAAAACGGTATTGTGTTAATACCTTGTGTTGCATAGGCCGTTCCGGCTGCAATGAATGACGACATGGAGCCCGCTTCTGTGATACCTTCTTCTAATATTTGACCGTCAATCGCTTCTCTATAATAAAGAAGCATTTCCGCATCCACCGGATCATAGAGCTGTCCTACATGGGAGTATATCCCTACCTGTCTAAACAGTGCTTCCATTCCGAAAGTGCGGGCTTCATCCGGAACAATAGGGACTATTAGTTTCCCGATATTTTTATCTTTCAGCATTTTGGCCAGTATTCTTACTATTGCCATTGTGGTGGCGACTTCTCTATCGCCCGAGCCTTTATAGAATTCTTCAAATAACTCCTCTGACGGAGCTTTTATCGGATCACAGATTACCTCACGCTTGGGGAGATAGCCCCCGAGTTCATGCCTTCTCTCTTTTAAGTATTTAACCTCCGGGCTATCATCAGGGGGTTTATAAAAAGGCGCTCTTGAAACATCTTCATCTGAAATTGGAATATCGAAACGCTTTTTAAAAAGTTTAAGCTCATCTTCATTTAGTTTTTTCTGCTGATGGGTAATGTTCCTTCCCTCCCCCGCTTCTCCAAGACCGTATCCTTTAATTGTTTTGGCTAGAATAACTGTAGGAGAGCCGATATTTTCCACGGCAGCTTTGAATGCGGGGTATATCTTCTCCGGATCATGCCCTCCACGTCTTAGTTTTTGAAGTTCGGTGTCGGATAAGGCTTTTACCATATCCCGAAGTCTGGGATCAGTTCCGAAAAAGTGGTTTCTGATATATTCGCCTGGAGCTACAGAGTATTTTTGATAGTCACCGTCCAAGGCATCAGTCATTCTTTTTACCAGGATGCCGTCCTCATCTTTTGCGAGTAGCGGGTCCCAGCTGCTTCCCCATATGACTTTTATTACGTTCCAACCGGCGCCCCGGAAAATTGCCTCAAGCTCCTGGATTATTTTCCCGTTTCCTCTAACGGGGCCGTCTAAGCGCTGAAGATTACAGTTAACAACGAAAATAAGATTATCCAAATGCTCTCTGGAGGCTAAAGTTATAGCTCCCAGAGCTTCCGGTTCATCTGTCTCGCCGTCTCCCAAAAATGCCCACACTTTAGCGTCAGAGGGCTTTTTAAGTCCTCTATCCTCAAGATAGCGGTTAAACCGCGCTTGATAGATTGCCATTATGGGACTTAGCCCCATTGATACAGTAGGGAACTGCCAAAAATTGGGCATGAGCCAGGGGTGCGGGTATGATGTAAGCCCCCCACCGGGCTGGAGATCCCGCCTAAAGTTCTGAAGGTCTTCTATAGTAAGCCGGCCCTCAAGGTATGCCCTGGCATAGATTCCGGGAGATGCGTGACCCTGAAAATAGACAATATCCCCCTCGCGGTTTTCATTTCTACCGCGCAAGAAATGATTAAACGCTACCTCGTAAAGCGCAGCGGCTGAGGCAAATGTAGAAATGTGACCCCCAATCCCTTCTTCGAGGCGGTTGGCGCGTACAACCATTGCCATGGCATTCCAGCGTATAAGGCTTCTAATTTTCCACTCAATCTCAGGATCGCCCGGGTACTGCTGCTGCTCCTCAACAGGAATTGTGTTGATATAAGGTGTATTTGCGGTAAAACGAAGCCGCACTCCCCTTTTTTGGGCGTGGATCTGGAGTTTTTTAATAAGCTTAGCTGCACGCTCCTCTCCACTTGTATCTAAGATGTAATCAAGCGAGTCAAGCCATTCTTGGCTTTCTAATTTTTCCTGATCGATCTTCTTTTGTTTATCCTTGGATTCTTTATTCATTTTACATGGGAATTGTACAGTATAGATCAGTTTTAAGTCAACTTTATAACACTATATATCTTACCTAGTTTTGATATTATTGTGTACAAATATATTCTTGAAATTTGTTTTGAATTCTATGATTTTAGCACCGGTATCGTTTAAAGGATTGACCACTGTCTTATTGAATATATAATATCTCCACTATGGAAAAATTCGACTTAACCGTTATTGGATCGGGGCCCGGGGGCTATATTGGAGCGATAAGAGCTGCGCAGCTTGGAATGAGAGTTGCCGTGATTGAAAGGGATAAACCGGGCGGTGTCTGTCTTAACTGGGGCTGTATTCCTTCAAAGTCAATCTTAAAGTGTGCAGAAGTGTATGAATACTTCAATCATTCAGAGGAGTTCGGTATAAAACATGAAGGGCTGTCTTATGATTTCTCGAAGGTTATTGATAAGAGTAGGAAGGCATCTTCTACACTGAATAAGGGTGTTGAATACCTCCTTAAGAAAAATAACATTACACTCTTTAATGGAGTCGGTAAGTTAATAACTAATAATAAGGTTGGAGTAACCACAGATAGAGAAGAAATAGAGCTCACTACTGATAAAATAATGATCGCTACCGGATCGGTTCCGGTAACACTTCCCGGGCTAGAGATAGACGGAAAACTTGTAATGACGAGTGACGAAGCCATTTTTCACAGAGAGGTCCCCGATTCTGTAGTTGTAATCGGAGGAGGATATATAGGGGCGGAATTCGCTTATGTATATAATTCATTTGGAAGCAAGGTGACGATAGTCGAGATGATGGGCCACCTTTTGCCGGGTGCTGATAAAGAAGTGGCAATTGAGCTGCAGAGGCTATTTAAGAAAAGCGGAATGACAATTCTTACCGGAACAAAATTTAAGGATATCAATAAGAAAAAGAAAACAGTTGATGTAATACTTGAGAATGTTTCAAGCCAGGCAGAGACTAAAATTACGGCTTCTATGGTACTTGTTGCTGTAGGAAGACGCCCAGTGGCAAATGTTGCACCCTCTTCCCTTAGCTTCTATAAGAAATCGGCGGATATCGGGCTTAGCGATTTAAGAATAGAGCTTGACGGTAGGGGTTTTATTAAAACCGATGATCAATATATGACTACGTGCAGTAATGTTTATGCGATTGGCGATATTATAGGACCGCCGTTACTAGCTCATAAAGCCTCTGAAGAAGGAGTTGCGGCAGTTGAGATGATGGCCGGTCAAAAGAGTAAGGTGCATTATAACAATATTCCGGGCTGTGTTTATTGTCAGCCTGAAGTTGCAACGATTGGATTGACTGAAGAGCAGGTGCAAGATCATGGATATAATTATAATGTTGGGAAGTTCCCCTTCCGAGCTACAGGAAAAGCTGTGGGAACTGGGGAAACCGATGGATTTGTGAAAATTCTATCGGATAAGAGTACCGGTGAGATTCTAGGAACTCATATCATTGGACACGGGGCTACAGAGTTAATAGCGGAGATAGGAGTAGCCAGGACTTTGGAGTCAACCCCTCTTGAGA
>Ga0209013_10002228_pt1 | contig 17609 bp, 18 predicted proteins | sample Cruoilmetagenom2_FD_187291 | JGI IMG/M metagenome (GOLD analysis project Ga0209013, IMG submission 187291) | Oil polluted marine microbial communities from Coal Oil Point, Santa Barbara, California, USA - Sample 2 (SPAdes) (version 2) | ecosystem: Environmental > Aquatic > Marine > Oil seeps ...
GCCGAGAGCTCCCATCCCGGTGCCGCAAATGGCAGTCAGGTGTATGCGTTTGACATTGTCAGGGATTCGGTTTTTGCTCAAATCCATTTTTTGTGGGTTTCCTTTTCAAAAAAATCATTTTAAAAGTACGAAAATCGAGGACACGTCGACTTGGACCATACAAAATTATGGTATCTTTGTACAGTTTCATGTATACGGAACGCCATATGTTGAATCGACATCTTACAAAAACGCTTCAAGACTTCGCACACGGTTCGGGGCGCATTACAATTTTAACCGGTGCCGGCATCTCCGCTGAAAGCGGAATTCCCACCTTCCGTGGGCCCGAAGGGTACTGGACCATCGGTTCAAAGGAATACCAGCCTCAGGAGATGGCGACCTATAGCATGTTCGTGAAAAAACCCGATGAGGTCTGGAAATGGTATCTGTATCGAATCGGCGTTTGTGGAAAAGCATCCCCGAATTCGGGCCATCTATCCCTGGTTGAAATGGAAACGCTTTTCAAAGACCGTTTTACGCTGATCACTCAAAATGTAGACAATCTGCATTTGCGGGCCGGGAGCCGTTTGAAAAAAACGTTTCAAATTCACGGAAATGTATTTTTCATGCGCTGCGCCGGCGAATGCGCATTAAAAGTGTATCCGATACCGAAACATTTGAGCGGCAGAGGGAAAAATGAAGATTTAACCCAAAAGGACCGCAATTTGCTGATGTGCCAGGATTGCGGCAGCCGTACGCGGCCCCATGTACTCTGGTTTGATGAAATGTATAACGAGCATTTCTACCGATACCACAGTGCGTTGGACGTCGCCGGGGAAACTGAACTTCTGATTGTCGTTGGAACCTCCGGCGCCACCAACCTTCCGAATCAGGTGGTATGGGAAGTAAAAAATCGTGACGGCATCATTATCGATATCAATATCGAGGAGAATCCATTCTCGAATCTGGCGTTAAAAAGCAGGCGCGGCTTTTTTTTAAAGCAACCCAGCGGTAAGGCGTTGCCGAGTATTTTGCAGGTGTTTAAAAACATTCTGGATTGAGTGTCGACGCACGCATGGAGCTGTTCTTTCTAACGATTTCAAAACCACCCAAACGCCACACGGTTTTTAAAAAAGATCACCCATTTCGCTTTTTAATAAGGCCTTATAATAAAAACTCCCGAAAGCTGTACATAACCGGTTTTAGCTGTGTGGTGAGCCATAATCGCCTAATATTAGATCTCAAGTGTTTTTAAATATTCAGATGCTTTGGGGATTTCTCCTTCGCTGAAAACACGGATATCATTTTCTTCAAAAAGCGCAGCGGTTACGCCTTTGCCCGGTTTTTTTACCCCGGCAAAACGCCCGTCATAAATATAAGCGCTGCCGCAGGAAGGGCTTCCATCTTTCAGGACGGCCATGCGGATTTTCATGGAGCGTGCCAGTTCCATTGCTTTTTGAGCGCCCTTCAGAAAACTTTCCGTGACATCCTCCCCATGGACGTTGATGACCCGGGCATCACCGCGTAATACCTTTTTCCCATCCCCATCCAAGATTTCCGAGCATGGTCTGGGGATTGAGAGCCCTCCGGCGACTTCCGGACAAAACGGCACCACGCGCTCCTGAGCATGCCAGTATTCCAAAAGACGACGATCGAATATCTTAACAGCACTTCCATCGTAACGTACAGGTTCACCCATGAGACACGCACTGACCAGCACTTTAATCATTTTTACACACTCGATTCCTTATTGGCTTTCAATTTCATGATTTTTTTTAAGTTCCGTCCATTTGTCGAAGCAAAGTTTACCCCCTGAAACCCATCTATCTTGTCTGTTTATCTGAATCGAAGATTCCGTATGCGAAGGGGTGCTTCATTGAAATAGAGAAATCCGGAAAAAACAATCAAAAATTTTGTGTTGTGATACCATAAAACAGATGTAATGATAATGCTGACCAATAAAACATGTAACATTTTCAGAGAACTGTTGCAAATATTCGGACTATTTTTATACAATACTGTTATATTTTTTCAAAATTATTGAAAAAATCTATTGCAATTTAAAATCATCGTTTATAAGGAGGCAAATTCTAAGTGAATCAATAGGGTTCCAAGGTTAAAATTAAATCATTAAAGCGGAGAATAAGAACATGGTGACCATCGAAGATATCAATTTGGCATTAAAAGAGACGACGCTGACAAAGATTTTTTTTACCGATCTGAACGGCAGAATCATGAACTTGCCGATAAATCCAGACAATATTGGGTCGATCATAGCAAATGGAATCGGTTTTGATGGAAGCTCCGTTGCGGGATATGCTACTGTTGACAGCAGCGACCGACTCCTTTTTCCAGATCCGGAGAGTTTTCGAATTGTGGAATTTGGAGATAATAAATGCGGTTTTTTTATAGGGCATGTTTATGATGATCAAGAATCTCGTGCACGAGTCGATCCCAGATCTGTTCTGGAAGATATCCTGAAAAAGGCGGAAACAGAGTATGGCTTCAAGTTTCTGGTCGGTCCTGAGCATGAATTTTTTCTACTTCGTGAAAATGAACACGGTGAAAAAGTTCATTCTGACAAAGCCGGTTACTTTCAGTCAACTCCCCATGATAAGGGAGAACGGGTACGGAACCGAATTATTAACGTTCTAAAAGCATGTGGGATTCGGTTTGAAAAAGCCCATCATGAGGTCACGCCTTCTCAGCATGAAATCAATCTGGAGTGTGCCGACCCTTTGACCGTGGCGGACCGAACCATACTATTTAACTATATAACACAGATGGTTGCTTTAGAGTTCGGTTATCACGCGACGTTCATGCCCAAACCATTTGACGATTTCAACAGAAATGCATTCCATATTCATATTTCCATGCAGGATATAGATGGGAATAACATGTTTTACGATGCAGACAGCGAAGATAATATCAGCAGTACCTGCAAAAATTTTATTGCCGGTATTTTGAAATATGCCAGGGAAACGTCGATCATCATGGCATCGACTTTCAATTCATACAAGGCATACGTGTTGGATAAGGAAGCGCCTATTATCAGAGGCTGGGGGTTCAGGAATAGAAGCTCTATGGTCAGAGTGCCCTATAGCTACAACCCCGAAAGCACGAGAATCGAATTGAGAAGCCCTGACCCGGCAGGTAATCCGTATCTTCAGATTGCTATGTTAATTGCCATGGGGCTAAAAGGCATAGAGAGAGATCTTGACTGCGGCCAGCCCGATTTCGGGAGCACATATAAAAAGAAATATCGATACCGTGTATGGGACCGGCGGTTCTTGCCAAAAAGCATGTACGAGGCGCTGGTTGAAGCCGAACGGAGTAAATTTATGAAAGAAATTTTGGGGGAACAGATTTACAACACATACATGTCCCTTAAGATAAATGACTGGGAAGATCATAGAGTCCACATTACGCCAAGAGAACTCGATAAATATCTTAGCATATAAAATCTTATTCAGACAAAAAGGAAACAAAAAAGACAGTTGAATATTAAATCCATAAGGGAGAATAACATAATGGAAGAGTGGATCGAACAACTCCAAAACAGTGTGAACACACTTGATGGCCTAAAAGCCTTCATCAACGTTACCCCGGTGGAAGAAACGGCCATAAATACGCTCAATACCAAATGGGGGACAACACCTTATTTTGCGTCTCTGATGGATCCGGATAACCCTGAATGCCCGATACGCAAACAGGTTATTCCCTCTATGAAGGAAACAGAGAATCGATACGGAATGCCTAATTATTTGATTTGGAAAGAAAACCGTGACACCGATGAGGTCAGACCCGATTGTATTGCCAGACAGTATTATGACCGCATCGCCTTTACAGTGACGGATGTCTGTGCAAATTACTGCCGTCACTGTTTTCGAAAAGAACTCGTGGTCGACCGCAATCTTAAGCTTCGCTTCGATTTTGAAGAAGGTATCGAGTGGATCACGAAACATAAGGAAATTCGTGATATTCTTATAACAGGCGGAGATCCTTTCATACTTTCAGACGACAAGATTGAATATCTTATTCGCAAGCTGCGAGAGATTTCCCATATAGAGATGATTCGTTTTGGAACGCGAACACCGATTGTTCTGCCCCATCGAATCACCGACAATCTTAAAAAAGTGTTAAGCGGCTTTCATCGGGTTCCCATATGGGTGAATACCCAGTGTAATCATCCCAAAGAAATTACGGAAAAGACGGCAGAGGCGGTCTACAATCTTCTTTCCTGCGGTGTGAATGTCGGCAACCAAGCGGTCTTGTTGAAGGGGATCAACGACGACGTAGAGACCTTCAGGGAACTGCATCAAAAACTTTTGGCAGTTCGAATCCGACCCTACTATGTCTTCTACTGCGAACCTGCGCCGGGAATCGATCATTTCCGCACACCGGTTGAAAAAGGCGCAGAACTCATTAGGGATGCGCTCCGGGGTTACACCACAGGTCTGGCCCAGCCCATGTATGTCATTGCAACAAATATCGGCAAGATTCCATTAATGCCGGATTATTATATTGTCGATAAGAATGAAAAAGAATACACGCTGAGAAATTACCAGGGTATTCATACCACCATACCGAATATTCCGGAATAGAATGAGTCGAGCTTATTCATATAACCAGATTTTTTCTTTATAACTGTGATGACCATCCATAACCGCATAATAACGTTTTTAAAGGCGCACAATCGGAATATGTTCGGGCTCCTTGAAAAAATGGTGCTGATTCAAAGCGGCAGCACCAACAAGGAAGGTGTCGATGCGCTGGGCCGGTTCATAAAATCGACGTTTCAGTCCAACAATGTCTCATGCCAGGTGATCGAGCAGGATAAATATGGAAATCATCTCGTTGTCAGATCCCTCTGTAAAGGACAATTCGACACACAGATACTCCTTGTGGGCCACATGGATACTGTATTTCCAAAAGATACCGGTTTTAACTGGTATAGAGAGGGAAACACCCGCTGTTACGGTCCGGGTGTCATCGACATGAAAGGCGGTCTTGCCGCCGGTATATTCGCACTTAAAGCACTGGATAACGAAAAATTTTTAACCCAGATACCTATAACATTCATATTTAACTCCGATGAAGAGATCGGCTCTCCCAGTTCTAAAGCGCTGGTTCAACAAGAGGCAAAAAAAAGTATTTTTGCATTTGTGCTGGAGACAGGGGGACGGAATGGAGAAATCGTCACGGGACGAAAAGGAAACCTTTCCCTTGAACTCAAGATTAAAGGAAGGGCAGGTCATGCTGCATTTGCCGGCAAGGATAAAGCAAGCGCCATTGTTGAACTGGCGCACAAAATAATTGAATTTGAATCCTTAAACAATCCTCATGGGGGAATCAGTGTAAATGTGGGTCGAGTCAACGGCGGAATAGGACCCAATACCGTGCCCGAGCATGCTTCAGCCCGGATCGATTTCAGGTTTATAAAAAGTCCGGACAAGGCGTATCTCGAAAAAAAGATTGCCGAGATTACCCAAAAACAGAACATCCAAAATACACACTCCCATTTTGTCATATTGAGCGGAAGACCCCCCATGCCGGTCTCTGAAAAAAATAAAAAGCTTTTTCAAGCTGTTCAGAAAACAGCAAAATCGATCGGATTATCGGTAGACGAAGAATTCAGGGCCGGCGTATCTGACGCCAATCTGATTGCCGGAGAAAATACACCGGTTGTCGATGGTCTGGGTCCCATCGGCGCCATGGACCACAGCGAAGACGAATACATGATCAAAGAAAGCCTTTTACAACGGTCAGCGTTGCTGGCGAATGCTATAATAGAATGCTGGGAGAAATACAATCAGGGGCTTCTATTCTGAAAGGCGCTTCTGGTAGACGACAGGTTCAGTAGCCGTTTAAAAACCTCCCAAACAAATTTTATGCATTTGGCAGATACGGTGTCAGGTCATGGACATATTCCGTCAGGACTTTGAATCCTTGGTTACTTAACGCCGAAACCGCATCATCTTTATCTTTTGAGGCCACCCGCATAACCAGCTGATAAATGCCGGGGTAATCTTTCTCCGGCCAGGTAACAAGGCTGCGGATACTGATTCGCTGATCTTTTAGGATTCTCGATACTTCGGCGATGATCCCGACGCGATCTTCAACCAGGACAATAAACCGAGCACTTCCCTCGCCAAATCCGATGGCACGAAGCAGAACTCTCATGACATCGGTACTCGTAATAATCCCCACAAGTTTTTCATCTTCGATGACCGGTAACGCATTGATTCTGTTTTCCTGCATAATTAAAGCCGCACGTTCAATGGTTGTGCCGGGTGATATGGTAATAATCTTTTTGGCCATTATCGGTTCAACGGTAAGTTGGGTGAGCAGGTAATTCAACTCATGGACGCTGAGTGCAGTGGCCGGAGATGCCGAACTTTGTTTAACATCCCTGTCCGATACAATTCCGATCAAATCTTCATTCTTATCAACCACCAGAAGGTGGTTGATCCGCTTTTCGTCGATAATCTCCTTTGCTTTTTGCAAACTCGTATCAGGGGGAATGGTCATAAGGTATGTATTCATAATTCGGCCCACGTACATTGGAGTACCTCCTTCGCATGATGAAGACAACTGAGCAGAAAAACAGGTATAGTTTAACTTAAGCGTTGCGGAAGAGAAAAATCAATTTAAGTAATATCTCTGCTGTTTAAAAAAAATCTTCCTTCTTCAGCATAATCGATGGCATGTACAGCATAACTTTTATCAAATGATACCTGATAAAGTTGTATCGCCTCTAAAATTGCACAATCCTTTACACACGTTTCTTTAGGTTGATTTTTCTTGATACAATCTGCACATGGAGAAGAAATCATAATGGCCTCCTCTATAATGCCAATATTAAAATGAAAAACCACTTTTATAAATCAACGATGCATCATCTTCCAACCTTCCGACAAACTTTAAACGATTTTAATAAATGGAGTTACTATGCGTCACCAACAGACTTCTTCTGATCATGAAAGACTTCACAGTGCTTACACCACTTGCGTAAGTTCCCTTTCCGAAAAATTTCCGTGCAAACCTCACGATAATATTGAATTTTCGGGTCTTTAGGGCATTTTATTAAAGATTTGCCCATTCATACCTTCCTTTTTCTTTGTGTTTCAAATCGTTGATATTTCGGAACAAATTTTGGAACAGTATATAAAAAAATATCTTGTGTGTCAAGAAAAATATACCACAATATATTGCGATATCGACGAGAACACCAATTAACCCAAAAAATCACGAAATATAATAAATGGACCGTTTCCGTTAAGCCTGCCGGCTGAAGAAGATTGTGGAAGGGCTTGGAAAATGTAAGACATCTTGCAATGATCCCATGGGATATGATATATTAATACGACAACTTGTCAGATGTTTGAGTACATACCTGAATAATGCCAAATAAAGGCTGTCAATACCATGGATAAAGTTTTTATTTACAGAGACCGTAAGGCCATAATTATTTGCCCTAAATGTGACAAATCTAAGGCAGTAGATGTATCCGAACACGTGCATACTCATGAGGCGGTGAAATTAAAACACCCGTGTGCGTGTGGATATGTGTATAACGTACTTTTAGAAAGAAGAAACAGATACAGAAAAATAGTCGATTTTCCGGGAACATACACGCATTTTATTTCCGGACGACAATTGTCGGAAGGTTCGATAACCGTAACAGAAATCACGCGCGCAGGATTGGGCTTAAAGCTTGATGAGAATGAAATCGAAAAATTTAATATTGATGACACACTGTTCGTTGAGTTTTATCTGGACGACGAATCGAGATCTTTAATCAGGAAAGAGGCGATAATTAGAAATATTCGGGGTCCTTATATCGGGGCCGAGTTTTCCTCTGTAGATCTTTATGACAGGGCTCTTGGAATCTACATGTTCAAATAACAGTTCGGGATAAAATTATGGATATAAAAATACAGTTGAAAAAATTGATACAGACTGCAGAACTTTATCGATCTCAGGGGTTGTTATTCGAGGCAACGGGGAAATATGATGATGCGCTCACATTGTTACAAGGATCTGAGCTGATGGAGGGCAATCAAAAACTGGCAGATATTATTTCAAAGAAAATCAGCGCGGTAAAAAATGATATTAAAAAAATAGAAAAGCAGCCGATATTGCCTGAAGTGTCCAGGGAGCAGCAGGATATTATTAAAAACCTGTTTACAGAGTCCAAAGACACGAGCAAAGAATCAGACGTTCTCGAAGGCGCACTGACCCTCGCCAAGTTCGGACAGTTCGAGAGGTCTTTAGAAGAGTTGAATGAGCTGTTAAAGGCACCTCACCTTCGAATGAAGGCCGCTAAAAATATTTTGCGATGCCATATGGCTCGAGCTTCAATAGAAGATGCGTATTCTCAATTTCAGAAATGGCAGTCAAGCAACCTTTTTTCTCCAAATCAACTGATCACCATACGCCTCTTTCTTGAAGTTTTTCGCTTTGACAACCTGAAGGAAAATGTTTCACTTCAATTAAGGGATCCTGAACATGTTGATGAACTTGAGATTACCGATGGAGAGTTCCCCGATATCTGCTCCATGATCATCACTTTTGATGACGGTCCCTTAAAGGGGGGGACGTTTGTTCTGGATGTCAGCTTCCAAACGGGAAACGTAATCACGCTGTTTGTTGCAGGCCACAAAGAAGAATTGCTGGACAATTTTAAGGTTGGTAAAATACTGAAAAATTTACAGTTTAATACCACTATCGCCATATTTAAAGGTAAAGGGATCGTCGATGAAAAGATTAAATTCGATTCCGGATCCAGACAGGGAGACTACCGACTGGACATCAAGGTAACGAGTTCGTAGATATTATTTTAAATCCTTATCCTTTTTTTGGGGTATCTGCCCTTGGGCACGGCCTTTCTTTCTTGTCACCTGACAAGAATCTTGAACTCAGGTGGGAATACCCAATTTGGGCAGGATATACGCCTGCAACAGATACCACACCCCCACAATTACCAATAACAAAAATATTTCATTCATATCTTCTCTCCTAATCCGATTTGTTCCGATGGAATTCGTTGATTTGTCAAACGGTTAAAAATTAGATGGAATTAAAGACGACGCTCCACGTAATCGTGTGCATGTTTTACAGCCGCGGTGATCTCTTTTGAGTGCGGGAGGGTTGCCTCAATCTTCTCTATGTATTTACGTTCTTTAACTGCCCGGAAAGAAGGGATAAAATTAAGATCAAACACCCAGCTTATCTGGAGCAGTTTAAAATCGTTGAGTGTCTTTAAATCTTGAATACGGGCAAAACAGCCGTTGTTCAAGGCAGCGATAACGCTTGGCGAGAAAGCTGGATCATCGGGAAGGCCGATTTCTACTGCCGCGTTGACCCGTTTATCACGCACCTTGTAATAATCTATAAAAACCCGCCAGATATCAAGCTTGTCGGCATCCCGAAGCAAGCGAATGAAAAAAAGTGTTCTTTCATCCTGGTCTTCGGGAATTGTCATTGTATTGTGAAAGGCGATGGCTTTTGCGATCCATCGCTTTTCATCCCTATTGCATCCGGCCAGAACTTTATGCGCTGCCATCTGCCGGAGTCCGAGCATGGCATGATTTTCGGAATCCACGTCCTTAAACGTACCGTACACGGCATACTGTTTAAAGCGTCCGACATCGTGAAATAGACCCATGATTTCCGCCAATATCATATCCTGGTCCGACAGATCCAGGGCACTTCCCAGAAGGATCATATTCCGACACACACCCTCCGTATGTTTTTCTTTGAGACGGATGGTGCTGTTGTTTATGGGGTCTTCTGTGTAAAAATCGGCAACATAATCCGCAAACCATTTTTTTAAATAGGTTAAATGTTTTCGGTTCATGGCCATTTGATCGGTCAGGGAAATTTTAGTATCGGATCTGTTCAGTTTTTCGGACTTCCTACGTTTGTTAGCACGGTGTTAAAAAAGCATCTAAATAAAATACATGAATTATTCCATGGAGTCGGAAGTTAAGTTTAAAAGGGACACATGTCAAGGTCAATATTACGTTGTCCCTTTCCGCCTTGACTCTCGGGCACCGTTTTCTTAAAATCGGTGCAGGAAAAAAGGCGTTAAACGGTTCCTAAATCAAATCCATCGATACCCTCGTTAAAACTATCGTGATTGAAGCTGTTCATCACACGGCATTTTTTTAATAATCGTCGTTTTATTTGCGTTTATATAGTATAATAATCACGAATCATGTTGCGGTGAATATGTACGGATGGTGTGGAAAAATTGCCAGAATAAATCTCTCGGATCAAACAGGGCGTGTCGATATTGCTGATCCGGATATTTTAAAAACGTTCATCTGGACAGAGAAGCGTTTTTAACCGCGCGTTCCAATTATTATAGGGATAGAAAGCTGGACAAGAACGGCATGCCGATTCCGAAAGTTGCACGGCAGCTGGGGCTGGAGGGTTTAATAAACCCCAAGGGTGACCTGTAAATCCATGAATCAAATTCTTCGCACATACGAAGACAAGCTCATAAAAAGCGGCCTGGCCGAAGCGGGAGCACCGTTACTAGGGTGCTTGGATGCTGACCTTGAATGGAACCGAACGGACCCGGATTTTGCCGTGTTTGAAGCGATATTTGAACGGCTGAACATTAATTCCCTTATTTTTTCTCGGCCTGCCGAGCCCTACCGCAGCATCATCGATTACCTGGCGGAGACATCCAACGGGATCATCACGCCCCAGGATTGTGAAACCAGAATGTTTCTCCATGATCTCCCGGTTTCATTCCAGTTTTTGCCGGATGAAATTACCTCGATCTTGAAAAAGCGTAAAAGCGTCATCATTCCGGGCAGGGGTATTATCACTTGCGGTATGGTGGGCATGGAGCAGGCATATGTCACATACGCCTCAGTATGTTTTGCATGTTTTATCAAATTCTTTTCCGATTTCCTTTGGGATGCAAAAAAGGGAAATGCTGATCAACGGAAACGCAAACTGTTCGATGGCGTCGTAAAGCAGCTCGATCCGCCGGCCTCGTTTCACGGCTCACTGATAAAAGGCCCGTTTAATTCGGCAGACAGGGTTTGCGAAGCGATCCAGGAGGCGGGAAGGCTCACCGTCGAGCACCGTTTGGTCGATTCATATTTTGGTAACATCTCGTTTTGCCACAGCCGGACACTTTATATCAGCCAAACCGGAAGCAGTCTGGACGATTTGAAAGAGTGTATCGATCCTTGTCCCCTGGACGGCTCGTCTTGCGTCCCCATTACCGCTTCCAGCGAACTTCCGGCCCACCTGAAAATTGTGCAAACGACAGGATATCGCGCCATCCTTCACGGGCATCCCAAATTCTCAGTCATACTTTCCATGGACTGCGACATTGAAAACTGCAAATGCCGCGGGGCGTGCCATCTAAAATGCCCCCATGACAGGTCTGTCCGCGGCATTCCGATTGTTTCCGGGGAAGTAGGCTCAGGTCCACACAGCCTGTGCAACACCGTTCCTGGTGCCATCAGGAGTGAACCCGGCGTCATCGTCTATGGCCACGGAGTTTTTACAGCGGGCACAACAGATTTTAACCGGCCATTTAAAAACCTCATTGAAATCGAAAACAATTGCCGGGAGGAATATTTTGATAGAATTAGGTGAGCTTTTATAATAAATCCAAAACTTCCGTAATATTGTCCAATAGATCGATGATCAGAAGCTTGTTTCTTAATAGAGGTCCTCTGCCCAAAATTATTTTGACAACTTCTGCGGTTTCAAAGGCGGCAAGAACCGAAACCGCCGACGGAAGGCAGCCCAGAGAGGCTTCAGCGCCCTTTGATTTAAGATCGTCCGGCCGACCATATATCAACTTCAACCCTTGGTCCTCGGGGAAAATCGTGGTGATTTGTCCGGACAGACCGGCGACAGCGGCGGATACCAGGGGCGATCCTGCTTTTTTTGAAGCGTTTTCCAGAATAAACCGGGTTGTTATATTATCGAGGCAGTCAACAACAACATCGGATCGACGGATAAGCGCGTCTGAATTCTTATCATCCAGATATTCATCATATCTGCGAACGGTAATCGACGCGTTTATTTCTTTGATCCTCTTAACGGCGGCTTCTGTTTTGTATTGTCCCATGGTTTCATAGGTACTTAAAAATTGCCGATTTAGATTGCTGGCTTCAAAACGGTCGCCGTCTATCAGGTTAAGGGTGCCGATGCCCGTACGGGCCAGAATTTCAGAAACCGTCCCACCCAGGCCCCCCAACCCCACGATGCTGACCTGTGATTTCAAGAGGCTCGCCTGGTCCTCGGGTGAAAATGTCTTCATATTTCGAGCATAGCGTTCAGGTACCATACCTTCCTCGAGGGCGATAATTTCAATTTTTCGGCTGTCAACTTTGAATGACGTTGCAAGACTTGGAATATTCTCAAGAGAGATGCTGGTATAATCCGTATCGTCAGGATACTTTTTCGGGCGGGATATCGTTTTTAATTTTTCGATAATTTGAGTTCTCAAAAATTCATCCTCCTCCCACAGGCGGGAAGATCCCCAAGCGGTCACCGTCGGTTAAAGTGGATGCCAGATGGCCCTTAATGCCGTTGATAAAAATAAGCCTGACATCATCTTCAGGGACACCGAGTTTCTCAAGGAGGTGTTTTACCGTAGTTCCGGGCGCTATTGGATAGCGGTCTCCTGAATCCGGCGTGAATCGACTCAGTGTGGCAAATAGTTTTAAGGTAACATGCACTATAATGTTTATTCCAAACAAATGATGTGGATGGGATCTTTATTCACCCTTAGATGCGGCTCCCGCTCCATCTCAGTTTGGCCTTGAGAACGTCAAAATAATCCTGGTCGGGCATGGTGATCATGTTAACGGGATAGGCGCCTTTCCGAATAATGATGGTGTGGGTTTCATCGATTTCGATGCCGGCCTGTCCGTCGAATGTCAGCATGATATCCGAGGACTTTTTTTCAAGTCTTATTTTGATACACGCCGAATCAGAGACGATCAACGGCCGGTTGGTGAGGGTAAACGGGCATATGGGTGTCATTAAGATGCCCGGAACCGCTGGATGAATAATGGGGCCGCCGGCGGCAAGGGAGTAAGCGGTCGAACCGGTGGGGGTTGCAACAATGAGTCCATCCGCACTGTAAGTGGTCAGATACTGATCGTTGATGTAGGTTTCTATATGCGCAAGTCTGGCAAGTGCGCCCTTGTTGATGACAATATCGTTCAACACGGTTTCACATACCAGTTCTTCCCCCTTGCGAATTACTTGAACCAGAAGGCGCATCCTCGGTTCTGTGGTAAATTCATTGTTTAATACCGCTTCGGCAACAGAAAAAAGGCTGTCTTCTGCAATTTCAGCCAGAAAACCGACTTCGCCGAATTTGACGCCGAGAATCGGTATCTTCTGATCCCCTATCCAGCGGACCGCGCTCAAAAAAGTTCCGTCTCCACCCAGTACAAAGACGCAACACAGATCTGCCGGAGCAAATGATTTGTCTCTGTCCGAAATTCTTCGTTTTGGAGGCAAGTTCTCTCTTCTGAAGGTGTCGATATTTTTTGATCGAAGCCAACTTTCAAGTTCATCGGCCTTCTTGATTGCTTCGGTATCCGCTTTTACGACAATCCCTATTTTTTTCACAATAAAGGGTTGCTCCTTTTTTTTGCAATACTCTGATATGAATTCGCAGCACGGGTGGGTTCTCTTTCAGAAAATGATTCAAATCCAATGGCATATATACTAACATCTTATCGAAACAGCAAGAAAATTCTGGGAGCGCCAAAAAGCAGGTTTGCTTAACTTTAAAGCCTTTTCACATTAAAAGAGGGAATTTTCTTTCACTGAATTTCAGGGTAGGATAAAGTACCTTTGGGAGACATGTGGATCACTCACCCAAATAGGCTTTTTTTACCTGCTCATTCTTGAGCAGTTCCGCCGAGGAGTCGGCAAGAGCGATTTCGCCGGTTTCAATTACATATCCCCGGTGGGAAAATTGTAAAGCGAGTTGGGCATTTTGCTCTACCAATAGAATGGTCGTGCCTTGTTCGTTGATCTGGCGGATAGTCTCGAAGATGGAATCAACAAGGATTGGTGCCAGGCCCAGAGATGGCTCGTCGAGCAAGAGAAGTCTGGGTCGGGCCATAAGGGCGCGGGCGATTGCCAGCATCTGCTGTTCGCCACCGGAAAGTGTGCCCCCGTGCTGTTTGCGGCGCTCGCGCAGAACCGGAAAAAGCCTGAATATCCGCTCAAAGTCCTCTTTGATCCCGTTCTTGTCCTTTCTTAGATAGGCACCCAAGTCGAGGTTCTCCATGACCGTAAGCAGCGGGAAAATCATCCTACCCTCCGGAACTTGGCAGATGCCCATCTGGACGATATTGTCAGGACGCACAGCGACGATCGACTGGCCTTGGTAGAGGACATTGCCCTCTACCGGAGTGAGAACGCCGCTGATGGTCATCAGCGTGGTTGATTTGCCCGCGCCGTTGCCTCCGATGAGACAGACGATCTCCCCCTCTTCCACTTCAATGGAGATCCCTTTGAGGGCGCGTATGTTTCCGTAGTAGGTTTTAACGTTATCCAGTTTAAGCAGCACCAGCGGCTCCTGTGCCCAAATATGCCTCAATAACTTTAGGATTGTTTTGAACGTCCTGGGGCTCTCCCTCTGCCAGCCATTCACCGTGATTAATGACTACCACGCGTTCACAGACCCCCATAACCACTTTCATGTCATGTTCGATCAACAAAACCGTGATGCCTTTGTTCCTGATGCGGCGAATCAAGTCCATAAGATCGCGGGATTCCTGGGGGTTCATTCCGGCGGCCGGTTCATCAAGCATAAGCAAGCACGGCTCGGTAGCCAAAGCCCTGGCGATCTCGAGGCGGCGCTGGTCACCATAAGGCATGGAACTGGCGATTTCTTCACCGCGGCCCTTGAGCCCGGCGAACTCGAGGAACTGGTTGGCACTTTCGGTAATCTCCTTTTCTTCTGCCTGCTGGAACTTGTTCCGGATTACGGCACCGAAAAAGAGAGACCTGGTTCTACAATGACGACCTATCTTGACATTATCGACCACTGTCAGGTTGTCAAAGAGCCGGATATTTTGAAATGTGCGGGCGATCCCCAGGGCAGTGACCGCCTCCGGCTTCTTACCGCTGATGGAGATGGTGCGGCCACGGTTGGCAAACAAAATCTGACCCTCGGTTGGCCTCTCAATACCGGCAACGCAATTAAAGAGCGTCGTCTTTCCGGCACCATTCGGCCCAACAAGGCCGATGATTTCGCCTCTATTTATGTTAAAGGAGATATTATTTAGGGCCAACAGCCCGCCAAAGCTTTTATAAAGCTTCTTTATTTCTAAGATCGGTGTCATTGTTTCATGCTTACAGTAGCCTTAACTTTCTTTCTTTTGACCCGGCCTGCTCGCATTTTAGCGGCTACCGCCGGGATGGGCATCATGCCTGCCGGGCGATAGCGCATCATAAGAACCATAATAAGACCAAAAGCCAAAAAACGGACCCCCACCGGGAGACCTAAAAGGGGAAGCAGTTCACGAAGTACTTCGCTCAGCGAAACCAGTACCAGGGCACCGATCATCACACCCCAGATGTTGCCCATGCCACCGAGCACGATCATGCACAAAATCAAAAAGGATTCCCAGAACTTAAACATGTCTGGTGACAGGAAGGTCACCCACCTGGCAAAGAAGCTGCCGCCTACTGCGCCGAAGGCGGCGCTGATGGCAAAGGCGATGACCTTATAGCCCAGCAGGTTGATACCGCAGGAGACGGCGGCCACCTCGTCATCGCGAATGGCAAACCAGGCCCTTCCCAGACGGGAGTCCTGGATGCGGTACATGACAAAGACGGTCACCAGGACCATGACGATGGCAAGATAATAGTACGGCAACTCGCCCACAAACTCCCATTTAGGGCCGCCAAAGAGCGTGAGATCGATCGCCACCACATCGATGCCGGGCAGGCCAAGTGGCCCCCGGGTGAGCCAGATCTCGTTGGTCAGAAAGAGTACCACCAGTTCTGAAAAGCCGAAGGTCACAATGGCAAAATAGTCGCCAGTAAGCCTGAGCGTTGGGGCGCCCAGTAGAATGCCCCAGAATGCCCCATTGATGAAGGCTAAAGGGATAATCACCCAGTATGAAAGGCCAAAGTGATAGGTAAGGAGCCCCGAAGTGTAGGCCCCGATGCCGTAAAACCCGACGTAGCCCAAGTCCAGTAGTCCGTTGAAACCGGGCACGATGTTTAACCCTAAGGCCAGAATCATGTAGAGAAAAATGAGGATAGCAATATGGAGGATGTAATCCGTTACAAAGGGGAAAAATGGCAGGATCAAGGCAAGAATCAACAGGCCGATTCTTATTTTAGCACTGCGGGTCAAGTTTTGTAATTTCAAATTACCCATCTCACATACTCTTTTTGGTTTCCTTGAGAACCTTGCCGAATAAGCCCGCAGGTATAAAGATGATGACGATGATCATGACGGCGTAGGAGATGCCGTCCCGGTAGAGCGAGCTTAAATATCCCGCTCCAAAGGCTTCGGCTAAACCTAACACAACCCCGCCTAACATGGCACCGGGCACCGAACCAATGCCGCCCAGCACTGCAGCGGCAAATGCCTTGACCCCGGCGATATAACCCATAGTTGGGTACAGCGAGTTGTAGAAAGCAGCCACCATGATGCCCGCGGCCCCGCCCAAGGCTCCGGCCAGGGCGAATGTATAGGAGATTACCCTGTTGACGTTTATTCCGGTCAGAGCAGCCATGGTTTGATTCTGGGCCACGGCCCGCATTGCCTTGCCCCATCTGGTTTTTTTGATGATGAGGTTGAGGCCAACCATCATGACAATGGTTACGCCAAAGATAAAGAGATGAAACCAGGAGAGATTGACTCCGTTAAAGCTGACGGCCGTTTTCTCAAAATAGGCAGGGAGTGCTTCATTAGGGAATGGCTTGGGCCGGGAACCCCAGATGACCATGGCCAGGTTTTGAAGGAAGATCGACATTCCGATGGCCGTAATCAGCGCGGCCAGACGGGGTGATTGTCTCAATGGGCGATAGGCGACGATGTCCAACAACACGCCGCAGATCGCGCAGCAGGCCATTGACAAAAAAAAAGCAACGTAAAAGGGCAGACCCAGGAGACTGATGAAAGTAACGGCGAAAAATGCGCCCAGCATGTAGATTTCGCCGTGGGCGAAATTGATGAGCAGGATAACGCCATAAATCATGGTGTAACCCACGGCGATCATGGCGTATATTCCGCCTATGGTCAGTCCGTTTACAAGCTGCTGTAAAAACAAGCGCCTCCCATTAACGCATGCAACGGCGCCGAAACCCGAAAGTCCCGGCGCCCGTATTGGTTTATTCAGTTACTTTATAAACTATTCGGCAGCTACAAACTTGCCGTTCTTGACCATTTTAACAAAGGCAGGTTTGGAACAATTGCCCTTTTTGTCAAAGTAGGTCATACCGGTGATACCCTTGTAACCATTGGCCTTTGAGTTGAGCGCGGCCAGGCCGTCACGGATCTTTTTCCGGTCAGGACCGGTTTTGGCAATGACCTGGGCCAGGATACCCAGGCAGTCATAGGCATTGGCGCTCATCCAGTCCACATCACGGTCATAGGCCTT
>Ga0209013_10002229_pt1 | contig 17601 bp, 15 predicted proteins | sample Cruoilmetagenom2_FD_187291 | JGI IMG/M metagenome (GOLD analysis project Ga0209013, IMG submission 187291) | Oil polluted marine microbial communities from Coal Oil Point, Santa Barbara, California, USA - Sample 2 (SPAdes) (version 2) | ecosystem: Environmental > Aquatic > Marine > Oil seeps ...
AGAAAGAGGCCCAGATGATTTTGGACCACTTCTTTATGCTACACCGTTCAAATACACCATGCGTCATAGGTTCTTGTTACCACAGTACTCACAGGGCTAGCAATAGACTGTTAGACACTAGAAAACAAAGATGTTAATTCAAGCAGAGCTCCCTTACGGGGGCTCTGCTTTTTTTTATACAAAATTTGTTTTAGTTTTGTAAAGCAAAAGGGACGGCAGGGAGGAGAGTCAAAGATTCAATCTAAGTTCTTGTACCTCTTCATAAATAGGGCTTGTTTCGTCGCTATCCAAATCTGATATATTGTCAGGCAAATCCATAATACGTCTAAGAGAGTTTAGTTCTTCTATGGATTCTTCCTTTCTTATTCTTATACTTTGAGTTCGTATTCTCAGCCTATTCATTATGCCCAGCATCTGAATAGCGCCATTGTTGACTCTTTCTTTAAGGCGTCCTTCAATGCTCATAGAAGCCTGCAGTGAGCGGAACAAGTTGTATTCTTCGTCGGGTATAAAATTATCTAGATAAGTGTAAGCATCCTCAATGATTTTTCTTTGTTCTGTATAGTTTTGATGGAGCAAATAGATTGCCAGTGCATGCCTGATGGTTTTTAATGGAAAAGGCAAGAGGGATTTAGGTAGCGCAAAAGGTATCAGTCTTAAAGGTTCAAGTTCCTTGTTCTCGTTGATTGAGGCTAACAAATCGGCATAAGCTGACACAATATTTCTCGGGTGTAAATTTGTATTCTCGGTGCTCAAAATAAATTCCTTATAAATCTAGTTTGTGTTAAACAAGACTATTTCGGTTTGATTTTACCTTATAATTTTGTAGCGAAGAAAGACTGTCTTAATTCTATCACGTGATGGGCAGGTTTATCAATAGAATTGCATGTTATTTATTTTGCAACTGCATAGTTTGGTTAATTTTCAAGTAGTTAGGTCCCAATATTTTAGCATGAATATCTACAAGTAGACATAAGATACCTTATCGGAATCAATGTGTATATATCAAATTAGATTGTTCAATTGTCCTAATACCGCTATTGCGATCCTCTTTGCATCTGAATTCAATAGGCACGCGGCCTGGCCTTGTCTTAACTATTACATGGGCCTAGGTCTCTATGCCGGTAAATCTTATTGTATGTTCTTCGTTTTTCTATTGTTGGTTTAATATTGCAATAGCGGTATTGAAAATTGCCCGCTTTAACATAAGAGTTTGTATCCGGTAAAATACCTCTCTATCATGAAATTTGGTGCTCACGTCTCGATAGTCGGAGGAATAAACCAGGCTCCATTAAGGGCTCATAATTTAGGTTGCGAGTGTTTCCAAATCTTTTCCAGATCTCCAAGAGGAGGGAAACCACCCGAGCTTGACAACGGAATAGTCGAATCATTTTTGAGCGAGTGCGCTAAATACAAGATTGCAGAACACTATATCCACACTCCTTACTACATTAATCTTTGTTCAGAAAAAAAAGAATTAAGAGACTCATCCATAGCCATCATCAGAGAAGAGCTCGAACGTGGTAGTGTTTTAGGTGCAAAATATATTATGACTCATCTGGGGAGCTCTAAGGGAATAAATAGGGAACAAGCGGTAAAGATGATTGTTGAAGGATTAAAAAAAACAATAGACAGCTCCGGCTTTTCAACCCAACTTCTTTTAGAAAATACTGCCGGTCAAGGAGCGACAATCGGGGACAGCTTTGAAGAATTAGCAGAGATTCTAGACGGTGTTAGAGATTCCAGTATAGGAATCTGTATTGATACCGCCCATCTATTTGCTGCAGGATATGATATTAGAACAAAAGAAAAATTTAAGGAAACGCTTCGCGTGCTTTCTACTACTATAGGTATTGAAAAGATTAAATTGTTTCATGGTAATGATTCTAAAATCGGACTGGGAGAAAGAAAAGATAGACATGAACATATAGGCAAAGGGAAAATCGGTATAAAAGGATTCAAAAATATAATAAAGAACCCACACTTCGAAAATATTAATATGATAGTAGAAACTCCTCCTGAAAAGGTGGGAGAGGATATTAAGGTCTTGAAAGATCTAAGAGATAAATAGCCTCTTTGCAACTCATCACAGAAAAGGGAATATAAAATTATGACTCAAATTTTATTGGTTGCGAAAGGAAAAGACAATCTCTTTATTCTCCCCAAAATGGCAAATCGCCACGGTCTTATAGCTGGCGCTACAGGAACCGGCAAGACTGTTACTCTTCAAGTCCTGGCAGAAAATTTTAGCAGAATTGGAGTTCCGGTTTTCATGTCAGACGTCAAAGGAGATCTCTCAGGGATAAGCAAGCCCGGAAAAGAACATCCCAAAATAACAGAGCGAATAAATACTATCGGGATTCCAGACTTTAATTTCAGCGGAAGTCCCGTCACATTCTGGGATGTTTTCGGTGAGCAGGGCCATCCAATTCGCACAACAATTACAGAGATGGGACCTTTACTACTAAGCCGCTTACTCAATCTAAATGATACTCAAACTGGAGTGCTGACTTTAATATTCAGAATTGCCGACGATGACGGTCTGTTGCTTTTGGATATAAAAGACCTCCGTTCTATTTTACAATATGCGGGTGAAAATGCAGCTTCGTTCACAATAGAATACGGAAGAATTTCCAGAGCAAGCGTTGGAGCGATTCAAAGAAAATTACTAAGCCTCGAAGATCAAGGTGGGGATATATTTTTTGGTGAGCCCGCACTTAATCTTGATGACTTTTTGCAAACAGATGAAAATGGAAATGGAATAATTAATATTTTGACAGCCAATAAATTGATGGGGTCACCTAGAATCTATGCAACATTTTTGCTCTGGTTATTATCAGAATTATTTGAACAACTGCCCGAAGCAGGAGATCCTGAAAAACCAAAATTGGTTTTCTTTTTTGATGAAGCTCATCTTCTTTTTGATAATGCTCCCAAAGCTCTTCAAGAAAAAATTGAACAGGTTGCACGCCTTATTCGATCTAAAGGGGTGGGCGTTTATTTTGTAAGCCAAAACCCATTGGACATCCCGGATGAAGTTTTAGGACAACTGGGAAACAGGATCCAGCATGCGCTCAGGGCCTATACTCCCCGTGATCAAAAAGCAGTAAAAGCTGCTGCCCAAACATTTAGAACTAACCCTATTTTAGATACAGAAACAGTAATCACCCAGCTCGGAGTAGGAGAGGCATTAATATCGTTTTTAGATGAAAAAGGACGCCCAAATATTGTTGAGCAAGCACTTATTAGACCACCCTTTAGTCAGATAGGCCCCATAGAAACCAAGGACCGCAAGCGGATTATTCAAAGCTCTTTAGTCTATGGTGTTTATGAAAAATCTGTTGACCGTGAATCGGCATACGAGATGCTGAAGAAGCGAGCCGAGCAGGCCCCTAAACCAGCTCCAGCTTCAAAGAAGAAGCCTGGACGAAAAAGACAGGGAATAGTGGAAACCATGGCAAAGAGTGCGGCACGGAGTGTCGGCAGACAGATAGCCACTCAACTTATGAGAGGTATACTGGGATCCTTTCTAAAGAAGTAAAACCAAGGCTGTTTTATAAGCACTTATCGGCATCATCCTAACTAATTCTAGGCAGTTAAATCAAGATTCTAAACCACTGCATTAATAGATGGGGATAAACTCTAAATATCTAATATCTAACTTTAAGATATGGGGAAGACTAAATACCTAACTAAAAAATTGCGGACCTAAAGCTCAAAACACAAATTATCTTTTTTGCTGGATGTAAAAGTAAAAATACTATAGAGAACCAGTAGTTAGAAGAAAAGTACAAAAGACAAAAATACCCGCCTGTGATTTCCTTATAAAATAACTAAAAGAATATCAGTATGTTAAGAGGCGAACCTACACACAATGCTCAAGTTGTTTATACTGAGAATCTACAATCACTCATAATTTTACTTTTATCATGCACCATTGTTGCACCGAGGTCTCACAAGAGGTTCGCGGACATATTAATTTCCAAAAAAGGTCCATATTTTATGACAATTTTAGCACTTTAACTATTATTCATAACCAACTGAGATGATTGAATATTGTATTTCAAGAAAATCGCTGTTTTGGTGCTGTAACAAAAGAACCGTTTTAACAGACTGTAAACATTGGATATTTCAAATATTAGGAGTTTGCATAATTGAATATTATCGGACGCAAATTCCGGAGCAAAAACGCAGGTTTTTTGCTATAAGAAACAAAGAGCTTTTTTTGCAGCGCCTTTACCGAGATAAGCTTTTAGTTTAGGAGAAAGGTTTCTTTTTATTAAAGCCTGTTTAATATTCCATCCCTCATTTTATCAAACTCAGATCAGCGTATGGCGACAATTTTGAAATTCAGGCCAGGCCAAGGCCTGAATTTCCCTTGAAGTTTTAAAGACCTTCTCCCTTAAACCAGGTCACTGCCATTAGATGGAAGATATATAATATATAGATATTATATATAACACATGTTCCCATTTTCAACCACAGCTTTTAGCCGCCTCTATGATAAACTCATATGGATGAGTGGCGTTTTTAAAATTCACAGTGAATTCTCACCTAAGGGCGATCAGCCGGAGGCAATAAAAGAACTTTCAGAAGGAATACTCCGAGGTGAAAAATATCAGGTGCTTCTCGGGGTTACCGGGAGTGGAAAAACTTTCACCATAGCAAACGTGATCGCTGAAGTAGAGCGCCCTACCCTAATCATCGCTCCTAACAAAACTCTGGCGGCTCAGCTTTACGGCGAGCTAAAAGAACTGTTTCCTGAAAACTCGGTCAGATATTTTGTCAGCTATTACGACTACTACCAGCCTGAAGCTTACATCCCTTCAACAGACACATATATAGAAAAGGACTCGCAAGTCAATGAGCATATAGACAGACTGCGGCACGCCTCAACCACTTCACTCTTCGAAAGAAGGGACGTGATTGTTGTGGCGAGCGTTTCATGCATATACGGCATAGGAGCGCCCGAGCATTACTACGGGCTTTTAACTATGATTGAAACGGGAACGGAGCTTGAAAGAGATAAGTTTCTCGAAAAACTCTCAGAAGTTCAGTACGAAAGAACAAGGTTAGATCTCTACAGAAGCAGCTTTAGGGTAAAAGGCAATATCGTAGATGTCTTTCCATCCCACCATGACAACACGGCGATAAGGATAGAATTATTTGGAGACCAAGTGGAGTCACTTAAAGAGATCGACCCATTGAGGGGTACAACATTAAGGTCAGTTACAAAAGCCGCGATATACCCGGGGTCTCATTATGTCGCGCCCAAGTACAGACACGAAAAAGCAATCGAGAATATAAAAAAGGAACTTGACGAGAGATTGGTTCAGCTTGAAGAGCGGGGAATGCTTCTCGAGAAACAGAGGCTTGAGGAAAAAACCAATTTCGATCTTGAGCTTCTCGCTAACATGGGTTTTTGTTCGGGGATCGAAAACTACTCGAGACATATATCCGGACGGCTCCCTGGACAGCCCCCCTGGACACTACTGGATTATTTCCCGGACGACTTTCTTATTGTTCTGGATGAGAGTCATCAGATGATCCCTCAGTTAAAGGGAATGTATGCAGGGGACAGGAGCAGAAAATTGAGCCTGGTTGAGCATGGGTTCAGGCTTCCCTCGGCGCTTGACAACAGACCGCTAAATTTTCCCGAGTTTGAAAAAAGGGTAACTCAAGTCATATATGTTTCCGCCACACCCGGGGATTATGAAATAGAGAAAACAGGCGGGGTAATAGTAGAGCAAATCATACGCCCGACTGGGCTCTCAGACCCTGAGGTGGAAATCAGAACAGCGGACAATCAGGTGGATGATCTCCTGGAAGAAATACAAAAAAAGGTAAGTAATGGAGACAGGGTGCTAGTTACAACACTTACCAAAAAAATGGCAGAGGATTTAACCGAGTACTACAGAGAGCTCGGGGTAAATGTTAGGTATCTGCACTCGGACATTGATACGCTAGAGAGAATTGGAATTATAAGGGATCTGAGGCTCGGAAAATTTGATGTGCTAGTGGGAATCAATCTGTTAAGAGAGGGGCTTGATATACCCGAGGTGTCACTGGTTGCGATACTCGACGCAGACAAAGAAGGGTATCTTCGCTCTGAGACTTCATTGATACAGATATTCGGGCGGGCCGCACGAAACGTGGACGGAAGAGTGATCCTCTATGCGGACAGGATTACGGGATCGATGGCAAAGGCAATTTCTGAAACCGACAGGAGAAGAAAAATCCAGGAGGCATATAATAAAGAGCATGGCATCACGCCCACAAGTATTAAAAAGTCGGTGACAGATATATTATCAACAATATACGAATCGGATTACTACACCGTGCCGCTTGAAGAAAAGGATGAGGAGTTAGAGATAGCGCCTGAGAAAATCTCTAAAACCATAAACACCCTAGACAAAGAGATGAAAGAGGCGGCAAAAAATCTTGAGTATGAAACCGCTGCTCGAAAGAGGGACAAGATCAAAAAGCTTAGAGAGCTTGAGATAAAATATTTGGGGGAAGATAAAAGGAAATGATGGTCTAGTGAGATAAATGCTTCTTTAATTCTTCTGCAAGTTTTTTATTCAAACCGGGAACTGACGCAATTTCATCCACTGTTCCTTGGCGTATCTTAGATACTGATCCGAAATATTTAATTAGCTCTTTCTTGCGCTTGGCACCTATGCCGGGCACGCCGTCCAGCTCGGAAACCAGCGCCTTTTTTCCTCTGAGTTTTTTATGATAAGTAATAGCGAACCTGTGCGCTTCATCTCTTATCCGCATAAGAAGGAAAAGCGCCTCTGAGTTCCTGGAGAAAGTAATTGGATTTTTTCTTCCGTATATATAAATTTTATCGCTCTCCCCCTCCCCTCTCCCCTTTGCAATAGAAGCAAGATCCACTTTCTCCAGATATCCTATCTCGCTTAATATTTTTTGACCTATATTTAGCTGGCCCTTCCCTCCGTCTATCAATATTAAATCCGGGATCTCCCACTCTTCCTGCTCGGCTCTAGCTAACCTTCTGGATAAAACCTCATGCATGCTCGCATAGTCGTTTGGGCCTTGTACATTTTTTATTTTAAACCTCTTATAGCCATCCTTGGCAGGGGCGCCGTTTTCAAACTTTACCATAGAAGCTACCGCGGTAGCTCCTTGTGTATTGGAAATATCAAAGCACTCTATAACTGCCGGCAGTCTGGTGAGATGAAGGGAGGATTTAATCCTCTCAAGCAATCCAATCTCTTTAAGTTCTTCTGCGTATTTTCTCTGAAAACTCTCAAGCGAATTCCTGTTTGCGAGTTCAATCTCTTCAACCTTTACTCCACGCTCGGGCACGTTGATACGCACTTTCCTTCCCTGTTTCTCAGAAAGCCATACCGCAATGGCTTGGGCTCTCTCTACACCAAGGGGAATAACAATCTCTTTCGGTACAAATCTATTTCCTCCATAAAACTGAGACAAAAATTCTTCTAAAACCTCATGATCCTCTCCCGATGCGTTTCGAAAAGAATAGTCGACCCTGTCCACTAAACTGCCTCCCCGAAAAAAGAGCACCGATAACTCAACACGCCGCCCTTCCCTATAAAACCCAACCACGTCTTTATCTTTAGTGCTTGGTGTTACAAACATTTGAGAATCCATGTTTTTTTCGAGCAGCCTGATTTGATCTCTATAGTTGGCTGCATCCTCATATTTCATTGCATCAGAGGCTTTTTTCATATTGTCTCTAAGGAGTTTTATAATTCGCTTCTTCTCCCCCTTCAGAAACATGCGTGCCTGCTCCACCACATCCCCGTATCCATCTTCTCCTGATTTGCCTGCGCACGGCCCAAGGCAGAGACCCATATAGTAATTAAGACAGGGCCTTGCTGAATGTCGCCTGAATTTTTCATCATTACAGTCTCTAAGTGGGAATATTTTATGAATGAGCCGTTTAGCTTTTTTCAGCGCATCGGCGGATGCGAACGGACCATAATATATTGCTTCATCTTTTAAAACTCTTCTTGTAAGTGAAAGTCTGGGAAAGGTTTCCCTGGGATCTAGTCTCAGCGATAAGTAGTTTTTATCATCTCTTAAGCGAATATTGTATCTGGGCTTTTTTTGTTTAATAAGGGAGCTTTCTAAAACAAGGGCCTCTCGCTCATTTCTCGTTATAAAATAATCTACATCCACCGCCTCTTTCATCAAGTATACAATCTGGGGTCTTTGCACCCCTTCCCTTTCATTAAGATAAGACAGGATTCGGCTTCTTAGATTTTTTGCTTTCCCTATATATATAGAGCGGCCCTTTGCATCCTTTAAGATGTATACACCTGTGGATTGCGGAATGGACTTAACTTTCTCTTTGCTAAAACTCATACGCTATTAAAAATAAAGGATATCACTCTTTAGGCAACTTCAGGTGTTCAATTTACTTTTGTATGAACCAATATTATATCTACCGCTGTCCTTCTACACTGCCTTTAAGATTGGACAGACCTCTGCTGAACATTTCCGCTACCATAGAATCCATCATCATTGCAAAGTAACCACCTATAACTGGCGTCCCCATATCTCCCGCCATTGTCCAGGTAACCTTTGTTTCTCCATCCCCCAAAGGGTCATAAATCATAGCGCTCTGACATACATAAGTGCCTCCATCAAAGACAAGATCATACGCTATCCCTTCCGTTGGTGAATCTTTTGTAAATGTAAGCGCCCCATCTCCACTCTCCCCCACCCATGACTGGCTGGCTCCTACTCCTTTGGTTTTCTCTCCATGCATTATTACTATAGTTGGGTCCTCCTCTTTCCAAGGTTCCCAAGAATCCCAGTTTTTTAGATCACCAACATATTCGTGGATCTGGCTGGGAGTGGCATTTATTACAATTGATCTTTCTACAGTATAGCTAGTAGGAAGAAATAACCCCACAACAACCACAACAACTATTATTACAACTATTATAGAGAGCAGTGTCTTTAATATTCTAATTGTAATTTCTCCTTAGCCGTTTGTAGTTTGCTCACTGTATTTCACTTGGATTGGGATTCCTTCCAAATATGCCTTAAATGATCTATATAAGTTCTCGGTAAAGATTCTCCCATATCTTTAAAAAGGCTCTTGAATTCCCTAATGTGCTTATTTCTATTCTTATCTTTTAAAATGCCTAAAATAAGTCCAGCCTCTACAGCTTCTGGCTTTAGATGATCTATAGTTTTATAGAATTTCTCTGCTTTCTCATCCCAGTCATTATTAGTATATTTTTTGTATAAGCTCTTAACGTCCCTCTTGTAATTCTTCTCGCTACCTACCGCGATAGGTACCGCATTATCTACCGCACTACTTACCGCGGTACCTCTATCTACAATCTTCTTTGTAAGAGGATCTATCATCAAGCCCGCTTTTTTTCTCCTGGATTCCACTTCTTCGGGTTCAAAAACCCTGATCATTCTCCCATAAACCCCAAGAGAAGGCTCAACTACTTTTATGCTTAGCTTTTCCTCAAGAGAATGTATTGCAACTCTTACAGTTTTATCTGATAACCCGGTTTTCTCTTTCAATTCTTTTAATCCGAATCTGAGTTGAGGGGATTTTTTACTATTACAGTCCTCACGCATAGACCAATAAACTTTTGACTCTGACAAACTGTGTGAATCGTCTAATTTTTTGGATCCAATTGTCTTGTTTAGTGCCTTGGAAGAGGTGGGTTTGCGAGAATTTCTGTCTACTGCGGTAGCTACCGCAGTACTTACTGCATTATATTCCGCGGTAATTACACCGGTATCTACCGCGGTAGTATCTTTTGGGGGTTCTTTAGAGGTCGGGATGCTCCTTTCTTTCCTGAAATCCTCAAAGTACTTAGTAGCTACCTTATGAGCGTTTACAGGGCTTGAGCGCTTTTGCATAGATTCCAGCATACTGGACAAGCGCCCTTTGTTTTCAGGCTTTTTCTTCTTAGGAGTTCCTGATGATGTATCTTCTTCCTTCTTTTTTTTCATTTTCATAGACCTTGATCACGTCTTTGGCCAGTCTCCTATAGTCTGTAGCCCCTGCGCATATGGGGTTATATTCAAGTATATGCTTACCGTATCCGCTTGCCTCTTTAAGCTTAACATTGCTATGTATAGGGGAGAATACGTTGGGCTTAAATTTCTCGTTTATAGCGTTTAGAACCGTTTTACTAACCGTTGTAAGCTTATCATGCATTGTGGGCAAACCGTATGGAACTATAGGAAAATCAGGCCTGGATGAATATATCTCAAAAAGTGTCTCGTCTATCATATTTACAGCATCAAGAGCCATTGGCTGCGTCTGAACAACTATAATCACATCGTCTGCCGCAAAAAAAGCGTTTATCGACAAGGTCGCAAGGGAAGGGGGGCAGTCTACAAGAACAAAATCAAAGTTTTTTCTAAGTTTTTTTATTGATTTCCGGAGTCGGTGATCTTTTTCAATCAAACCCGACATACTAAGATCGGCTCTACTCATTGCGAGGTTTGCAGGGACCAAATAAAGCCCATGAGTGCCGTGTTCTAGAATTATACTGTTGATATCGACCTTGTTTGATGAATCCGTAAGAAGATCGTTGATAGTCAGTTCAAAATCGTTTGGATTAAACCCCAAGTGAGAAGTCGCGTTGGCTTGGGGATCGAGGTCTATAACAAGAACTTCAGACCCTTTTTCTGCGAGACATGCAGCAAGATTAACAGTTGTAGTTGTTTTCCCCACACCACCTTTGTGGTTTGCTATGGCTATGACTTTCAATTCTGAACGCTCTCCCTATAACAGTTATATCAATTAATTGGGCCTATATCAAGATAAAAGTGTCTAAATATAAACTTTAAATCATGGCTAAATAGAATGAAGTTTTTATTAACACTCTCTTAACATTGATTTAACGGTTTAAAAATCATATAATATGCTGGCAATGGAATAAAAAAAGCCGCCGAAGCTTTAGCGGTTTGCTTAAAACAACGGCGGCAACCGGAAGGTGGAACATTTCCTATGATACACTTTCCCGCTTTTAAATGTCAAGCCTTTTTAATGCCTCTTAGGGAACAAACTGGGGGTTTGTTTGGATAACAATATGTCTGGAACAAAACAAGACAAAACAAAGATAGTTCAGATATGGGGTGAAATCCTAGATGAGGGATTCACAAGTGTTCCCAATATTCTATTGAGGTATAGATCTAAGATAGGATTAAAACCAAAACATATAATGCTTATAATCGACATTATGTCATATAAATGGGACGCCGGTTATCCGTTTCCTAGCTACTCAACTCTCTCCCAAAGATCAGGTATTGAGGAAAGAAGCGTCAAGAGGATTACGCAAGATTTAGAGGAGCTCGGCTTGCTGGTAAAAACCCCTAGGTTTGACAATGAAACAGGGGCACAGTTTACAACAGTTTTTGATTTCAGACCACTGGTTAGAAAGCTTATAGAAGAGATGAACTGGGACAAAGAATTATCCAACAACGAGAAATATTCACTAGGTACAGCCAACCAGGATTACCCGGAATCTAAAAAAAAAGTAAGTAAAAACAGGGTGTTTAATAGGGGTGACAAAAATGTCAGGGGGGAGGGTGACAAAAATGTCACTGGGGGGGTGACAGAATTATCACTGGGGGGGGTGACAGAAAAGTCACCCAAAGAATACACAAATAAGAAGAAGAATATTAATGTACTAACCCCCAAGGAAAGAAGTACTTATAGTAGGGCTAAGAAGAATGAAAAAAATGGTAACGGTAAAACAAAAAGAAGGGTTAGTATAGATTTTAGAGATAGCATTTTTAGAAACAGAATATTTGAGATATATGACAATCTAAACGACTTAAAATCTACAAAGGATCTGGTAGAGGAAGGAATACATAGAGCTTGTAAGGATGTGATGGTCAACAGAGCTAATGATATTGAAGAATCGAAAATTGATATAGACATAAAATCTGTTGTAAGTGAAGTAAAAAACAAATTTCCATATCAAGATTTTCCTGCCGATAAAACTAAAGCGAGAAACTTCTACACCGCAACTATTTGTAACTTGGTGGCCGATTCCATAGCCGAACTTTTTTTATAAAAACACTAACTCCTCACAACGGTTGACTTTTATCCGTAGCAATTTAATATAATTTTTCACAAAAATATAACGCAGGGGGAGAATATATATGGCTAGTAATATCCCAGGTACGAAAGAAGCACGGGAAATCCTTAAGAAAAATAAAATTGTCATAGCCGGAGTCGGCGAGACAGAACAGGGCAAAATTCCCGATCGCAGCTCTTTTCATTTCCTATCCCAAGCTTCAAAATTAGCTATTGAAGACGCAGGAATAAAAAAATCTGATGTAGATGGACTGGTAACCGCATTTTCTTTGGTAGAGCATACATTTATGCATTGCACTACCTTTGCCGATTATTTTGGCATGAAACCAAAATTCTTTTCTTCTGTAGCAGTAGGTGGCGCTACAGCCGTATGGATGGCAGCAGAAGCTGCTATGGCAATAGCGGCGGGGCAGGCGGAAGTTGTTCTTTGTGTAAGGGGCGACAACACACTTTCGGGTATATCATCTTCTGGGATGCTCGCTCTTATTAGAGAGATGTGTCACGGAGAATTTGAATTTCCTTACGGTTTAACTACCCCCGGGGGATACGCGCTTGCAGCACAGAGGTATTTACATGACTTTGGTGCCACAAGGGAGCAGCTTGCAGCTGTTGCGGTAACGATGAGAAAACATGCGGCGTTGAAAGAGAACGCTATGAACAAGGACCCTCTTACAATAGAGGAAGTTCTTAGCTCCCGCGTTATTGCGGAGCCGCTCACTAAATATGACTGCTCTATTATTTCAGACGGGGGCGCTGCATTTATTGTAACCACCGAAGATAAAGCAAAAGAGCTTGGTATTGAAAATGGTCTTGCATATCTTTTGGGCATGGGCCAGGGCTACTCGCATCAGTATATGACTACACTTGAGAATTTGGATCAAATTTATAACGCTATTAACCGTTCGGGTCAAAAAGCTTTTCAGACGGCCGGACTTGGGGTCAGCGATGTTGATCTTGCTTACTTGTATGATTGTTTTACGATAACCGTTCTTTTAGAGCTGGAAGGGCTCGGATTTGTTCCCAAAGGGGAGGGCGGAGCATTTGCCTTAGAAGGTCGTATGGAAATCGGCAAGGATCTTCCTGTTAATACTCACGGCGGATTATTGTCTCAAGCTCATTTGGGAGCCATGCACCATGTTGTGGAGGCCACATTGCAGCTAAGAGGTGACGCTGGACCTAGGCAGGTAGGAGATGCGGAAGTTGCGCTTGTTCATGGCAACGGTGGCATCGTATCTGCTCATAGCACAATACTATTGGGTAAAGAACCCATTTCTTAAGAAAAAGGAGATCACGAAAAATGGCTGAAGAAAAAACATACAATAAACCACTTCCGGATTTTCGTCCGGAAACTAAACCATACTGGGAAGGAGCCAAGAACCACGCGCTTGTTCTCCCAAGATCTAAAGAAACAGGGAAGTTTTTCTTTTATCCACGCGCTATGTCTCCAGGCGAAGATATGTCTGAGGATATAGAGTGGGTAAAGGCAAGCGGAAAAGGGAAGGTGTGGACATACGCAATTCATCACATGGGCCCTTCAAAAGCGTATAAAGGGGATCCCCCCTATGTAGTTGCGCTTATTGAATTGGAAGAAGGCGTTAAGATGATGAGTAATGTTATTGACGTAGACCCTCATGATGTTTTTATAGGTATGGACGTAGAAGTTGTCTATGATGACGTTACAGATGAAGTCACCTTGCCTAAGTTTAAACCAGCAAAATAAGAAGCTGACAGCTTCAACCTTAAAAAATGAACCCACGGCCTGGTTTTTCGACCAGGCCGCACTTAATTTTAATCGGAAGGAGATAATAAAATGGCAGAGGATACAAGAGTTTTTTATGAGGATTTAGAAGTAGATGCGGAGCACAAAAGCACCGGACGTACTATTACGGAAACTGATGTAGTAAGCTTTGCAGGTCTCTCAGGCGACTTTAACAATATGCACATTGACGAAGAGTTTGCGCAAAAAACAGTGTTTAAGGGAAGGGTAGCGCACGGGCTCTGCGTTTTGTCGGTAGCTTCCGGGCTTTGGTTTACAATGCCTCGTTTGGCCACCATAGCGTTTATGGGTCTTGAGGACTGGAGATTCTCGGGGCCGGTAAAATTCGGGGACACCATCCATATAACCCGTAAACTTGTAGAGAAAAGAGAGCACAAAAAACCCAATATGGGCTTTCTTATATTCGAGGTTCTGGTTCATAATCAGAGTGGCGAAGTTGTCCAAAAGGGCAAATGGGTGATCTTGGTTCAAAGAAGAGAGGGGTAGTGGTTTTCCACTAAAATCTCTTTTTCTTCAAGGTTCTTAAAAAAATACCTGTTTCCGGCTTTTCAAAGGTTTAATTTATCTAATACACCCCTATTATTGAATAAATTTTTATTCAAATAGGGGTTTTTTCTACAAACTATGACTAATTTCTAAAAAAGTGTCTTGACATGGACATGCAAAATGTGATAAATCCTATTTCGTATACAAAACTTTGTGGAAGGTGGAAAATCCACAAATGAAAATACAATAACTTTAAGGAGGTATGGAGAGAAATGGCAATAGATATGTTGCTTGGCTATGTTTTGTTGCTAGTAGGTTTCGTGTTTTTCTGTAATGGTATGACTGTTCTAGGAAAAACAGGGGCCAAAGAAGTAGGAGTATTAAATTTTGCAGTAGCTGTATTGATTCTGATCGCAGCATGGAAGTTACATGATCAGGGTTTAACAGCCGCTACTGCTCTAGTTTCCGTGTTCGCACTTATTTACTTTATGGTTGCGGGAATTTTCATACACGGATATGACGCTAAAGGTCTTGGATGGTATTGCTTGTTTGCCACGATTGTATTTATTTGGTACGGCTACCATTTCTATGGCTTGGAAGCAGCAATTCCTGGCATGATGTACTATGCTCTCTTCTGTTGGGCATGGGCACTGCTTGTGTTCTTGGCTTTCTTAGTGTTCTCTCTTGGAAAGGCCGTTGCTCCTGCAGTTGCATGGCTCTTCATTATTGAAGCGTTCCTAACTCTTTTAATTCCTGGAATGCTACTTCTTACCGGCAAGTGGGGTCCACTAACTGCACTTAGCGCTGGTTAATAATTAGATAAAGATATTTACAAACAGAGTTTAATTTTATTAAGGAGGGTTATGGACATAGAGCCGTAACCCTCCTTTTTTATTTTTAGGTTTTTTTAGATATAATAGTTCACGCAAATTAAAGTAAGCTGGAGGCATCAAAATGAGAGATGTATATATCTTGGGTGTGGGCACAACCGCTTGCGGGAGATTCCCGGAGAAGGCTGCTCATATATTGGGCCGTGAGGCAGCTTGGGCTGCAATAAAGGATGCCGGAATCCATCCTAGGAAAATAGAGATCGCTTTTTGCGGGCACGTATATCAGGGGATGGGAGTAGGGCAGAGAACTCTTAAAGAAATAGGGCTGGTTGGTCAGCCTACGATAAATGTTGAGGGGGCATGCGGGAGCGGAACTCTTTCTTTCTGGGAAGCATGGAGGACAATCGCATATGGACAGTATGACGTTGCTTTGGCTTTAGGTATAGAGAACCTAAGCAGGGTGCTGTCAGGCGGTCCTTTGCCTTTGGAAGAGGACGATATTGAAGTCGCCTTGGGAATGGGCATGCCGGGCCTGTACGCTATCAGGGCAAAGAGATATATGATGGAGTATGGAGTGACAAGTGAGCAGCTGGCCAAGGTGGTTGTAAAAAGCCGCCACCACGCATCACTTAATCCAATAGCGCAATATAGAAAAGAAATGACAATAGAAGAGGTGCTTGACTCTCCTATGATCGCTGATCCGCTTACGCGCAACATGTGCTGCCCTGTGGGTGACGCTTCTGCGGCCGCAGTACTTTGTTCTGCGGATCTGGTAGATAAGCTTGCGACTAAAACGCCTATAAAGGTACTTGGCTGTGTTGCTCAGTCAGGTAAATACTCAAGCCCAACAGGGCTGACTTGCGATCCTTCCGAGAACGTTATGCGAACCTCTAAAATGGCTTATGAAATGGCGGGGCTTGGTCCTGAGGATATGGACGTGGCCGAGATACACGACGCTTTCTCAATAGCCGAGATGATGGTGTATGAGGCGCTTGGTTTCTGCGAGAAAGGGGAGGGCGCCAAACTTATAGAGGACGGAAGCACTTGGGTAAATAGCGGAGGCGTTGCTGTTAATCCTGGCGGCGGATTATTGTCGAGAGGCCATCCCGTAGGTGCAACTGGCCTGCTTCAGACTGCAGAGATTGTATGGCAGCTCAGAGGAGAGGCGGGCAAGCGCCAGCAGGAAAATGCAAAAGTAGGGATAATTGAAACAATGGGCGGAGCCCAGCCTTCTATGGATGGTATAACTTGCGTTGTGAGCGTATTGGGCAAATAGATATATAAATTCAACATAAAACAAATTAAAGATTAATTGAGGGGGTGAAAACGTTCACCCCCTTTTTTATTTGGACTTACTAATGGATGAGTTAAAAGAAGAAGCCAAAGTCTTTTCTGACCTGGTTCTATCCTCTTCAAATGTTGTGGCGTTTACGGGGGCAGGCATTAGTACCGAGTCCGGCATTCCTGATTATCGTTCTCCGGAAACAGGTCTTTGGGGAAAGATGGATCAATCGGTCGTATCTCTCGATGGTTTTATGAGGGAGCCCTCTCGCTATTATGATTATTCGCTAGAGCTCTATCCGGTAAGGAGGGCAGCAAAACCGAACCCCGCCCATTATATGCTAGCTGAGCTTGAAAATAGAGACATTCTAAGGGGGATTATTACACAAAATGTGGATGGGCTTCACCAGGACGCCGGCTCTGAGCATGTTCACGAGCTGCATGGCTCGCTTAGACAGGCGGTGTGCTTGGACTGTAGTGCCCTTCAATCGATGGATGAGGCTATGGAGAGAGTGATTTCGGGAGAGAATCCACCTTTGTGTGAAGATTGCAGTGGTGTTCTTAAGCCGAATGCGGTGTTTTTTGGAGAGATATTGCCGCGAATACCCTGGGAGCGGTCCCTCGAGCTTTCCCGTAGCGCCGATCTCTTTATTGCTATCGGGTCCTCTCTTCAGGTATCTCCCGCAAATACCCTCCCTGACATCGCGCTTAGGGCTGGGGCAAAGCTGATTGTGCTAAATTTTACCCCTACACCCTTTGATGGAGATGCCGAACTTGTGATCAGGCATAAAATAGGTGAGTTCTCGTCGGTAGTTATGAAATTTTTAATTCCTTAAATGCTTGCAACTCTCATTATTTGTCCCGATTTTAGAAAAATTAAGCCTTTCACTTAATTTTTTCCCCAATTTAAAAAAAAACCCTTGACAAGTGCCCCTAATCTTTGATATAACTAGTTAAGATGGGGTTTTGGACCGTGGCTTTAATCAAGACTATATTTAAATAACTTATTTAAATAAGTAACGATGAGGCTACGCTTCTCCTCTAGGGTTGATAACAATCCGGTTAAAAATCTATATTAGGAGGTTTGTATATATGCCAAGTCATCTTAATGTCCCCACGAAGTATTGGGAACTAACAAAGGAGGTTCCACC
>Ga0209013_10002230_pt1 | contig 17596 bp, 17 predicted proteins | sample Cruoilmetagenom2_FD_187291 | JGI IMG/M metagenome (GOLD analysis project Ga0209013, IMG submission 187291) | Oil polluted marine microbial communities from Coal Oil Point, Santa Barbara, California, USA - Sample 2 (SPAdes) (version 2) | ecosystem: Environmental > Aquatic > Marine > Oil seeps ...
GCTTATGGATGATTTTCGTTCCGAAAATCCGGCAGATTACATGAAAGGTTTTCCATGGCATCCCCATAGGGGAATCGAAACGATAACCTATGTCCTGGCCGGAAATGTTGAGCATAGTGACAGTCTTGGAAATAAAGGGATTATAGGACAGGGTGATGTGCAGTGGATGACAGCCGGGAGCGGAATAATTCACCAGGAGATGCCGGAAGGTGATGATAAGGGACGGATGGACGGATTTCAATTGTGGGCAAATTTACCGTCTGATAATAAAATGATGGATCCAAGATACCGGGAATTTTCAAAGAATGATATTCCGGAAGTAAAACTGGATAACGGCTCAATAATCAGAGTAATTGCCGGAAATGTGGAAGGTGCTGCTGGTCCAGTGAAAAATGTTGTAATAGATCCTGAATTTCTGGATGTATCTCTTCAGTCCGATGTGGAATGGCGCCATCCGGTCAAAAGTGGGCATACTGTTTTTGTGTATGTGATTGAAGGTGAAGGATTTTTTGACGCTAAGAAAGAAAACTCTTTTTGTAACGGGATGCTGGCACTATTTAATGACGGTGATGAAATTGAAGCCATTTCAAAAAGCGGTGATTTCAGATTTCTTCTGCTATCTGGCAAACCACTGAAGGAAACGATAGCATGGAACGGCCCGATCGTTATGAACACCAGAGATGAACTGAGAACAGCATTTGAAGAATATAATAATGGTACATTTATTAAAATAGGTCGGTAAAAAGAATGGACAGAGAGGGCATGAAAAATTATTCAAAAATATTGAGTGATCTGGATCATAAAAGAAAAGCACTTTTTGAACAGGACGGCAAAGGACGAACCCTTCTTTTTTATGCGGCCGAGAGGGGAGAACTGGAGAAGGTACGTGAGATGATCTTCCGGCTCGGCGGAACAGGGATCAGTCCGGCCCGGCTTGCCCTGATCACAATCAAAGACAAGTCCGGCCTCACGGCTGCCGATCTGGCTGAGCAAAACAGCCACCCGGAGATTGTTCAATTATTACGAGGTGAAGAGGGACGGATGGAATTCTATGGATAAATTGTAGATATGTCTGATTATAAAAATGTGTATGAAAATAAAGCGGATTCCTATGATCTGCTTGTTTCAAAAGAAGACTATGAAAAGAACATTTTACCGGCAATTCAGGAAATTATTGATCTAAAAGATATAGATGTTGTGGAGTTAGGCGCCGGAACAGGCAGGCTAACCACAATGATAGCTCCTTTATGCCGCTCTATTAAGATCTTGGATTCCCATGAAGAGATGTTGAAAGTGGCAGAAAAAAAACTGAAAAAAATGAATCTCACCAATTGGCAGTCAATTGTTGCCGACAATCGAAGTATTCCATTGGATGAAGGGATTGCTGATCTGGTGATAGAAGGCTGGGCGTTCGGGCACCTTGTTGAGTGGAATTGGGATACATGGAAAGAAGAAATAGATAAAGCTCTCCATGAAATGGGAAAATTATTAAAACCCGGAGGTGTGGCAATAATTATTGAGACCCTGGGAACAGGTTTCAAACAACCTGTCCCGCCAAGTGAAAAGCTCCAAACTTTTTATAATTATTTAGAAAAAGATCTGGGCTTTTTTCACAAATTCATTAGAACCGACTTCCAATTTTCTTCACTAAAAGAGGCTTTTCACCTGGTATCAATATTTTGGGGTGAAAACCGGGCAAGAGATATTGTAAAAAGCACAATCGTACCTGAATGTACCGGATTCTGGTGGGTCAAACGTTAAAGGTGCGGGATTGTTATACCAGGTTTCCAATATGTATGATTGACAAATACCGGTATTAAAACTAAACTAGCCCCTATACATTCCATTTAAGGGAACACCTGATGAATTATAAAATATAGAGGAAAGGATTGGTGAATTATGAAATTTGAAGAGCTGGGAATTATCGAGCCGATCTTAAAGGCTCTGAAAGCGGAAAAATATATAAAGCCGACCCCTATTCAGGCAAAGGCGATCCCATTAATTATAAACAGAAGTGATGTGCTCGGAAGTGCTCAGACGGGGACGGGGAAAACTGCGGCATTTGCCATTCCGATCCTACAGCATTTATTTCTTTCCAGAAAGAAAAGCAAAGGCGCTCGAATAATAAAATCGCTTATCATCACCCCTACACGCGAGCTGGCAATTCAGATCGGCGAGAGTTTTACTGTGTACGGGAAGTTCACAAACATGAAAAATATAGTCATTTTTGGCGGCGTGCCCCAGGGGAAACAAACCGATGCTCTCCGGAGAGGTGCGGATATACTTGTAGCAACACCCGGAAGGCTACTGGACCTGATGGACCAGGGTTTTATTAAATTAAAGGATATCGAATATTTTGTTCTTGATGAGGCGGACAGGATGCTGGATATGGGGTTTATCCATGACATCCGGAAAATTATTGCAAAATTACCTGCAAAACGGCAATCTCTGTTCTTCTCGGCAACAATGCCGGAAAACATTGTACAGCTTTCAAGGAAAATATTAACAAATCCGAGGAAGGTTGATGTAAGCCCCGTCTCATCTGCTGCAGAGACTGTTTCGCACTATCTCTACTATACGAATAAATCAAAAAAGAAAGATCTCCTTTTCCATATACTGAAGGACCGGAAGATCGACCAGGTTTTGCTGTTCTCCAGGACAAAACACGGGGCAGACAGGATAGCCCGGAATTTAAAAAGAGAAAGGATCAGAACAGCCGCTATTCATGGAGATAAAGCTCAAAATCAGAGGCAAAAAGTGCTGGCGCAATTTAAGGCCGGAGAGCTCAGGGTGCTTGTAGCAACTGATATTGCTGCAAGAGGAATTGATATTGATAAACTTAAGTATGTTATCAATTATGATATTCCGAATATAGCAGAAACGTATGTCCACAGAATTGGGAGATCAGGCAGGGCCGGGGAAAATGGAAATGCTATCTCTCTTTGTGAGCCTGAAGAAAACATTTTTATAAAAGATATTGAAAAATTGATAAAGCAGGAAATTGAGGTGATTAATGACAATCCTTTCCCCCAGACAGATAAGCCCAGGACAGCAGCAGAAAATAAGGAGTGGGAAAAAGAGAAACAAAGAATGAAACATGAATTTTTTGCAGCGAAGAAAAAGAGGGAAAACAATAAAACTTCATCAAGATCTAATAACAAAAATAAAGTAAAAAATAGAACCGGAAGATAACATGGAAGGAAATAGAAGAGAGAATATAAAGCCGGGATGTAAGGTTGCGATCGTTTTGAAACAGGATCAGCGGAGCGGTAAACTGACAGAGGGGGTTGTAAAAGCTGTTTTAACCAATTCACGGTTTCATCCCCACGGTATAAAAGTCAGGCTGGAAGATGGTCAGGTAGGACGGGTTAAGACTATTCTGGAAAAATGAAAAGAGTTAAAAATATTTTCTTTCTACTTCTTATCGGATTGGCAGTGTATTTTTATGTGCAACAGGGGAATCAGATCCCTGAATCTCTGGATCACCGACATGATGGGATCAATCAGGAGATATTGAGTGCAATACATAAAAAAATCTCCAATACCTGGGTGGAGGGTGCCGGAAAGGTGAGTAGGATCCTGAGTGATGATAACTATGGTGACAGGCATCAGAGATTTATTATCAGGCTCTCTTCGGAACATACAGTCCTGGTTGCTCATAATATAGATCTTGCTCCGAGAGTAAAAAATTTAAAAAAAGGTGATGTAGTAGCATTTTTTGGCGAGTATGAATGGAATTCGAAGGGTGGTGTGGTTCACTGGACCCATCATGATCCTGATGGACATAATCAGGGCGGATGGCTAAAACACAATGGAAATATCTATAAGTAGATATCTCTCGCTGGAGTGTTCTGAGACCTAAAGCAGTTTTTTTATCGCTTCTGCGAGTTTGTGTTCATCGCGGAGATGTATTCCGAAATCTCTTAATATTCCATCTTTGTCGATCACCCAGTATGACGGGATCAAATTCACCTTGTAAAGTCTGGCAATATCATCCCCCCAGGCTTTGCCTGAATAGATCATTTTCCATTTTATCTGTTCTTTGGCAATATATTTGTCTACAAGTTCTTTTTTCCTGTCCAGGCTGATCCCAATGATCTCAAAATTCTTATCCTTTAGCTCTGAATACAGTTTCTTCAGATGAGGGATCCCCTTTATACAGGGGGGGCACCATGTTGCCCAGAAATCTATAAGAATCACTTTGCCCTTCATTCCCGAGAGTGAAAATTTTTCATCTGAAATTAATTCTGTCGCAAAGTCCTTTGCCGGTTTTCCGATCCCGATTGCAGATTTGATCCTCTTTATGATCGGTTTAAAACGTTTATCTTTTCCCAAAGGCTTATATTCTTTTTCATAAAGAGCACTGTATGACAAAAATCCCTGTTTCACTGCAGTATCAAGCCATTTAAATGCTTTTTCATTGTTTTTCAATTTCAGGCATATTGATACGATATCCATACATCTCCAGGGGGATTTCCTGGGATTAATGCTATATGATTTTATGCTTGTGTTCAGAGCCTCTTCATACCGGTTTAATTTCAGCAAGATCCTGGTTTTTGCTCCAAGCAACTTTACGGAAGGTTCATGTTTGATCATTTCATTGTTTAGCAGTTTAATAGCTTTTGAATATTCTTTTTCCCCGGTCAATTTTTTTACTTTATCAAGAGTGTTTTTCTCAATGGCGAAAGCAGATGAATTGAGAAGAAACAATAGTGTTAGTACCAGAATTACAGATAATTTTTTTTTCATGTTAACCTTCCTGTTTCAAAGATATATTTTCCTGAAAATTATATACTGAATTGAAATTTTTTTGCAATCACCTGATCAACCTTAAAACTACTTATTTATTGACAATTACTGGTATTGAAACTAAAATTGGTTTTAATTCAGGATAAACGGGAAAACAAATGAGCAAAGATCTATATAAAAAAGCCGGTGTAAATATAGATAAGGGAAATAAGGCTGTTGAAGAGATCAAAAAAATGGCCGGGAAATACGGTGTTAAAGAGATCGGAAAGTTCAGTGGATTTTATCCCTTAAAATCCGGAATGAAAAACCCTATCCTTGTTTCATCTGCAGATGGGGTCGGGACGAAATTAAAAATTGCTTTCAAAACCGGTATCAATAATACAATAGGAAAAGATCTTGTTAACCATTGTGTCAATGATATTCTTGTGTATGGAGCGAAACCGCTTTTTTTCCTTGATTATATTGCTACCGGCGAAGTTGAGCCCCAAGTAATTAAAGAGATAGTAACCGGACTCCTCGACGGATGTGTAGACAATGATTTTATTCTGCTCGGAGGCGAGACCGCAGAGATGCCCGGCTTTTATCAGAAGGATGAGTATGATGTTGCAGGATTCATTGTGGGATTGGTTGATAAGGATAGGATAATTGACGGATCAAAGATCAAAGCAGGAGACCTGCTTCTGGGACTCCCTTCTACAGGGCTTCATACGAATGGTTATTCTCTTGCAAGACATATCGTTTTTGATAAACTGAAAATGGATGTCAAAGATAAAGTGGCCGGATTGAAAAGATCGATAGGAGAGGAACTTCTTGAAACGCACAGATCTTATCTTGAGCCTGTTTCAAAATTGCTTGAGAAAGATCTGGTCAAAGGCATGGTCCATGTTACGGGCGGCGGATTTACAGATAATATTCCCAGAATACTCCCTGATGGGCTTGGAGTAAGAATAGAGAGGACCTGGAAAGTGCCTGATATATTCAATTTCCTTGTTGAAAAAGGTAAAGTGAAAAAGTCAGAACAATACAGGGTTTTTAATATGGGTATCGGGATGATCCTTGTTATTGATCATAAAGATCTTTCTAAAGCTGAAAAAATACTTAAATCGATTAACGAAAAGCATCATCTGATCGGACAGGTTTATGAACATAGCAAGGGTGAAAGGGTAAAGATAGTCTGAGAGATAAAATGAAGATCCTGCTGAATAACCGGACTGAAACTTTAGAAAACCATGAAGAGATGAGCATTGAACAATTATTAAAGGAGAAAAATTTCACGTTCCCGATGATCATAGTTAAAATAAACGGAAAATTAGTAAAAAAAGACAAATATTCCACTTCAATTATAAAGAATGGTGATGATGTTACTGCTCTCCACCTCATTAGTGGCGGGTAGGTCAACCTAAAAATACAAAAAAAATATCCATAACATTTGTTCCGGTAGGCCCGGAATGGATTAGCTGATCGATCTTTCCAAAAAATGAATTGGAATCATTATCAGCCAGATATCTGGTGATTTTGGAATAGGAAGTGTTTTCGATTTTTGTTGTGGTCCTGTTGTCTATCCATGCTCCGGCTGAATCCGAATTCCCGTCTTTGCCGTCGGTTCCGGCTCCCGCAATAAGATAGGGGAACGTTTCATCCTTTAATTCCTTTAATACTGATAACAGGAATTCCTGTACTCTTCCACCTTTTCCTTTTCCTTTAACCGATACCGTAAATTCGCCTCCGAAGAGAAGAAGCTCACTACCTCTCCCCTTTTTTCCGGCTCTATTTTTTATCATTTCTGAAAATCTCTGAGCAGCATCTCTGACATCCCCATTCTCTTCATCTGAAAGGATCTCTGTATTATACCCAAGCTTATTCCCCATTGATGCTGCACCGTTCAAAGCATTAATGTTTTCTCCGATAACAAATGTTCTGTTGTTTTTAAACTCTGGATCAGCCGGGGAGGGTGTATCGCTGATCACTCCTCTTTCTCCTTTTTTTATATATTTAATTATTTTTTCCCCGGATTTTTTCTCAATATTATATTTTTTCATAATCTTAAGTGCATCACTGAATGTGGTTTTGTCTCCGGAAAAAAGGCCGGATCCTATGGTTTCCGGATCAGATCCGATAACATCGGAAATGATAAGAGAAATTATTCTTGCAGGATGGATCATCTTTGCAAGCATTCCTCCCTTTATTGTTGAGAGATGCTTCCTGATTGTGTTGATCTCCTTGATTTCGGCACCTGATCTCAACAGGAGATCGTTGACATTTGCAAGGTCATTAATTGATATCTCTTCGGGAGGAGAAACTACCATTGAAGAGGATCCACCGGTAAGAAGGGCTATAACGAGGTCTTTATTTTTAACTCTTTTAACGAACTGCTTTAGTTTTCCGGCTGAGACAAGGCTGTTTTTCCCGGGGAAAGGATGATCGCCTTTTAGAGAGACAATATTTTCGGATTCAGGATCATATTGTTCTTCTGAAATGACTATACCTCTGTTTATACGGTTTCCCAGTAAGATCATCAGCCCTTTGCAAAGAGAGGGAGCCCCTTTTCCTATGGCTATCATATGGATATTATCATATTCAGAAAGGTTAAATTCTTCGTTGAATATTCTCAGGGTATCCCCTTCTATCCTCAGGCTATTTTTCACCAGTGTTTCCGGACTTACTGATAGGAGTGCGGATTCAAGGATAGAACTAAGGTCTTTCCTAAATCTTTGAGATGGTAATATCATTCTGCTTATTATATTTACCGTCAAGATCGCTGTAGGAATAGACAGGTGGCAGATCACTCTCGAAGAAAATGATCTGAGCAATACCCTGCATAGGATGCAGTATTACTTTGTTTGCTGATATATTTGATATTGAGATTGTCAAAAACCCTTCCCATTCCGGTTCGACAGGAGTAACATTTACCAGTATTCCTGATCTTGCGTATGTAGATTTCCCAAATACAAGCCCGATTATTGTTTTGGGCATTTTTATATATTCCAGACTTTTTCCAAGAATATAAGAATTGGGCGCAATCTCAATTGTTTCCCCCGATAAAGACTCATAATCATCATCTGATACAGTATAGGGATCAATCCCGGCATCAACATTTTTAATTTTTTTATACTCTTTAGCCAGCCTGAGATCGTATCCGTAGGGTCCGAGGCCGTAGGATATCGTGTTTTTTCTTACAGACTGGCCTATAAAAGGATCAAGAAGTGAATGGTTTTTAGCATATTCCTTTATCCAGGATGATGATTTAAGCATTTCTATATCTTGTATTTAGAAATTTTAAGGTGGAGCTGGAATGTAAGTTTTCTCAGGTATCTGATCCCGTCGATCAGATCTTTTGAGAATTTTGTAAGATATTTGACAAAGTCATTCTCTTCACGGAGTCTCAATTTGTTTTCGAATTCAGATGTGAAGTCCCTCATTTCGATCATGAGATTGAGAAGGTAAAGTATATGGTCAAGAACTCCGGAGAGATTCCCCGAAGGGATATCAGATATTTTTGTTTCCTGAAATGATTGGATTCGTTCCATTGATTCATTTACAACATCATTTACAAGATAGTCAATTTCATCCATAAAATTTTTCTTATAATCTTCATAATATCGGAGCTTATGTTTTGCTCTTTCCTGGATCTTCTCGTTCTGCTCTTCCAGTGATTTATAATATTTTTTCAGTCCAAGAAATTTTCTCTCAAATTTGTAAAGATTCAGAAAATCACGCCCGACATATATCTTATCTTTATATGAAGATTCAAGCTCATCCTGGTAATGTGCATAAAACTTTGCTTCAAACCTGAAATTTCTTTTATGTATTAACCTGGCAATAAAAATACTCTGAGGATTAGAGAGATAATAAGAGTTCTCTTCTATAAGAGCGCTATAGACAAAAAGAGAATTAAGTATGAAATCTTTGATTTCGTTGAGGAGTCCTTCATTATTTGACATGAATTCCTTAACTTTTTTGCTCATCCGCCCTCTTAAAGGTACATAGAGGGGTGAGAAGAGGAATTGTTCATCATCAGCTTCAAATTCATAATAAAAATTGTTGTGTACCTTTTTGTAGAGGCTTGAATAGACTACTCCAGGTACAGCGGAGAACTTCTCCTTTTCAAATCCTTTTAGAACTTCAATTATATTCACGTTCTTCCTCCGAGTGAATTATAGGTAAATAGAAATTAAAAGTAAATATTTCCCCTTCTTTACAATATTTCTGTTTTCTGATAATTCATATTGTATGAAGCAAAAAATAAAGGTCCCTCCTTCACTATATGCACTAATTGTATATGTGTTGATAATTTTTGCCACTATCATGAGCCTTAAACACTTTCCACTACTTTCAGCTCCTGTTTTTTTCTCAATAATATTTGCATACCTTTTTAATCCCATCGCTGACTATTTTGAAAAAAAGACTCCTGTTTCGAGAGGGCAGGTCTCTGCGATCCTTATCCTGATACTCGTATTCATTTCCGTTTTTCTTTTGGTTAACCTGATCCCCTATTTGATAGATCAGGCTCAAAATGCAGCACAGAAATTACCCGGAATTATTAAGAAATTTTCTGAAAGTGTTCGGGGATTCGGTGAATATCTTAACAGACACTTCTCTGATTATATTGGAGACTTTGATCTGATGGAACAAATGAGTGAGTGGCTGAACAATTCTCTGTCAGGACTGTCATCATTCTTTCTGACTGCATTTTCCAGTCTTTACGGAATTCTGGTAACAATGCTTTACATGATCCTTATCCCCCTCTTCTCATTTTATTTTATAAAAGACCAGAAGAAGATCAACAAAACATTCTATTCCCTCCTGCCGGTTAAATACCACTGGAGAATGAAAAGGAAGCTTTTAAAAATTGACCGGATATTATCTGCTTTTATACGAGGGCAGGCGATTGTGATCCTCATTCTTGCGGTATTATATTCAATCGGCCTTTCTCTTATCGGCTTGCCATTCTCCATTCTGATAGGTGTTTTTGCAGGGATCGGTGACATAATCCCCTATTTCGGGACAATTGTAGGTTATTCCATATCAATGATAATCGGATTTGTACACTTCAATTCGGTAAAAGAGCTTTTCCTTATTACGCTGGTATTCTTTGTTGTAAAGGGGAGTGAGAACTGGTTCTTCTACCCAAAGATAGTCGGACGTGAAGTGGGACTCCATTTTGTCTGGGTTCTGGTGTCGATCATTATCTTTGGACAATTTTTCGGATTCTGGGGCCTTCTTTTCGCTATTCCATCATCTGCGGTTTTTAAGGTTTTTATAAACGATCTCATTAAACACTACAAAGAATCAGATCTGTATAACAAATGAAAAAATACTTAATAATTATTTTAGTAATATTCTTAACGGGATCTACATATCTATCCGGAGCGGAGGATAAAAAGCCTGCAGAAAAAAACGAGAAGATGAAGCCCGTTGTAAGAGCAGCAAAGATTATATCGAAATTGGATGTCAGATCCCCGGGGACACCTTCTTATATAAAACGGAAACAAAGAATAATCAGGCAGCTGAGAAAAATCTCTAAATCTTCGAAGTCAGAAATACAGAAAAAATATTTTGGGACTGTTATCAAATGTTTCAAAGATGAAAAATTTGATGCTTTGCCTGAGGTCGAATTCATCAGCGGCACCCAAAGCGACCTGTTAATAAAATATCACAGAAAAAACAAAGCTCTTTTTGCCATTGCATTAAGATCACCCGTTGAACAGAACAAAACTATTGAAGATCTATTTGATAAGATAAGAAATGAGATAGAGAAAGGGATCCTTGGAAGAAATATCAGATTTTTCCCCCAATCGAATGTTATTAAGATCTCAGAGGTCATCTATCCTGAAACATTGGATAAACGGGTAATTGTTCTCCCATCTTCTGAAGCAGCTTTAGGGATGTATCCGGGAGTGATCCTTCTGAAAAATAGAATAGAAAAAGATTTTGAAAATATCATTAAACCTTTATCCCGCCAAATTCTTAAAAAGAAAATATCTGATGGCCTGAATGCCGGACTGCTTTCAAGAAACATTTTTCTCCACCATGTTGCTCACTTTACGATCCCTTTTTCTATCAAAAAAGATGGAGAGAAAAGAGAATTCAAAGATGCCGGATTAAAAGATCTGTTCTCAGATGCAGAGGAGATCAGGGCGGATCTTAATTATTTGAAACTTATTTCTCTTCTGGATGAAAAAGAACTCCTTGAAGAAGGGGTGAAAGAAGAGGTGCTCTATATTTTTCTCCTTCAGAAAATGGCTGAAATGAATGGCAAAGATAGATCAAGGGCAAATCATCCATCTACTGCAATTATTAATTCACTGTATAAGCGGGGAGGGCTCGGGACAGATAAAAACGGGAAGAAGCTTGTTGTTGATATAGATCTGCTTGTAAGGAACATTAAAAGCCTTGAAATTGCTTTTGAAGATATTTTCCAGAAGGGGAATCACGGGGAGTGTAAGATCTTTTTTAAAAAGTATTCGAAAATACCGGAAAATCTTAAAAAGTTATTGAAAATTTCCATTTCAAAAAAAACTGAGTAATATGAAGTGGTTTTATGATCTTTCCGAGCAGGGCCTGGCAGATATAATAAAACGTCTTGGATTAAAAGAATTTGTTTCCATTCAAATTTCTACATGGGTCTTAAAAAAAAATGTTATGGATTCTTCCGGGTGGAGAAATATCAGCAAAGAGAACAGAAAAATATTAGATGACAATCTGGATTTTTCACTTAATAAGGTTGTAAGAATTGATAAAGATCCATCCGGGACCCAAAAATTTTTGATCGAACTTCAGGACGGGAACCGAATAGAATCTGTGCTGATCAAAGAGAAAAATCACTTTACTTTCTGTATATCCTCACAGGCGGGCTGTGCTTTGGGATGCAAATTCTGTGCAACCGGCAATCTTGGGTTTAAACGAGACCTCACTTCGGGAGAAATCATTTCTCAGGTGCTTTTGCTGAAAAAAGAGCTTGGAGATTATAAAGGCAAAATAAATCTTGTATTCATGGGGATGGGTGAGCCTCTGCTGAATTTTGAAAATTTAAAAAAAGCCCTCTTGTTGTTAACCAGCGGGAAAGGGGTTGGAATATCACCCCGGAGGATCACTGTATCTACAGCCGGAATACTAAAAAATCTGAAAAGACTCGAAGAGGATTTCCCGAATATTAAAATCAGTTTTTCACTTAACGGATCAGATAATATACAAAGAGAGAAGGTGATGCCTGTCTCAAAAAAAGAGCCCCTGGATAATATTATAGAATATTTCAGGCAGTCAAAAAGAAAGCACAGGATCACGTTTGAATATGTGATCATTGAAGGGGTAAACGATTCAGATGAGGATCGGGACAAGGTTCTGAACCTGCTGAAGGGGATCCCGTCAAAAATAAATATCATTCCTTATAACCCCAATGATTTTTCACCGTTCAAAACGCCGTCAGAAAAAAAGATAGATGAATTTGCTGAATATCTTGCCAAAAAGGGGATGACAGTTATGGTCAGGTGGTCAAAAGGGAAGGATATCCGCTCAGCCTGTGGCCAGCTCGCCGGAGAATGAAAATGATAAAATCAACTTTTTCTATTTGTTTAATACTTTTATCTTTTTTCTCCAATATTGGAGCAAAAGAGAAACACTTAGAGTTATTACTTCCGGACGGCAAGCTGCTCCCGAAAATTATAGAAGGTGTGAAATATGAATCCGGGAACTGGGCGCATCCGAATTATGGGAAACCTTTTAAGTCACTCGGGAATCACCGCTTTGTGTTGAAAACAAGGATAGCCGCTGAAGTTGTACAGGCCCGTATCCCCTGGAGGAGGCCTGATGAAAATCCTTCTGATAAAGGGCTTGTCATTGTTAATGTGAGTTCCGGGGAAATAATAAAAAATGTAATTGTCCGTGATGTTAATAATGAATACGGATGTGTGTTGTTTGAGCCTGATAAAAATTCAGTTCTTTATTACGTGTATTATCTTCCCCATGAATCAACGGGAAGTTATTATCCCAAGCTGAAGTATTTACCTCAAACTAATAATGCCGATCCTTCCTGGCTGAAAGAATTTCAAAATCCGAATAACGTCCGGATGAAAAAAGTATCTGAGGCAGAGGTTGTAGCAGCTCAGTCCATTGATGATTTTCATAGTTTTTTCCCGATGGAGATCATTGCCACAAAAAAAGAACTAAAATCTTTTATCAAAGCATATCCGGAAAAATTTTATCTTTTTCCTGAATTTAGAGATAACCCTGTCAGGATGAGGCGTCATCTGCCTTTTCACTGGATTAAAAGAGGGCTGAAGAGAGGGATCAGCAATAAAGCTAAAAAAGGGGAGTTCTACACTTTTCAGGTCAGCATTTTTTCTCCAAGGGAGAATCTAACCAATGTCAAAATTGAATTCTCCGAACTCAGATCAAAAAATGGAAATGGAATACCACAAACAGGACTGGAGTGTTTTAACACCTCCGGTATTGGTCTTGACGGTATGTTTTTTAATAAAAAACTGAATGCAGATAAGGGAGTCGTAAGAACTCTCTGGTTTGGTGTTAAAATTCCGGAGAACACAAATGAGGGAGAGTATTTCGGCAAAGTAATTGTTACACCCGAGAATGATGATCCTGAAATGATTGATGTTGTATTAAAAATACTTCCTGAAAAAATTCAAAATGGAGGAGAAGACAAACCAGAAAATATGTCCCGGTTGCGGTGGCTCAATTCCAGGCTGGGAAACGACAAGGAATTTATTGTGAAGCCATTTACGCCTGTCTTTGCAAAGAAAAATAAGCTGGAGATTCTGGGTAAGGAGATTGTTCTTAATAGTTCAGGGCTTCCGGGTGAAATACTCTCCTTTTTCCCTGAAGAAATGACCTGCTTAAGGTCTGTCCCCGAGCAAGTAATTGCAGGACCGATAACTTTTAATGTTTTGAAAAATATTGGATCTGAAGAGAAATGGGTTTCGGAAAAATCAGAAATAGTACAGGAGTATAAAAGTGAAGCTTTCTGGAGAGTGAAAAATGAATCTGATAGCTTCATCTGGCTTGTCAAAGGCCGGCTTGAATATGATGGTATGCTTAATTATGAGATGGAGCTTGTAGCGAAAAGAGATATTCATATTGCTGATATTTACCTTAAGATTCCCATGGAAAGAAAGGCTGCGGTTTATATGCTCGGGCTGGGGAGGAAAGGCGGGGAACGTCCGGACAATTTTTCATGGAAATGGGATGTAAACTTTCATCATGAAGGAGTATGGCTTGGAAATATAAACAAGGGGATTCAGTATGTCCTCAGGGATAAGAACTATGAACGTCCTTTAAATACAAATTTTTATCATAACAAACCTCTAAAGCTTCCACAGTCCTGGGGAAATAGTGGAAAAGGGGGGATAGATATAAAAGAAAATAAGGAAATTGTCGAAGTTAAAAACTATTCAGGGCCCAGGGAGATGAAAAAAGGGGAATCTTTAAGTTTTAATATACGGTTTTTGATAACCCCTTTTAAGGTCATAAACATAAAAAAGCATTTTAATACCAGATTTGTACACAAATATGTCCCAGTAAAATCGGTTGCAGAACTTGGTGGGAGTGTTGTTAATGTCCACCATGCAAATGAAATCAATCCATACATAAATTATCCATTTTTTAATCTTGATAAACAAAGTGAATATATCAGAGAGGCTCATAAACGGGGAATTAAGGTAAAGCTTTACTATACAATCAGAGAGCTAACTTACAAGGCATTCGAATTATTTGCTTTGAGAAGCCTTGATGATGAGATCTTAAATGATGGTGAAGGGGGTGGACACAGTTGGCTTCAGGAACATTTACGCTCAGGATATCATTCTGCCTGGCATGCTACAAATGTGAATGATGCAGCAATTCTTAACAAAGGAACCTCAAGGTGGACGAATTACTATATTGAAGGATTGAACTGGTTGGCAAAAAATCAGAAGATAGACGGTCTTTACCTTGATGATATCGCATTCAGCCGTGGGACTATGAAACGGATAACAAACGTTCTGAACAGGAATAGGGATGATGTGATTATTGACCTTCATTCGGCAAATCAGTTTAATCACAGAGATGGATTTATTAACAGTGCTTTCTTGTATATGGAACATTTCCCTTATATTTCGAGATTATGGTTCGGAGAATATTTCGAGTATGATCTCGGGCCCGATTACTGGTTGACAGAGGTTTCGGGTATACCATTCGGACTAACCGGAGAAATGCTTGAGAAAGGAGGACATCCTTTCAGAGGGATGGTTTACGGGATGACCAACCGTGTGTATGGGAAGTATAATCCCGGGGAGTTGTGGAAATTATTTGACAAGTTTAAGATTGCTGAAAGCAAAATGCTTGGATATTGGGTGGAAAATTCTCCTGTAAAAACAAAATTGAAAAATGTACGTTCTACAATTTACAGCCATAAAGATCGAATATTGATAGCGATAGGATCATGGTCTCAGAAAAACGAAGATGTGCCCCTGAATATTAATTGGGATTCTTTGGGATTTAATAAAAACAGAGTCAGATTGACTGCACCCGAGATTAAAGGGCTTCAGAAAAAGGGAGAGTTTGACATTGAAAAACCGGTTCCCGTTGAAAAGAATAAGGGGATCATTCTTATACTCGAAAAATTGTAGCAAGTAATTGCATTCAGTCATCTGTTTAATTAGAATTTTATTTATCAGGGAGGATGAATGAAAAATTATTTACTAATTATAGTTATAATTATAGTTCAGATTTTTATTACTGGTGCATTGTATTCTCAGAGTCCTGTGGGTAAATGGGTGGAAGCAAGGCAGAATGTCACTTTGATCCTGAAAGGAGATTTTACCTATTCACTGACTTATCCGAACGGAAGCAGCAAGGGTTATTGGAGCAGCGGCGGGAAGCAGTTCTGTTTAAGAGATGCATCCGGAACCAATCCTGTCTGTTATACCGTTATCTCCTATTCTGCATCAGTGATGGATCTACGGGACCTTAACGGAGTGATGCTGAATTATCGCAAAGTTAATGCTCAGAGGCAGGGGCAATCCAATCCCACCTCTTCAGTAGTGAAGAGGAAAATTAAGGGGGGCGGAAGAGTTATTGCTGAAAAAGGGGGTTTTAAGCTTACCCATGGACATTTAAGAACTGGTATTGATCTTACACAATTTATTGTAGGGCAAAAGATAAAAGATAGTGAGGTCAGAGAGCTTAAACAGAAACTTGTAGAAGAGTTTAATACTGCCCCATCTCAGATCCTCAATCAGCTTAACGGTATTGGGAGCTCAATGGATAAAGTCTACAGTTCAACAGATCCTTATAAGATAGGATTGGTAAGGCAGGCGCTTTTTGCTGCATTTTATAAAGTGACCCGCCATATGAGAGAAGATCAGAAACCCCTAATGATCCAAATGATCAAAAGATATATAAAAGTACTTGCATATGATGAAGTGAATAATCTGGTGCTGACAAACAGAGATGTGAATGGATATATAAATTACATAGCTTTTAATAGTGAACTTGCCGGTCAGAAGGTTCTGGTTAATAATGCCGTCAGAAACAGTGTTACACATCAGCTTCTAGCCAACTTCGGATCAATGCAGTTGAGTCAAAAACAGATGCTTACTTCTGCCAGTTTGATATGGCAGCTTATGGAGGCGAATTGGAAAAGGCTTAATAATAATCAGAAAACGCAATATGTTAATGCATATAGAAATCAGATTGCAAACCGGTTCAGGCAAACTTCACAGGGGGCAGGATATAACCAGCAGTTTACTCCCCCGAAAAACAGCTCGGGAAAAAGTCTCTCTCAGAGGAGGAGGGATTTTAATGCAAAACAGAATATGTTCAGGATGATGCAGAATATGAACACGAACTCTCATGCTCTATCGTTGAATATTATAGAAAATATAGGTGGTACAGGAAACTATTGGAAAGTAACGGATTATTAAAAACCGTTAATGGAGATTTGAAAAAATGAACAAAACACAATTTTTAGTAATGTTAGTATTGATTTTGATTGTAATAGTGCCCGGATCGGATAAAGGAGCAGAGCTGGAGTTCAATGGAAAAACTTTTCTCTTAACCACCAGTGAAGGATTAAAGATCAATGCCGATATTTATGAGATCAAGGATAAAAAAGCACCTGTGATCCTTTTGTTCCACCAGGCCGGGTTCAGCCGGGGGGAATACAGAGAAACCGCTCCATTATTGAATGATCTCGGCTTTAATTGTATTGCGATTGATCAAAGATCCGGTAAAGGTGTTAATGGTGTTAAGAATGAAGCATTTTTGGAAGCATCAAAAAAGGGGGTCGGGACAAATTATCCTGATGCTTTCCCTGATCTGGTAGCAACTCTAACGTATGCAATTGAGAAATACCCCTCAAATAAAACAATTATTTGGGGTAGTTCATATAGTGCTTCACTGGTATTTGTACTTGCACAAAAATATCCTGACAAAATCGCAGCAGTTGTGGCTTTCTCTCCCGGTGAATATTTTAAGTTTGAAGGTAAAGAGATCAAGGTGTATGCAAAATCTGTAAAATGCCCGGTATTTATTACATCAGCAAAAAAAGAACATAATTATTGGAAAGGGATATACGAAAACATCTCTGACGGTAAAAAATCCTTCTTCCTACCCGAATCAGATGGAACCCACGGTTCCCGTGCACTCTGGAAAAGCAGTCCCGGGAACAAAGAGTATTGGAAAGCACTAAAACTCTTTTTATCCGGAATTAAAAAGTAGAGGAGGACCTCATGGCATTATTGAGTATTTATATCGGCGGGATATTCACTTTAGTAATGGCTGTTGTTCATACACGGTATTTTAAATATTTCAGATGGAAAGCAGAGTTTAGAAAGATTACCGAATTGAACACAAA
>Ga0209013_10002231_pt1 | contig 17596 bp, 15 predicted proteins | sample Cruoilmetagenom2_FD_187291 | JGI IMG/M metagenome (GOLD analysis project Ga0209013, IMG submission 187291) | Oil polluted marine microbial communities from Coal Oil Point, Santa Barbara, California, USA - Sample 2 (SPAdes) (version 2) | ecosystem: Environmental > Aquatic > Marine > Oil seeps ...
AAAAAATCGTTATACAATTTTACCTCGAAGTATATGGTGTAAATTTCTTTTTAATCACTAGAGTTATTCTTATTTTAGCATTTGAAATTTATAGTTAAGAAAATGAAGTTACCAAAATTTTTACTTGGAGACAACACCGATTTCCCGGATGACATTTTTATAATCCATACCGAAGCCAAATAAATAACGATCTTCTATATTTAAACCGATATAATCTGGTTTGAAATCAATTTTTCTATTATGAAGCTTAAACTGCCACCTGCAATCGTTTTTTTGATATTTGGAATCCTAATGTACCTGTTAGCTGAATTTTTGCCGGTTGGATATTTTGATTTTTTTGGAAGAAGGGTTCTAATTAAGGCATTACTGATATTAGCGGTAGGAATTAGTTGTATGGCGTTAATTCAGTTCTACCTGGCTAAGACTAGTATAGATCCTAAAAATCCTTCTAAAGCCTCTTCTTTGGTCTCAAATGGTATTTATAAGTACTCGCGCAATCCAATGTATTTGGGTTTACTGCTAATATTATTAGCTTGGGCACTATGGTTGGGCAATGCATTCAATGTTCTTTTGGCTGCAGGTTTTGTTTCTTATATGAACGCTTTTCAGATTCAACCTGAAGAAGACTCATTAGCCAGCTTGTTTGGCAAAGAATACAAACATTATTGTATAAAAGTAAGAAGATGGTTCTGACTTTATAAAAGTTGCTTTCAGCAAGCATTTTATATATTAGCGATATAATTTATAATTAATAATATTAGCATATTAATTAATATATTTTAATAGGGACCCTATTGAGTTTTGGAATAGCTATTCTCACAGGTATAATCTATAATTACTAAAATATCCGTTCTATGAAAATATTATGGTTTTTTATGATATTGCTACTTTCACTTGCTTGTGGTGAGAAGAAGGTAAAGGAAAAAGGAAAACAACTTCTTGAGAAAACAGGCCATCGATGGTCATCTGAAAAAGCCTGGGATTGGTACGACAAACAACCTTGGTACATAGGAGCTAATTTTAATCCGAGCTCATCCATAAATCAACTCGAGTTCTGGCAGGAAGATACCTTTGATCCTGAGACAATTGAAAGGGAATTAAAATGGTCTGAAGAATTGGGAATGAATCTGCATCGGGTATATCTGCATAATTTGCTTTGGGAACAAGATTCACTCGGATTTTTAAATCGTCTGGAAATTTATTTGAATTTAGCTCAGAAGCATAAGATAAAGACCATGTTTGTATTACTTGATGATGTGTGGCATCCTATTCCAAAATTAGGCGTTCAACCAGAACCTGTTCCACATGTACATAATTCAGGGTGGGTGCAATCGCCAGGTGCAGAAATTCTGGGTGATACCACCCGGCATCATGAATTGGAACCATACATTAAAGGAGTATTGGGGCATTTTGCCAATGATGACAGGGTCCTGGTCTGGGATGTCTATAATGAACCGGACAATGTTGCGGGCCAGGCAGGAAGAAGGGAACTTGAAGTGGAGAATAAAGATATATATTCGCTCATACTCTTAACAAAGGTCATGAGTTGGGCTAGAGAGGTTAATCCTAGACAACCTCTGACTACTGGTATTTGGAAGGGTGATATTGCCCATTGGGGTACTCCTGATAGTTTACCAACTTTGGATAGTTATATGCTTATGAATTCCGATGTTATTTCATTTCATGCTTATGACGGAGAAATAGAAAATGTAAAGAAAAAAATAACCGAACTACAAAAATACAACAGACCCTTATTTTGTACCGAGTATCTTGCAAGAGGTGCTGGGAATACCTTTCAAAAAGTCCTGCCAATACTAAAAAGAGATAAAATTGCAGCTATTAACTGGGGATTTGTCGCGGGTAAAACCAATACTATTTATCCATGGAAAAGCTGGGATTCTACATTTACTTCTGAACCAAAAATCTGGCATCATGATATTCTGAGGCAAGATGGAGCACCTTATTCCAAAGAGGAGGTTGACTTTTTAAAAGAAATAACCGGTAAAATTCAATAACTCAAACCATGTCCAAAAGGGTATAAAGGATCTTTAGAATCATAGGGTAAATCTTCCAATTGCTTTTTTACCGCTTCATTGGATGAAGGAAGTTCAAAGGGTAATTTTCCTTCAGGGATTATTTTTCCAAATAGAACTTCAGTCAGAACTTCATCGCTAGTGCCAAAGTCTGCCAACAGGGCTTTGGTTGACCTATCAATTTCAGTAAGTATTGCTGGTCGTTCTAGATTTATAATGACCACAGCGGGCTTTTTTGAAATAAGACTCAGAACTTTTTTCTGTTCTTCCTCCGTAAAATAAAGGCGTCCCTGATGAAAGAATCTTTCAATAAAATATTCAGAGCGCTCATCATAGGGTGTTCGAATTCTGGTTACGATAATATCCGCGTCCTCTGGGTTTTTTACGAGTTCGCCATATTTGTTAAGCAATTCCGGGTTTATCATTCCCTCCGCATAAATCTTCGTCCCGGTTTTTAAGGGTAAAATGGTTTCATTCTTTAGTACAATTGTAGACTTGCCCTGAGCTTCTTTTCCCTTTTCTCTAAAATTTTCATTACCCACAAATTTTGAAGCCTTTTGTTCGTCTACATATGGATCGTCAAAAAGCCCCATAGTAAACTTATCACGCAGCACTTTTTTTACTGAAATATCTAAACGTTCTTCAGTTATTTGTCCTTCTTCTACTAATTCAATGATTAATTCGGGAATACTTTCACCGCCAAATTGATCACAGCCAGCGTCTAGTACCTTTTTAACTCTTTCTTTTGGTGTAAGATGTTCAACACCCCAGGCGCGTCCTTCTCCCATTTTAGAATCTGAGATAATATTCCAATCGGTGCAAACAACTCCTTCAAACTTCAATGAATCCTGAAGTAAACCTGTAATTATGTCCTTATTAAAACCAAAAGCAACGTCTTCGGAGGTTTGTCCCACCGGAATCCCATAGTAGGGCATTATCTGGGCCGTATTTGCTACAAAAGCTCCTTCAGTAAAAGGAATAACATGGTAATCAAAATTATCTCCGGGATATACCTGTTCTTTTCCATAAGGAAAATGTGGGTCTTCACCATTTTTTTGAGGACCTCCGCCTGAAAAGTGCTTTGTCATACATGCCACGCTGTTTCTACCCAGCGTATCTCCCTGAAAACCCAGGACGTATGCCTTGGTCATAGCTGCTGATAGTTGTGCATCTTCCCCAAAAGTTCCATTAATACGACCCCATCGAGGTTCTGTGGCCAAATCGGCCATAGGGTGTAAGGCAAGTCTAATACCTACTGCTTGGTATTCTTGTCTCGCAATATCACCAAATTCTTTAACCAATAAGGTGTCTCTGGTAGCAGCTAAACCCAGTGAACTTGGCCATTGCGAAAAAGCAGGCGTAAATAGAGCAGCACCTGGATTATTTTCAGTCCCATGTCTGGGGTCTGTAGCTATAGTTATAGGAATCCCTAATCTCGTTCTTTCCGCCATTTTCTGAATGGTATTACTGTATTTTGCCATAAGATCAGCATCTAGTGATGTGAGAATATTAAAGCTATTCATTTTCTTTTTGGCTATCATTTCAGAGTTTGACGGTAAAACAATGGAAAAGACAAGAACTAGAGGGTCCGTTGATAATATCGGGGTTTCCATAGGCTCCCCTTTGGAAGTTGAGCCTATCATATTTATAAAAAGTGTTCCGGCTTTTTCTTCAAGATTCATTTGGTTGGTCAGATCCTCCACGCGGTCTTCTGTACTGGCTGAGCTATCTTCATAAACGTCCAATTTTCCATTTTTATTAAGATCCCTGAAAGTGATTCCGTTTTGACTAAGGGTAGGGGCCTCTACTCCTAAAAGTTCCATATTCTTTTTGGAATCACTGCGCTTACTAAAGTATACTATCAAATATCCTATAAGCAAGATCACAACAATTGATAGAAGCAAGTACTTTAGAATATTTAAAAGCTTTCTCATTACTATGTGTTTAAGATAATTTTAGATGTATATAAATATAATTAAAAACCGAATAATTTGAATATCGAATTTAAATGGCCATAATTGGGGAAGATCAGCAGTGTAATTGATTTATCTTTGCATTAACTTCATTTTTAAGTAAGGTAGCCACTGTGCACCGATTTAATTTAATAATTTTACTCCTAATTTTAATAAATCAGGTAAGAAGTGGGACGTAAGTATGTTTTTGATTTTGATAGTACATTAACCAGAGTTGAAGCTCTGGATGTACTTGCGGAAATGACTTTGCAAGGCAAGTCTAATCGTGATGACGTCATTCATGAAATACAGGAAATAACCAATCTTGGAATTGACGGGGATATTTCCTTTACAGAATCTCTGGAAAGAAGAATTAAACTCCTCAAAGCGAATAAGAATGATTTAGATCCTCTTGTTGATGAGTTACGGCAAAAAATTTCAAAATCAATTGCTGCCAACAAGGAGTTTTTTGAAAAGTACTCTGACGATATTTATGTGATTTCATGTGGATTTAAAGAGTTTATAGATCCCATCGTTAAGGAGTATAATATTCCATCGGAAAGGGTATATGCGAATACGTTTAAATTTGACGAGGAAGGTAGCATAATAGGTTTTGACGAGAAGAACGTCCTGGCTACACATAATGGTAAAATTGAATGTTTAAAGCAGCTCGATCTTGAAGGGGAAGTACAGGTAATAGGTGATGGTTATAGTGATTATGTTATGCGGGAAGCAGGCATTGCGCATAAATTTTTCGCCTATACGGAGAATGTTCATCGCGATAAAGCTGCTGACAATGCAGATCATGTTGCACCTAATTTGGATGAGTTTTTATTTGTAAACGACCTGCCAAGAAGTCTTTCTTATCCAAAAAATAGAATTAAGATACTTTTGCTGGAAAATGTGCACCCTGCTGCTTTTGATAATCTTTCGGAAGATGGTTTCTCAGTAGAACTCATAGAACAAAGTTTGTCGGAAGACGAACTTATTGAAAAGATAAAGGGAGTACACGTCTTAGGAATACGCTCAAAAACCAGGCTTACGCCTAAGGTTATAGATGCCGCCAATAAATTATTGGTCGTTGGAGCATTTTGTATAGGGACTGCCCAGATAGACTTGGATTATTGCAAGAAAAAAGGGGTGATTGTTTTTAATGCACCTTACAGCAATACCAGATCTGTTGTTGAATTGGCTATTGGGCAAATTATTATGTTATTTCGGAATGTTTTTCCAAGAAGTACGGAAATACACAATGGAGAATGGAATAAGACAGCTATTAATTCTAAAGAAATTCGGGGAAAGAACCTCGGAATTGTAGGTTATGGAAATATAGGCAAACAATTATCAGTCCTGGCTGAGGCAGTTGGAATGCGGGTTTATTACTATGATATTGAGGATAGACTGGCTATGGGTAATGCGGTAAAATGCGAAACCCTTGAAGATTTATTAAATGTTTCCGATGCCGTTTCCTTACATCTGGATGACAATAAAGCTAATTTTAATTTTATTGGTGAGCGCGAAATTAACCAAATGCGCGAGGGTGCCATGCTTTTAAATCTTTCAAGAGGTTTTGTGGTGGAGATACCAGCCCTGGTAAAAGCTCTTAAAAATGGAAAACTACATGGTGCAGCTATAGACGTTTTTCCTAAAGAACCAAAATCTAATGGACCCTTTATCTCTGAATTGCAGGGAATCCCAAATGTTATTCTAACCCCCCATATTGGAGGTAGTACTGAGGAAGCTCAGAGAGATATTGCCGATTTTGTACCCAACAAGATTATGTATTATATCAACTCGGGTAATACTGTAGATGCAGTCAACTTCCCGAATATTCGATTGCCTAAACAGAATAAGGCACATAGGTTCTTGCACATTCATAGAAATGTTCCGGGAATTATGGCTAAAATTAATGATGTCCTCGCTTTTTATGAGATGAATATTTCCGGACAATACCTTTCTACGGATAGTGATGTAGGTTATGTGATCACTGATCTGGACAGAGATTATAATAAAGAGGTAATTAAGGCGCTGAAAAAAGTAGAAAACACTATTAAGTTTAGAGTTTTATATTAAACTTCTCTTTGGTATATAGCTAATTAATCATGGGCATGCCATCATTTGTGATGATAAGGCTCATTCCTTAGAATAGTAAATGCCCTGTAAATTTGTTCAACAACAAATAGGCGAACCATTTGATGTGAGAAAGTCATTTTTGAGAGACTAATTATACCACTTGCTTTTTGTTTAATGGCATCACTAAAGCCATAAGGGCCACCAATAACTAAAACCCATTCTTTAATACCAGAGTTCATTTGCTTTTGCAATTGATTGGCAAATCCCACAGAGGTGTATTCCTTGCCATTTTCATCCAATAAAAAAAGCGTATCCGTGCTGTCAATATGTTTTAAGATTAACTCAGCCTCCTTATCCATTTGATCAGAAGCAGACAGGTTTTTGGTATTTTTAATGTCCGGTAAAACCGTCAATTCAAATTTTACATAGTGTTTCAATCTCTTCAGATAAACATCAATCAGCTTCTGTAACTCTCCACTATCTGTTTTTCCTATTGTAAGAAGTTTTATCCTCATATATCTAAGTTATAATTTTAAGGAAATTGAATTTCTTTATTGGCATATGTTTTTACTAATTTAGTGCTCTACAAGTTGCAAAAATGATATCAGAAGAACAATTCCAAAAGGAGATATCTTTAATAATAGAAAATGCCATTAGGGAGGATGTAGGAGATGGAGATCACAGTTCTCTTGCCTGTATTCCCGCGAATGCAATGGGTAAAGCTAAACTATTAATAAAGGATGAATGCATATTAGCGGGCGTTGAATTTGCCCGACAGACTTTTAATTATGTGGATAAGGATTTAAAAATGGAAATCCTGTTGAATGATGGGCAACAGGTAAATTTTGGGGATGTGGCATTTTATGTAGAAGGAAGATCTCAATCTATTTTAAAAGCAGAGCGACTTGTTTTAAATGGCATGCAGCGCATGAGTGCTATAGCTACAAAAACTAATTATTTTGTTTCACTACTTGAGGGGACCAAAACAAAAATCCTGGACACCCGGAAAACTACTCCCGGAATTCGAGCTCTTGAAAAGTGGGCTGTAACCATTGGGGGAGGAGAGAATCATAGGTTTGCTTTATACGATATGATTATGCTGAAAGATAACCATATAGACTTTGCAGGAGGTATTACTAAGGCAATTGAAAAAACCAAGCGCTATTTAAAGGATTCGAAAAGGAATTTGAAAATTATTGTTGAAGCCAGAAATCTAATAGAAGTGGAAGAAATTTTACAATCTCAAGGTGTTTTCAGGATTCTACTGGATAATTTTAGCTTTGAGGATACCAAAAAAGCCGTAGCCCTTATAGAGGGTCAAAGTTTAACAGAATCCTCAGGAGGCATAAATGAGAATACTATTAGAAAGTACGCAGAATGTGGTGTAGATTATATTTCTTCAGGTGCTTTAACACATTCAGTATTTAACAAGGACCTAAGCCTTAAAGCAATTTAGATGACTGAGGAAATAGAAAGAAAACTGGATAAGATTCCTATAGTCAAATGGTTGGTGAGACTACTTAAAAAAATTAAGCTTCCGGCCTTTGAAGGACTCTCTCTTTATGATCTTGTTGAAATGTACATTATGGGGATAGTCCAGGGTGCACTTTCAACCCGGGCAAGTTCTATTGCATTCAGCCTTTTTATGGCTCTTTTTCCTTTACTTATTTTCTTGTTTACATTAATCCCTTTTATCATCCCCTATGTTAGTGTCGGTAATGAAAATTTTGATAGTCAATTTCTTGATTTTCTAGAGTCTTTTTTACCGTCGGCTACAGGTGAATATTTTGAAGTAATTTACTATCAGATAAAAGACCAGCAGAGTGGAGGGTTGCTATCTTCGGCGTTTATTTTGTCTATTTTTTTAATGACCAATGGCGTTAGTGCAATTTTTGGTGGCTTTGAAGATTCTTACCATATAAATCTTACCAGGAATTTCTTTAAACAGTATGCTTTCGCAATGATGGTAGGATTTCTTCTTTCTGTATTATTGATTTTAGGTGCAGTTGGATATGTATACTTTGAGTTCTATATTCTGGAATATTTAAGCGAATGGGCAGCCCAAACCAGAGGCTATAATCTTTCAGAAAGTGATATTGTAGGAGCACGAATTGGGAAAACCTTGTTTTTTATCCTGCTATCCTACCTTACCACTGCTATCTTATATTATTTTGGCACAAGGGAAGGCAAACAAGCCAAGTTTTTTTCTTATGGCGCCTTAATGACTACCTTTTTGTTTTTATTAACGTCCCTTTTGTTCGGGGTTTATATTGACAACTTTGCGAGATATAATGAATTATATGGAGCCCTGGCAGGATTATTAATTCTTATGGTATATATATGGCTGAATTCCAATATTTTACTACTTGGATTTGAACTAAATGCGACTCTTAATTATCTTAGAAAAAAACATCAGCAATGAGGTATGGACTCATCAAATTATTTCTTTTGGGGATTTTCATTCTGGTCTCCTGCAAGGTAAATTCTCAGAGCATATTGGGCGAGTGGAAAACTATAGATGATATTAGTGGAAACCCTAAATCTATACTTGAAGTATACGAAACAGGCGGTAGGATTTATGGGAAAGTTCAAAGGATTCTTGAAAAAGGGAAAGAAAATGCGAAATGTATTAAGTGTGAGGGCGAACTTAAGGATAAGCCCGTAGTAGGAATGCTGATAATTAACGGGTTAAAAAATAAAAGTAAGAATGAATACAGTGGAGGGGAAATCCTCGATCCGGAAAATGGAAGAAAATACAGATGTAAAATTTGGTTAAATCCTAAAAACCCAAACGAACTGAAAGTTCGCGGTTACATTGCATTTTTCTATAGGACACAGACCTGGATGAGGGTTAAAAAATAGATGGTATAGAATAATGGAAATCTTCATAAATGTCATACTGCCAATTCCTTTGGAAAAGCATTTTACATATCGCATTTCTGAAAACGAAGCATCGCAATTAAAATTAGGAATGCGTGTAGCCGTGCCATTTGGAAAAACTAAACTTTATACCGCTCTCGTTGTTGAACTTCATAATAGGCCACCATTGGTATATGAGGCAAAAGCCATCCATGATATTCTGGATGAAGAACCTATTGTGACATCAATTCAATTGAAACATTGGCAGTGGATAGCGGATTATTATATGTGCACACTGGGCGAAGTCTTCCGAAGTGCAATTCCGAGTGCACTTTTGCTGGAAAGTGAAACACTTATTTTACCGAATAAAGATGCCATAATTGATGAAGATCAATTAAAAGATGATGATTTTTTGGTCTATGAGGCTCTGAAATACCAAAATATCCTTCATGTTAATGATATTATGGAAATTGTGGAAAAAAAGAACATTCTCCCTATTCTCAACAGACTTATTAAAATTAATGCCATCGTATTAAAGGAAGAAATTCATGAACAGTACAAACCAAAAATGGTACGTTATGTTCGATTGGGACAAAGGTATAATTCAGAAGTTGAACTAGAGGTATTACTGAATTCACTTACCAGAGCCCCCAAACAAAGCCAGGTTGTACTTTCATTATTTCATCTTCAGGCGACTAAAAAAAAGCCAATAAAGCTTAATGAATTAGAAATTGAAAGTAAATCGAGCCGGGCCGTAATACGCGCATTAATAAATAAAGAAGTCCTGGAAGAATATTTCATTCAAACAGATCGGGTTGTATTTAGCGGTGGAAAAGAGCTTGAGCCTCCTAAAGAATTGAATGAATACCAGGTCAAGGCATTAAATACAATTAGACAAAGCTTTAATAAGAATAAAGTAACACTACTTAAAGGGGTTACCTCTTCCGGTAAGACTGAGGTATATGTACAACTCATAGAAGAGTGTTTGAGTGAGGGAAAACAGGCGTTATATCTGGTTCCGGAAATTGCAATTACCACACAACTCATTTCAAGATTACAGGAATATTTTGGCTCCGCTATTTCCGTTTTTCATTCCAAATACAATATGCAGGAAAAAGTGGAAGTTTGGAAGAATGTTTTAAATAATAAGTCAAAAGCACAGCTAATTATTGGGGCTCGTTCTGCCTTATTTTTGCCATTTGCGAATTTAGGTCTGATAATTATAGATGAAGAACACGAAACTTCATTTAAACAGTATGATCCTGCGCCACGTTATCATGCCAGAGACGCTGCAATCGTACTCGGAGGCCTGTTTAATTGTAATGTGCTATTGGGTTCCGCAACGCCCAGCATAGAGAGTTACAACAATGCACAAACAACTAAATACGGATATGCACAAATAGACAGAAGGTTTGGAAATGTTTTAATGCCCGATATAGAATTAGTAGATATCAAGGAGCAGCATCGGAAAAAACGAATGAAGGGCCATTTTTCTGAGCGCCTGTTAGAGGAAATTACAGAAACACTAGACCAGGGAGAGCAAGTAATTTTGTTTCAGAACAGACGGGGTTATGCCCCGATTTTAGAATGTACTACTTGTGGTCATTCTCCTCAGTGTCCAAATTGCGATGTGAGTTTGACGTATCATATGCAAAGAAAACAACTAAGATGCCATTATTGCGGGCATCATATAGCTATTCCAAATAACTGCCTGGCTTGTGGAAGCAATACATTGGACACAAAAGGCTTTGGCACGGAACAGGTAGAACAGGAATTAAATACGATTTTTCCATCTGCCAAAGTGGGCCGAATGGATCTGGACTCTACCAGGGGGAAACATGCGCACGCCAAAATTATTCATGCCTTCGAAAATCAGGAAATGGATATATTGGTAGGAACCCAAATGCTTACTAAAGGCCTTGATTTTAGAAATGTCAATCTTGTGGGAATTATGAATGCAGATGCGCTTTTAAATTTTCCCGATTTTAGGGCACATGAACGGACCTATCAATTACTTACTCAGGTAGCAGGCAGAGCTGGCCGAACTAAAAAAAGAGGTAAAGTAATAATTCAAACCTACAACCCTTACCATCAGATACTTAAACAGGTTACCACTGGAGATTATGAAGGAATGTTTCGGGAACAACTCTATGAAAGGGAGCAGTATAAATACCCTCCGATCAACAGGATCATAAGAATTAGCTTTAAGCATAAAGAGTACAATAAATTAAATGAAGCTTCTGCCTGGTTTGCAAAAGCCCTGCATAATGCTAGTGAAATTAAAGTATTAGGCCCGGAATTTCCTCCTGTTGCCCGAATACGCAATCAATACTTAAAACATGTTTTGATTAAGATTCCAAAAGGCGTGCCTCTTCAAAAGACAAAAAAAAACATCAAAAGAATTCAAAATTCTTTTGATGCTGTTTCTCAGTTCAAAGGCGTTCGTATAATCTACAATGTAGATTATATGTAATTAGACATTGCTTAATGCTTCCGCCAGTTCTGTTTTCTTGTTTCTACTCAATGGAATAGACCTGCCGCTTACTTCAACATTCTTGCTATTGAATTTCTCTATCTTTTCAAGATTTACAATATAAGACTTGTGAATTCGCAAGAATTTGTCTTCAGGCAACTGTTTTTCGAAAGCCTTCATTGTCGAAAGAATTACAATATTAGCTTCATCTGTAACTAATTTTATATAGTCACCTAAGGCCTCGATCCACTTAATTTCATTAAGGATAACCTTTCTTTTCTTTAGATTACTCTTAACAAATATATGTTCTTCATCTTCATTTACCTTATTCATTTGCTCATACTTGGCTACTGCTCTTTTAACAGAAGCATCAAAACGAGCCATTGTAATTGGTTTATGGAGATAATCGGTTACATCATAATCAAATGCTTTCAAGGCATAATCTGGTTTACCGGTTATTAAAATCACCTGAGGACTGTTCTCCAGGGACTCCAATAAGTCAAAACCACTAATAATCGGCATTTCAACATCAAGAAAAATTAAATCGATTTCATTATTCTTGATACCGTTTTTCGCTTCAATAGCATTACTATAGTCGGCTACTAGTGCTAGGTTAGGATGATTGTTAACTAATTTTGCAACTGCCATACGTTGCATAGACGAATCATCAACAACAATACTTCTTAGTTTCATAAAGGGGTTGATTTGTGGGGTTAAATCATCGACAAAGTACCGAAAAAACAAGTTTAACTGCAATAAAAGTTGTAAACATTGTTAATAATTACGTGTAAATGGTAAATGATTATACATTTTAAGTTTAATAGGTTAAGTTTAATTTCTATGATTCTTGATACCTATAACGAAGATTTTTTCAATTTCTTGTAATTAGAACTAATTATTATTACTTTTGCGCTCCTAAAAAATATAAAACAATATGAACAATTACGAAACTGTTTTCATTTTAAATCCCGTTCTATCAGATACTCAGATAGAGGAAACAGTAAAGAAATTTGAGGATTTCTTAAAGAAAAATGAGGCCAAAATGGTCGCTAAAGAAAATTGGGGGCTTAAGAAATTAGCCTATCCAATACAGAACAAAAAAAGTGGTTTTTATCACTTATTTGAATTTACGGCTCCCGGGGAGGTAATTACGCCCTATGAACAAGAATTCAGAAGAGATGAACGTATTATGCGTTTCCTAACCGTTAAACTGGATAAACATGCCATTGAATGGGCGGAAAAAAGAAGAACAAGACTAAAAGCTAAAGCGTAGGTAATATGGCATCTATAGAACAACAAGCAAAAGGTAAAAAGGACGGTGAAATCAGGTATTTGACCCCCCTTAATATTGAGACTAATAAGCAAAAGAAATACTGCCGATTTAAAAAATCCGGAATCAAATATATAGATTATAAAGATCCTGATTTTTTGATGAAATTGGTAAATGAACAAGGTAAACTTTTACCGAGAAGATTAACCGGAACTTCATTGAAGTATCAGAGAAAAGTGGCCCAGGCCGTTAAACGAGCACGTCATTTGGCACTAATGCCTTATGTTGGAGATTTATTAAAGTAAAAAACAGCGGATTATGGAACTTATTTTAAAAGAAGACGTCCAAAACCTTGGTTTTAAAGATGACGTAGTGAAAGTGAAGAACGGTTATGGTAGAAATTACCTTATACCTAAGGGAGTAGCCATGTTGGCAACTCCATCGGCCAAAAAGGTACTTGCCGAAAACATAAGGCAAAAAGCGCATAAAGAGAAAGAGGTAGTAGCTACCGCCAATAAAACTGCAGATGCATTAAAAGAACTGAAGATAAAAATTTCGGCAAAAGTAGGAGCTGCAGAAAAGTTATTCGGGTCTATCTCAAATATGGATGTAGCAGATGCTTTAGCTAAAGAAGGTCATGAAATTGACAAAAAGTATATCATTATCAAAGGAGGAACAATTAAGCGTGCAGGGCCTTATGAAGCTCAAATAAGATTGCATAGAGACGTGGTTGTAGAATTTCCTTTCGAAGTAGTGCCTGAAAAGAAGTAAACCAAATTGGTTGATAACTTAAAAGAGCTATGCCTGCATAGCTCTTTTTTTATTTTTATTTTTATTCCTCGATATTCTAACAACTAAACTCAAAACCAATGAAAATCTCATCATTTCTAAGTCTTTTACTTCTACTTATTGGAATTAGTCTTAATGCGCAGGTTACCAGTTCTAACATCAGGGGATCTGTGGTTGATGATCAGGGAGTCCCCCTTTTAGGTGCAAATATTGTTGCTATTCATACGCCAACCGGTACTAAGAATGGTACGGTGAGTAACGAAGATGGCCGATTTAACTTATTGAACCTCAGAGTAGGAGGGCCTTACGAGCTTACAATTTCTTACATTGGATTTAAAACACAAACCGAAAGTGATGTTTATTTATCATTAGGTAAAACATTTAATATAGATGCCCAATTGGTTGCTGAAAGCCAGGCACTTGACGAAGTTACCGTAACTTCTGACAGAGGCGGAACTTTTGGAAGTGATCGAACAGGTCAAGCAACCAGTATTGGGAACAGGGAATTAACCAGATTACCAACCATTTCGAGATCAGCCTCCGATTTTACAAGGCTTGATCCTTCTGCATCTTCAGGTGCTTCCGGGACGTCCTTTGGTGGTAGAAATGACCAATACAACAATTTTTCCCTGGATGGTGCCATCTTTAATAATCCATTTGGTTTGGATGCTGCAACGCCGGGTGGACAAACCAGTTCGCAACCAATTTCATTGGATGCAATAGACCAGATACAGGTAACAACAGCTCCCTATGATGTTACCCAATCGGGATTTACGGGTGCATCTGTAAATGCTGTTACTAAAAGTGGAACCAATGAATTTTATGGTACTGTATATGGCTTCTTTCGAAATGACGATCTTACTGGAGGAAAAATTGATGGAGATAAAGTATTTAAAACCGGATTGGAACAAAAACAATATGGTTTAAGTATTGGTGGTCCCATTGTAAAAAATAAACTGTTCTTTTTCGTGAATTTTGAACGCGATGAGTTAACATCGCTTGGAACAGACGGTTTCGTTCCTAATACCGGTACAGGAGAAATAAATGAAAGCAGGGTATTGGAATCCGATTTTCAATTAGTAGATAATTTGCTCCGCCAGGTAGTAATAGGTCAGGATAACAGTGGAAATGATATTTTCTATGACCCGGGAAGATATCAAGGATTTAATTTTGATCAGGAATCAACCAAAGGGATAATAAAACTTGATTGGAATATTAATGATAAAAACCGATTGGCAATTATTTATAATTTCCTCGATGCATCAAAAGGTAAACCTGCTAATAGAGATGCTATTGCATTTAGGGGACCAAATACGCAAACATTGCAGTTTGAAAATGCGGGTTATGAAATAAATAATAAAATTCAATCTATTCAATTGGAACTTAATACCGAATTAACCGATAATACTACTAACAAATTACAGGTAGGATACACCCATTTTGATGATTTCAGGAATCCTTTCTCCACGCCGGCACCAAGTATTGTAATCTTGGATGATACAGGAAGCTCTAATTATATTATTGCCGGTCATGAGCCCTTCTCTATTAATAATACGCTGGACCAAAAAGTTTTTCAGATAACGAACAACTTAAACTATTTTCAGGGAGATCATACATTTACTATTGGATTTTCCTTTGAAAAATTTGAGTTTGACAATTCATTTAACTTGGGGGCATATGGTGCCCAGGGAGTATTCTTTCCAACTACAACAATAACAGATTTTCCAAATTTTGCAAGTTCAGGTGCACTTCAACAATCCTTTGATGATGCAATTGCTACTAATAATGCGTTTAACGCTGCCGGAACTGGAAACCCCGGTGGATGGGCACTTGCGGAAACCAATGTGGGTCAATTATCCTTTTACCTGCAGGATCAATGGGATATAAAAGAAAATTTTAAACTTACTTATGGAATTCGTTTTGATAAGCCTTTGTATTTTGATACTTCACAGAAGATCAGGGAAAATATTGAGCGAAAAGGCGGTGAAATGGGAACTTATATTCCAACAATCCAATATTTTGACCCGGAAACTAATGAACCAATATTTCTTGATTCGGAAAAATTACCTACAAATAAAGTATTGATCTCACCGAGGGTTGGGTTTAATTGGGATGTAAAAAGTGACAAAACGCTACAAATCAGAGGGGGAACAGGAATGTTTACAGGAAGATTTCCTTTCGTATGGCTTGGGAACCAGGTACAGGGTGTAGACTTTTTCTTCTATCAGCTAGTAGATCCTGATTTCAGATGGCCACAGGTTTGGAGAACAAACGTTGGTGTTGACAAGCAATTTGAGGATGGCTTAATTTTAACGGCAGACGTAGCTTATACCCAGGATATTCATGCTGCTCATGTTCAAAACTGGGGCCTTAGTTCTCCTTCCCTGACGTTAAATGGAGTAGATAACCGAGCGGTCTACTCAAACGATGATAAATCGCAAATTTTCGGAGGCCCTACTAGTGCTTATGTATTTACCAATTCCGATCAAGGAAGAATTTGGAACGCTTCATTAAAAGCTCAAAAAACATGGCGTAATGGTATTTACGCTATGGCCGCATATAGTTTTTTAAACGCAAAAGAGGTAAACTCTATAGATGCTGAAATCACGGGAGATGCCTTTGCCGGAAATGCCATAGTTGGTGATGCAAACAATGACGTGCTTTCTTTTTCAAGATATGGTGACACACACAGATTTATTGGGGTTTTCTCAAAAGGATTCTCCTCAGGGACTACAGTTTCGGCATTCTTTGAATATGCAAAAAGCGGGCGTTATAATTATATTTATGGAGGAGATATCAATAATGACGGATCGAGTATAAACGACCTGCTCTATATTCCAACCGCATCGGAAGTAACGCAAATGGCCTTTAGCGGCCCGGGACAGGCTGAAGCCTTTGAAGCATTTATTCAACAAGATGATTACCTGAGTGGTCGAAGGGGTCAGTATGCTGAGCGATATGGTGCCTTAGCCCCCTGGAGAGGGACTTTTGATGTAAAGGTCTTGCAGGATATTAATATTAATGATAAGAACAAATTTCAAATAAGTCTTGATATTCTTAACTTCGGAAATCTTCTTAATTCTAATTGGGGTGTTGTGCAGGCACCCAATTTTGATCAGATAATGGGTGTAAGTGTTGATGATACAAATACTCCTACCTATACATTCGATCCAAGCAGAAATAGTACTTTTGGAGCTGTTACCGCAGAGATTTCCAGATGGAGAATGCAGATTGGGGTGCGTTATATATTTAACTAAACAAAATTTGATTTAAATAGGGCTGCACATTTTGTGCGGCCTTTTTATTTTTGTAAAATGAAATATGACAGGTTAACAAAACAGCAATTTGAAGAATTGCATAATGAGTTTATCAATTTTCTTGCAACTCAGTCTATTACAGCAAACGAATGGGAAACTATAAAGAAAAATAAACCTCAGGTTGTTGAAGAGGAATTGGATGTATTTAGTGATCTGGTATGGGAGGGTGTGCTGGGTAAAGTCACTTATTTGGAGAATATTTCCAGACAGCAGATGCATTTATTCCATTTAGCAGATAAAGAAATGAAACTGATTTCCGTTAAAATATTGAATCCCGATATAGATTTAAATACTTCTCTTGGTTTTAATTGGTTTAAAAAGAACTGGCAATCAGATTTTGTTGAATACCTCAATGCTTCCAAAGCATATACGGAGGATAAAAATCTGGATAAATTTAAACTTATACAGGAAGGTGCGGTTATTACCAAAGGAGAATTATACCAATGGTTTGATAATATTATTGGATAATATTAGACATCCATCTTAGACAGCTTTGTACAAACAATTATATTTGCAGCAGTTAGCATAATTTATGGCACAAAAACCATCCATACCAAAAGGAACCAGAGATTTTTCGCCTGCTGAGATCGAAAAACGAAATTATATTGTTCAAACCATTCAAAAACATTTTAAAAATTTTGGATTCCAGCCGATAGAAACGCCTGCTTTCGAAAACTCAGAAACCCTTATGGGAAAGTATGGTGATGAAGGTGACAGGTTGATTTTTAAAATTTTGAATTCTGGTGATTTCATAAACAAGGTAGATGACGATACCTATAACTCCAAAAACTCAAAAGCCCTTACCCGAAAAATTACAGATAAAGCTTTGA
>Ga0209013_10002232_pt1 | contig 17593 bp, 19 predicted proteins | sample Cruoilmetagenom2_FD_187291 | JGI IMG/M metagenome (GOLD analysis project Ga0209013, IMG submission 187291) | Oil polluted marine microbial communities from Coal Oil Point, Santa Barbara, California, USA - Sample 2 (SPAdes) (version 2) | ecosystem: Environmental > Aquatic > Marine > Oil seeps ...
CGGGGCAGGTTTGGGCTACCATCCGTTTGTTATTGCCAAGATCGAACGATCGATAGCCAACGCTCGGCTGGATGGAATTCTCGAAGCCGCCGACGGTATCATGGTCGCCCGGGGTGATCTGGGCGTGGAAATACCCATCGAACGGATTGCCATGGATCAAAAAAAGCTGATACACATGGCGAATATTAAAGGCAAACCGGTCATTACCGCTACTCAGATGCTGGAGTCCATGACCCGTAACCGGCGTCCGACCCGGGCGGAGTCCACGGATGTGGCCAATGCCATCCTCGACGGCACAGACTGTGTCATGCTCTCCGGCGAATCCGCCGTGGGGATGTATCCGGTGCAATCTGTGGAAATGCTCGTCAAGATCGCAGCGGCAACCGAGCCCAGTCGCCCCAGTTATAAGGTCAGGGAAATTCTGAGAGAATATAACCGAAAGGACGATGTCAGCGTTAGAGATCTTCTCACCATGAGCGTGGAGACTATTGTGGAGCATGTTTCTCCTGCCCTGGTACTTGTGCCCAGTCTGAGCGGTGGAACCGCGAAAAGTATCACCCGGTTCAGACTGCCGGTCTGGATAGCGGCAGTGACCGCTGATAAGGCCGTCTGCCAAAACCTCACCTTTTCTTACGGTATTTACCCGGTTCATGAGTCCGACCCGCCTGAGACCTGGAACGAGTTTGCCCGAAACTGGCTAAGGTTACACGGGATGGATGGAAATTTCGTGGTTTTGTCCACCGGACCGTCGCCCAAATACCCCCAAGCAAACAACCGAATAGAAATTATCGACCTCAGGGGGCCATACCGGTGAAAAACGTGCCCATATCGAGGTGAAACCGGACTGAATCTGGAGCAGGGCAATGCACGTAGATCTTGTGGACAGTGAAAATTATTTGTTAAACTCATGTCAAGATTTTTCCGCCACATATGTGGCGGTTTCAAGACTTGAATACGATTTGAACCAAAACCTTTCGTTGGCATCGTCGAAAACTGTGGATGCGTTGCACAATGTTATCCAAAAAAGCGTCCACGCGTCCCAGAGACAGGCCTATTTTTTATACAGAAAAGCAGCAAAAACCCTCCTTTTTCTTGCGTCCGCCTGTGAAGATCGAAACCTGGCGGCAAAATCTATCGAGCGTCTCAAGCATATTGTCGCTGATTGTGTGGGACCTTCACACCGGGCGGCAGCCGAGGCATTGGGCGCGCTTCCCTTGAATATAACCGGACCGTCTTTAAACGAGGAGACCATTCAAAAGGTTTCGTCGATCCGCTGGGATGATTTCTCCAGAAAAACAGATTTGAACCAACCCTGCGACATGAAATGTATCGGCCGGAGTCTTGTATTCACCCTCACGAACGATCTTCTACTGGTCATAAAATGCTCACGGTCGGATTCCGAGAACGCGGCCTTGAATCGTGAGGCATTATGGATGGCATATTTGCAGACGGTTAAGTCCGAATTTCCCATGAGATTCGATATGCCGACACCGTTCAGGTTCGGGAAAACGTATCTGTTCAGACTCACGGATATTCCGGAGCGGCTGAAAAAGAAAATGCCGGCAAGTATCGATGCCGCCATAGGATTTAAAGTCCATTCCGATTATTTTGTCTATCCGAATCCGCTGCCGGATGAACCGCGCCTTGATTGGAAGAATTTTATGGAGGTTATGCGGCGGAACGCCTGGCTTCTGGGAAGACTTGCCGCCATGGGCATCGTTCACACTGCGCCGGTACCTCTTTTTCACAATCGGGTGCAACGACACCGGCGGCATGACGGCGGACATTATCAATGGCCGAGGGGCGGAAGACTGGATAGATGGTTAATGTCGTGCCGTTATCCGAACCTGGGGAAATCGGGTATCAGAGATTTCGAGCACCTCGAGGCGGTTTCAGGATCTTCTTGCCGGTATTACCGGCTCATTGGAAATCATTTCATAAGCCTGGTCCTTATATGTGGCAGTTATTTCCGCAATCACCATCCTGAACAGGCAGGTTTTGACGAGAAGGGGGCTCCCGTAGATGCACGGAACCTTTTCTGCCCGAATTCAATGCGGGAACTGATAGAGGCCACGTTTAACGCCTATTATGAAGGGTTCACGCAGAGGAAAACAGAAGGTCGTCTGCCGGTTGATTTTAATAAATTCGTTTTGCGCGCCATCGATGAATTCGGCGTCGATCATTATATGGAGGAGATTTTCAGAGCCACGGATCAGAAGGATATGAGCGATGATGAATTCAATGAATTTTTATTAAAGCGAGGAATTGCCGGGGACCGCATCGATGACCTGCCAAAAGGTACAGAGGACATAACCATGATGACAGGCCCGCATCTGGGCGGTTTTAACCAAAGGATCTCTTTACCGGAACTCATACATTTCACCGGTACCGCCACGTCCTATTGTATATCTGACCGATATGTTTTCGATCAAAACATCAATTGAGGGGTTTTTATCCCCATTGGCAACTGCGCCCTCGCCGTGCCAAACTTACGACTCTAAATGTTATCCATATTGCCATAATTCCGATGGTGCTTATCATATGCTGAAAAGGTGAGGTTCAAGTTGCTCAGGCGTCCATCAATTATTCGCCATATGGAATTTTGAGATAGCGTTTAGAAACATCTTTAAACGAGCTCGATGCAGAAAAAACCTTATTCTTCTCCATGGCAGGAGGTCCAAATGAAAACTGCAGAAGACATTTTAAAAGATAAAAATCGGGAGATGGTTTGCATCTCTCCTGGTCGCACCATCCGTGAGGCGGTCCATACGATGACGGACCATAAAATCGGAGCGATACTTGTAAAAAAAGAAGGCAAAATTCTCGGGATATGGACAGAGCGTGATTTGTTGTACAATATTAATCTTCCGGGATTTAACCCAGACAAGGAATTGGTTGGCGACCATATGACCACTTCGCTGCATACGACCCGACACAATACGGCGATTCTAAAAATCAAAGAAATGTTTCTTGGGTTATTTATACGTCACATTATCGTTGAAAAGGATGGGGAATACATCGGCCTTCTTTCCATCGGGGATGTCCTCAGGGCCAGTCTGATAGACCAAGATTATCGAATTAAAGAGTTGAATGCGATTGCCAGCTGGGAATATTACGAAAACTGGGGATGGGATCGAAAAAAGAGATAATGGGTTCCGTTCGCGAGAAATATAAAAAAAATCAAAGGAATATCCATGCCGGGGAATCGACTTTCGAGACAATGGGTTGTTTATCTGATTCGGTGTTCCGACGAATCTTTGTACTGCGGGATAACCAATGACCTGAAAAACCGTTTGGCTGCGCACAATTCAGGAAGAGGTGCCAAATATACAAGATCCCGGAGGCCGGTTGAATTGGTGGGTGCCAGTTCTGAGATGACCCAAAGCGATGCGCTTAAACTGGAATATCGGGTGAAACAGTTACCTGCCGCCAAGAAGAACCTTGAACTTTCAACGGGTAAATTTCAAATAACGATGGGCCTCAAAAAAGATCTGCAGGCGGTTTGCAAGGCCCTCGAGGTTCTGGTAGACAAGACCGAAAGTCTTTTGAAGGTGGTCGCCAAACTCGAAAACCAAAAACTGGAAAAACATTGACAGCGAATTGTTCAAGACAATTATTTTCGAGAAAACTCCGGCAAAATAAGAGGGCCGGCCCAAAAAGGACTGCACAGACAGTTCCTCAAGGAGGCGTTTAGGTTTGACATTCATAGAACGAAGAAAACATCCGAGAGTCGAGATCAGCAATCTCATATCCTATATTTGCAAAGATGACGGCGGCAACCCCATAAAGGAGGGAAGTGGAAAGGCGATCAATATAAGCCAGGGGGGACTCCTCATCGAAACCAGCGATCCGTTTGAATGGCAAGATATTCTGCATCTAACCATCGACATTGAAGATGGATGGGTCGGTATCAAGGGTAAGGTCATTTATTGCAACGCAGACGATTTTAAAAAGTATCGAACTGGAATTCAGTTCCTTGAAACCAATGATAAAATCCAATCATTTGTAATGAATCTGTTGCAAATGTACAGCAAATTATTGGGATTGGAATAATCCACCGATCCGAAACAAGGTACTTGATATATGGATGGATCAAAACAGTTGTTTCCCGGTAATATCGATGAGGCGGTCGCCAAACTCTTGTCTGAACTGTCCTTTAAGGATAAAACAAAAATTGCCAACATGTCAGAAGTCGGTTTAATAAAACTGAACATCTCATATGGGATATATATTCGAAACGAATTTCGGCTTTGGGGCAATGAATCAATGTTGGCGTCATGTGGTGCCTATGCCGGTGTTAATGAAATCAGTCCGGAGCAGGCATCTTACATTATAATAAAAGAGCTGTGGGAAAAGCTTCAAAATTCCAATGTCCTGAAAGTTGTCAAGTAAATCCCCACGGGCCCAACTGAAAAGATCATCGATATTTCATTCGTCCGGGAATGGCGCCCAAACGGTCATGGAGGGGTATGGATCGGAAATCGATTAAAAGTAGACGGACGAAAAGGGAGGACGATTACCCTAACGTTTCAGCTATAGGGTAAATGCACGTACGAAGGCGTTTATTAATTATTCGACATTGCGGCGAAAGGATGCCTTTGTCCTTTCTCGTTGCAGATACATGTCATAATACAACTGGTAGGCCACATAGTATTTGTTGATGTTGGCGACATAATTGACCGTCTCCTTTCCGATCACTTCCGCGGCAATATTCTCTACATTGAAAAACCATTTGTTGGGATCGAAGCCCCGTTCAGACGCTGTTTTTCGAATCTTATTCACTTTTGCGGGACCGGCATTATAGGCTGCCAAAGAGAAATACACCCGATCCGCCGGGATGATTTCCGAGGCGCTGAAGTATCTTGTGCGCAAAAAATTGAGATATTTTGAGCCTGCATGGATGTTGTTTTCCACAAGATGAATATTCTTTATGTTTACGTGTTTGTCGGATGCTGTTGAAGGGAGCACCTGCATGATGCCGATTGCCCCGGTAGGACTTCGTTTGGAATTATCCAGGCCCGATTCCTGATAGGCCACGGCGGCAAGTTTCAAAAACCTAAAATCGTAACGAAGGCCGTATTCCTCGAAAAAGCCGATCAACTTTTGCAGTTTTTTTCGTTCTTTTTCGGTGATGGGATTATTGATCCATTTTGATTTTTGATAATACCTTCTAAAAAGAATGTTTCCCAAAAGGGACCCTTTTTTATTTTTTCGAATAAAGGCATTCAGATCAGACAAAAGCTCTGGATTATCTTTCCGCACCGCCCATGCAATTTTACCATCGGAGTTAATCTTTAGATCTTTGCGAATTACGATGTCCGGTAAAACCTGAGACCATGCTTGGGCGATATGATGATCTGCCACCGTAATATCGACAATCCCGGCATTGACGAATTCCAGGATATCTTCGGTGACAATGTAGTCGTCGGCCGCTACGATTTTAACCGGCGGCCGTTTCAGTTTTTTTAATTTTTCGTTCAATGATTCAAGGTGCTTTACATAGCTGCTTCCCTTACGGACATAAACCATCCGGTTGGATAAATCTTCGATGGAGCGCATATTTTTTATCTTCTTGTTCAACACAACGATTTCATTGACTTCGGGGATATAGGGTTTGGCGAAGGCGACGATTTTCTGCCTGTCCGGAGTTATTGTAAGACCGGCTGCGGCAATGTCACCGCGACCTTGGTTCAGGGCCTGGAGAATCTGATCAAATGGCATCGAAACGAATATCAATTTGGTCTTGGTGTATTCGTTTTTTTCTTCTTTGTTCAAATGCTTTTCATACGCTTTGAGCAGTTCATATTCGAAGCCCTGAAATTTTCCATTATCAATGAAGAAATTTGTTCTGCTGTAGTTGACCAAGACCCTGATGGTCTTTCTTGCGCGGATCTGGTCGAGATCTCCTTTAAAGGGTTTATCGATGCGCTGTATCAACGCCTGCTCATCGGTTGTCGATGCAGGTAATTTTTTTTGGGCGGCAAACACCGGGATCGAATTTAATAAAAAAGATAAGGCACACACCATTAAAGCGGCCATTTGGGCATATTTATCGATTTTTACCAAGCAACCCCCTTTTGTTCGGCAAGAAGCTGTTTCAAAACCTCAAACAGCTGTCGGCTCGATACAGCTCGGATCATTGTTTTTAACGGCGTTTACGATTTTTGATACTGGATGATATTTCAAATCATGGACCATGCCCTCCCGCAGTATGATCTTTAACGCTTTTGGATCTCGCATATCGGCATTCAACCATTTTTCATGGAATTCCGGAGACAGGATGACCGGCATTCGATGGTGAATTTCGCGTATGGATCCCCTTGCAGCGGTGGTGATAATGGTGCAGGATTTGTACACGGTCTCTTCGTGGCGTTCTTTGTCAGTCCATTTTTCCCACAGGCCGGCAAATGCAAAGGGTCCAACCCAAGGCCCGGTAATATAGTAAGGCTGCTTGTGTCCTTTTTCACCTTTCCATTCATAAAAACCATCTGCTGGGATCAGGCATCGGCGTTTTTTGAATGCATTCCGGAAACTGGGCTTTTCCGCAACTGTCTCTGCCCGTGCATTGATCATTCTGGAGCTGGTGGAAATATCCCTTGCCCAAAACGGCACCAGCCCCCAATGAAGTGTCTCCAGCCGGTTTTTATGCGCATGTTTGACAATGGAAAGAATCTTTTGGGTGGGTGCCACATTATAGTTCGGAACAAGGTCGAGCAAAGCCGTCTCTGCGTCGAAAAATTGCTGAACGGTGTGTAACGGACTGTTTTGAACGAATCTTCCACACATGGGCTTTGTTTTTTATTATGATTATCAATTCTCCGCCCGCCTTTTACCTTTTTCCTTCGTTCTCGTCGTACTTTTCAACATGCGTTGAAAATTGATATCGGAAGGTCCATGGACGGCAAATCCAACTTAATACTCCCCATTAAAACAGCTTTTGTCAAGGTTTGTTTTGACATAATTTTATAGGGTTTTTTAATATTCTTAACAAGTTGGGCTGATTTGATTCGGAAAATAATTTGTCTGCCTGAAAAAATCAAATCCAGTTCGGTTTTTGCACAAGCCAACTTCTTTTTTAAAGGGTTTTATTTTTAAAATCATCCTCGGCAACCAGAAAGGAGTGATTTCTTCGGGGGTTAAAATCCTTGCCCGCGGTTATTTACTGTGGTACAGGTTTGCCGAAAGATAGAAGAAAAATAAATGCATATGATTGTCTATGTACAGAGGCGGCCAGAAAGATTTTTTCCTTTCCAAGAACATTCTTTTTGAAACGATAGACTACTTTCCAACGGCAAAAGCGGCCATCAATGGAAGCGATGCCTTGTTTATATCCTCTGACTGTGAAGAATTCAGAAGGCTTTCGAGAACCATCGAAGAAACCTTGCCGCCCCCTTGTCTGGTGATGGACGGGAGGTGAACTATTTTGGTTTTTTAAGAATTGGTCGCCAAAAAATCAGTTATCTTGCTGTTGGATCTATGGTTAAAATCCCAGAACATTTTTCGTAATTCGTCGACCCGGAAAACTAAACATGACAATTTAGAAATTTGGGACAAAACAGCCGGTGTATGGAAACAGAAAAAACCTTGTGATTGAATTCCGGATGTCGTTCAAAAACCGTCGGAGGAAAAATATATGAAAATCATGATAGCCGGAAACAAGGGACAATTGGGCAGCGATTCTGAAATTGTTCTCGGCACAGATCATGAACTCTTGGCAATAGACCTGGATGAACTCGACATAACGAACCTGTCGGATGTCCAAAATGTCGTACAGGATTTTTCCCCTCATGTGATACTCAACTGTGCGGCCTATACCCTGGTCGACAAGTGTGAAACCGAAAAGGAACTGGCCTGGAACGTCAATGTCATTGGTCCGAAAAACCTGGCACTGAGTGTCGGGAAATACGGCGGCCGGTTAATTCATACATCCACCGATTATGTTTTTGATGGCCGGAAAAAAATACCCCAGCCCTACGCGGAAGCGGATGCGCCCAACCCCATTAATTATTACGGGATTACCAAAAACGAAGGGGAAAAAGCGGTCAGAAATGCCCTTCACGAACATGTGATTGTCAGAACGTCGTGGCTTTATGGATTCAAAGGACACAATTTCCTAAAGACCATGCTCAAGCTGGCTTTGAAGAATCCCGACAAAGAAATCAGGGTGGTGGACGACCAATACGGTTCTCCCACATGGTCCTATCGCCTGGCCCAACAAATTTCACGACTGGTGGACACGGACGGACAGGGAACCTTTCACGCTACCTCGGAAGGCCATTGTACATGGTATGAGCTGGCCGGTTGTTTTCTCGAAAAAATGGATGTACCCCACATCCTGGTACCGTGCACCAGTGAGGAATATCCGACGCCGGCAGCCAGGCCGAAAAATTCCATTCTGGAAAACCGGCATCTTAAAAATAAGAAGATGAACATAATGAGACACTGGGTAGACGATCTGGATCGATTCGTTTCAAAATTTCGTGAACGTTTAATAGATGAGGCCTTGTCTGATGTTTGAGCGTCTGTAATGTTTCTTAAACCATCTTCGAAAGGAAATTTGCGCAATGAAGGGAATTATATTGGCAGGCGGGTCGGGAACCAGACTTTATCCGATTACGCGGACTGTGAGCAAACAGCTGCTGCCTGTTTATGACAAACCGATGATCTATTACCCGTTGTCTGTTTTAATGCTGGCAGGGATTCGGGAAATATTAATTATTTCGACCCCCGAAGACTTGCCCAAGTTCAGACATCTACTCGGTGACGGCTCTCAATTGGGCCTTTCTTTCTCTTATGAAGAACAACCAAGACCGGAAGGGCTGGCCCAGGCTTTTACTATCGGGAAATCGTTTATTGGAACGGATTCGGTTTGTTTGATTTTAGGGGACAATATATTTTATGGCCACAATCTCACCGATACCTTGCAGAGGGCCGTTCAGCTGGAGAAGGGCGGTATTATTTTCGGATATTTTGTCCGCGATCCAGAGCGTTACGGCGTTGTGGAGTTCGATTCCGACGGTATGGTCATGAGTATCGAAGAAAAGCCGGAAAATCCCAAATCGAATTATGCGGTACCCGGCCTCTACTTTTATGACAACGATGTGGTCAACATTGCCGCCGATTTAAAGCCGTCTGCCCGTGGAGAGCTCGAGATTACAGCGGTCAACATGGCATATCTTCGCCTGGGTAAACTCCGGGTCGAGCTTTTGGGCAGGGGTTTTGCCTGGCTTGACACCGGGACCCATGAAGCCCTTCAGCAAGCGGCCAGCTATGTCCAGGCGATTCAGGAACGTCAGGGGCTGAAGATTTCATGCATCGAGGAGATTGCGTATCGTCTGGGATACATCGGCAGGGAAGATGTTTCAAGACTGGCGTCTGATATGATGAAAAACGATTATGGCCGATACCTTATGGATATCGTATCGAAAAAATAAGATGAATAAAGGACGTTTTAATGGATCCGCTTCAAGCTGTTGCCCTCGGCACCATTCAAGGACTTACCGAGTTTTTGCCTATCAGCAGTTCAGGGCATCTCGTTATTTCACAGCATTTGTTCGGTTTAAAGGAATCGGTGCTGTTATTCGATATCAGTGTGCATATCGGAACCCTGACGGCGGTTATCATTTATTTTAGGAAGGATTTAAGGGCAATAATAGACTCCGTGGTTCGGTGCATCCGATTATTATTAAAAGGAGAAACTTCTTTAGCGGACATTTACGAGGATTCTTATATCAAACTCACTGTTTTCATCGTGGTTGGATCCATACCTACAGCGATGCTCGGGTTATGGATTCATAAAGTGTCGGACAAACTGTTTTCATCGGTGGTTATCGTTGGGTCTATGCTGGTTGTGACCGGTGTTCTTTTGTTTATGACCGGATTCCTGTTGTGGAGTACTACTTGGATCAATAAAAAGGGTGTGACGATATCACAATTTTCCATAAAAAAAGCCATCATTGTCGGTCTTATTCAGGGCGTTGCCATAATACCCGGAATCAGCAGATCAGGCGCAACCATCGCTGGGGGGCTTTTTCTCGGCTTAGACAAAGAAACCGCAGCCAAATATTCTTTTCTACTGTCCATCCCGGCCATCCTGGGGGCCGGGATTCTGATATTTAAAGATGTTCACGTTTATACGGCATTGCCTTTAAAGATCATGCTTATCGGATTTATAACATCGGGAATTGTGGGATACTGCTCTCTTAGATTTCTCGTCCATATCGTAAAAAAAGGACAATTGCACTTTTTTGCCCCATATTGCTGGCTTGCCGGGGCTATGGCACTAATTTATGGGCTGTAAGAAGTGAAAAAAATCCACAAAAAAATAAATATCATCAACAAAATGTGTTTAGAAGCCAATTCAAAACAGAAAAAGACTTGTCTTATTTGTGGACTGCGGATAATATATGGAAAATGTTACAAATTACCAGATTGGAACACCTGTTCAAAATTACGGCAGACATCCATACAGCAGAAAAGATGCTGGAAGCGATTCAAAAAAGAAGGGCAGTTGTTTCTGGTTGAATTCACCCGATGCTTTTGCAGCGTTAAGGTTAAGTTGACGATTCAATCTTTCCGTTTCGTTGACTTATTTTCCAATGAAACGACTTTATTCAGACAAGAGGGGATCACGGATGCGCTTTAGATCGATCTCGACTATGCTGCTTTGCATGGTCGTAGTTGCCGGCCTGATGATCCTGCATGGATGTGCCGGATTCGGCAGAAGTCTGGAGTCTCCGGAGATTTCTTTGGCAAATATTTCTTTGCAGGAGGCGAAGGCTTTTGAAACCACTTTTGAACTGGACCTTCGGGTGTTCAACAACAACGATGTCCCCCTTGAAATCAGAGGTGTTAAGTGCGAACTAGAAGTTAACGGGAATAAATTGGCAAAAGGCGTCTCAGCAACCCAGACCACAGTTCCTGCATTCGGTACAGAAGTGGTGCGGATGGTCGTGTATTCGTCCATGCTGGGAATGGTATCATCGATGTTGGATATGATTAGAAGGGCTCAGTCGGATCAGATCGCGCAAAATCTGAATTATAAAATTTCAGGGAGACTCAGCATTGGCGGGGATTCGACAATGCCCTGGAGTTTTCCGTTTAAATCTCAAGGAGAGTTGGACTTGGAAGGGATCTCCACCGGTAAAACGTCACCCTGATTTACGTGGGTGCTGGGGGGAAAGACGAGCCCGCCACACTAACGGCGGATAAAAAGGTGAAAAGAAGGTGAGAGGTTAAGAAGAAGAGAGGTTAAGAAGAAGAGAAGGTAAGAAGGTGAGAGGTTAAGAAGAAGAGAAGGTAAGAAGGTGAGAGGTTAAGAAGGAGAAAAGTTAAGGAAGAAGAGAAGGCGAGAATATAGGAAGCGTAGAATCCAAAGGGTTCAGTGAAATCGGAACGTAATTCAAGGAGGGAAATGATGAAAGAACTCGATGTGTTTTTGAAAACCGTGGTCGAAGGGATGAAAACGATGGCCGAGGGAATCGAAGTATTGGCAGGAAAACTGGAGACTATTGCAAAATCTCGAGGGGATGTGGCGCCAAAAAGGAAAGCCAAAGCCAAAGTTGCACGAAAATCACCGGCAAAATCTTCGAAGAAGAAAGTTCCCCAAAAGGCTTCAAAAAGGGCGGTTTCCAAGAAAGCAACGTCCCCCACCGCAGTGGATACCGTACTTGGGATTATCAATAGATCAAAAAAAGGTGTTAATACTGCAACCCTTATGGAAAAAACGGGGTATAATCAAAAGAAGATTGCCAACCTGGTCTTCAAACTAAAAAAACAGGGAAAGATCAAGAGTGCGGGCAAGGGCGTCTATTTAAAAGCTTGATCAGATAAACCCTTTGAAAGCTCGGGGATCCGAAACCCTGGGCCCAAAAAACAACGCTCACGAGCATGGGGTTATCCCATGATCCTGAGCGTTTTTTTTGATGGATTGGCGCTATAGGAGAAAGCCTGCCCGAAAATGACAGATTAAGGTTCAAATACTGTTGCAATAACGAGAGGTCCGGGTTGGGTCTTGATCAAACCGGAGCAATACCGGCCATCATCAATCCGATTTGACGGGTCTTTTCGGTATCGGACGTACTGAACGTGTCCATAATTCGGCCTTCAAACATAACCGCGATTCTGTCTGATAGGGTCAACGCTTCCGAAAGATCTCCGGTAATCAGAAGTATCCCTGTTTTTTCCCGTGCCTTAAGCAGTAAATTCCAAACATCTTCCGTCGCAGCGATATCCAAACCCTGGGTGGGCTGTTCCGCCACAATCAGACGCGGTTTGCGATAAAATTCACGGGCCAGAACCATTTTTTGGAGATTGCCGCCGGAGAGTTGACGTGCCAGTGCGCGAACATTTCCAGGCTTGACGCCGAATGCTTCGATGAGTCCTTTTGCCTTTATCTCTGCCTTGCGCTTGTTCAACCACGGACCCGATGAGAAACCTTCCCGGGTGGTCAGGAGGAAATTGTCCACCAAGTCGAGACCCATGCAGACCCCCAGTCCCTGACGATCTTCGGGGATATAAGACAAAGCGTTCTCCCAGGGTCTTTGGAGAAAAAAACGGTTCCAGGGCTGGCCAAGAATGAACACCTCGCCCGTTTCCGGGGGGTGAAGGCCGCAGATGGTTTCCACCAGAGGTTTTTGACCGTTTCCGGAAACACCGACGATTCCTAATATCTCACCCTGTCGAACTTCAAGGTCGATGTTTTCTAACAAATTATTGCTGAGCCCTTCGACTTTGAGGACCATCTGTTTCGGCTCCAGGGGCTGTTTTTCGATTTGCAACATGATTTCCCGCCCCACCATGAGGTGGGCCAGTTCAGATTTGGAGCTAACATCGGCGGCATCAAGTGTGCCGACCACCTGTCCATGACGCAACACGGCGATCTCATCTGCGATTTCCAGAACCTCATCGAGTTTATGACTGATAAAAACAATGGCCTTTCCCTGTTTGGCCATCTGTTTGAGTGCATCAAAGAGGTGCCCGGTTTCTTGAGGTGCAAGAACGGCGGTGGGTTCGTCAAAAATGAGGAATTGACTCTGGCGGTACAAAAGCTTCAGAATTTCGACCCGTTGTTTTTCGCCCATGGATAAATTGGATATTCGGGCGGACGGATCGATATCAAGCTCATAACGATCTGCCAAATCTTTGACCAGACATTTCATTTTTTTGGGATTTAGAAAGAATCGTTCGTCTTGACCGAGAAGTATATTTTCAGCGACAGTCATGGCATCGATCAACATGAAGTGTTGGTAGACCATGCCGATTCCGGCGTTTATTGCGGCTTTGGTGGAAGAAAAGGCAACCGGTTTCCCATTGATTAAAATTCTACCGCTGTCCGGCTGGAGTTGACCGGCAAGAATGCTCATCAGTGTACTCTTGCCGGCCCCGTTTTCACCCAGCAGGGCCTTTATTCTTCCTGAATAAATGTCAAGGTTGATTTTCCTGTTGGCATGCACAGCCCCGAAGGATTTGCTGATATTTTCAAGCCGGATATACGATGGGGTGCTATCGACCATAAAGATCCCTGTCTTTTGCCGATAGGGGTTGAACAAATTGTGATTCCGAATCCCAGGGAAAGAGGATCCATGTGTCCTGACTCACCTCTGTGATAAAGGTATCCACCATGGGTTTTCCGGCGGGTTTGGCATAGACGGTGGCAAAATGGGCCTTGGGGAGTAACTCTCTGACAACTTCAGCGGTTCTCCCCGTATCCACCAGATCGTCAATAATCAACCAGCCCTCGTCATCGCCCGACATCGGCTTGAGAATTTGGATTTCTCCCTGCTGGTCCTGCCAGTCGTAACTGGTTACGCAGACCGTGTCGACCATGTGGATGTCGAGTTCCCGGGCAACAATCGCCGCAGGGACCATACCGCCCCGAGTAACGGCGACAATGCCTCTAAAAAAATTCATGTCCAGCAGACGCCAGGCCAGAGCCCGGGAATCTCGGTGAAGCTGATCCCAGGATATGGGGTACGTTTTGGTATAGGTCTGATTCATCTGTAAATTACGTCCTTTCCACCCTAATTAAGCGAAAGCTTAGGATGCCCTTATAATATTTCTCCCGGTTTGTTTGCGATCAATCAGGGTTCTATTCCGAAGGTTCTATATTGATGCCCAATGCCGACGGCACTCCGGTTCCCTGTCGTTTCCAGGAAGAAAGCACCAGGACCATAACCGTAAGGGCATACGGCAGCATCAGCAACAGTGAAGAAGGAATATGCGTGCCGGATGCCTGGAGTCTGAGCTGAAATGCCATAACGCCCCCAAAAAGATAAGCCCCAATAACAGCACGCCCCGGATGCCAGAAAGCAAAGATGACAAGGGCAATGGCGATCCATCCGCGACCGGCTGAGAGACCATTGGTCCACAAGTGCGTGTATGCCAGAGAAAGATAAGCGCCGCCGAGGCCCACCAGATAACCACCCACAAGCACACCGGCCCATCGGTAACCGGCTACTCTGAGACCGGCTGCTGATGCTGCCCGGGGATATTCACCGGCAGCACGCATTCCCATGCCCCATCGGGTATATCGAAAAAAAGCCCACATGGCCGGCGGGATGAGATAGGCCGTGTAAACCAGGGGATCGTGGTTAAAAAAAACAGGGGCCAGAATGGGAATTTTAGATAAAACAGGAAGCGGCGTTGGAGAAAATCCAGGGGCTGCCTGCCCGATAAAAGGGGTGCCCAGATAGTTGGCCAGACCCACGCCAAGAATCGTCAATGCCAGACCGGAAACCACCTGGTTGCCCTGAAAATTCAGACATACCAGTCCATGTATCCCCGCCAGAAAGGCACCTGCACAGCCGCCGATTAAAAAAGCCAAAATCGGGTTGCCGAAGAATTTGGCTGAGACAAAGGCTGCCAGCGCGCCGATCATCATAATCCCCTCGACACCTAAATTGAGAATGCCTGATTTTTCGGTAAATATTTCACCCAGTGTTGCATACAGAATAGGGGTCCCTGACTGAACGGCAGCGGCAAGAAGCGGTATCAGTAATTCAGGGTTCATGATTTCTTCCCCAGGGAAACACGATAATCGACAAAGAAACTTCCAGCCAGAACGGTCAACAGTATAAGACCTTCCATGATTCCGCCAAAGGCTGCAGGCACCTGAAGATCGAGCTGCAGATGTTCCAGGCCGACTCTCAGTCCGGCCAGAAGAAATGAGGCGATCCCGATGGAGACCGGATTCAGCCTGGCCAGCCAGGCCACAACAATCGCAGTATAGCCATATCCCACAACGATACTGGGTTGAAGACGATTGATGGTCGAAGAGGCTTCCAAAAAACCGGCCCATCCGGCTAGAGCACCGCTCAGAAACAAGACCAACATTACAAGTCGGTGATAGGGCAGACCGGCATATCTGGCTGCCTTGATATTTTCACCGCTGGCCTTGAGTTCATAGCCCAGACGGGTATATTTAAAAAAGATCCAGATGGCCACACCGGAAAAAATGCAAAGAAGGATCCCCCAGTTTAACTGGGTATGGCCAATTTTCCCGACAATTGCCGAGGTTGAAAACTCCCGTGTCATGGGAAATCCAAAGCTTACGGGATCTTTCCATGGACCGTAAACCAGATAATCGAGAAATAGGATTGCCAGATAGTTGAACATGAGGGTGACGATAATTTCATTGGCCCGCATGTAAAGCTTCAGAACCGCGGGAATGAGGCCCCAGAGGCCGCCTGCAATGAATGCCGTTGCCAGCATACCGGGAAGAACAACAAACCAGGGCAGATCAGGGAATCGAAGGGCGACCCAGGTGGCCCCGATGGCTCCCAAGACATACTGTCCCTCGGCGCCGATATTCCAGATCTGGAGACGGAAAGCAATGGCCACGCCCAGGGAACAGAGAAAAATGGGCACCGCCTTGATCAGACAATCTTGTATGGCCAGCAGGGATCCGAAGGCACCGTTAAACAAAAGAACCATGGCCGTCAAAGGCGGCTTATTCTGCAACGCCAGCATAATGGCGCTGACGGCAAGAGAGAGGACCAGTGCTCCAAAAAAAACAAGACAGGAGCTCCATACCAGAGGCGCCTGTCTTTTTTTTATTATAAATTTGAACATTGAGTGGTTACTGTGTTGTTCCGACGACGCCCTCGACAAACCAGGTCATGCCCAATAATTCCTGATCGTCAGCAGGCGTGTCCTTTGCGATACGAAGCTTGCCGGACTGATCTTTTATGGGGCCCACAAACACTTTGGCCTTGCCGGATGCGATCTCGTCTTTTTTGGCCAAAACGCGTTTTTGAACCGCTTTCGGAACCATGCTCCCCATGGGAGTGATATCCACGATGCCATGTTCGAGGCCGTACCAGTAAGACTTGTTTTTCCAGGTGCCGTTTTGAACTTTTTCCACCATTTCCTTATAGAATGAACTCCAGTTCCATATGGGTGCGCAAAGGTGGGATTTGGGCGCAAATTTGGACATATCGGAGTTGTACCCCACGGAATAGACACCCTTTTCCTGTGCGGCTTCCTGTGGCGCCGGCGAATCCTGATGCTGGGCGATGACGTCCGCTCCCACATCCAGAAGGCTTTTGGCAGCTTCTTTTTCAGTGGCAGGATCGTACCAGGTTTTGGTCCAAACCACCCGAACCTTGACGTCGGAATTCACTGACTGTGCCCCGAGTGCAAAGGCATTGATGCCCCGGATCACCTCTGGAATCGGAAATGCCGCCACATAGCCCAATATTTTGGATTTGGTCATGGCACCGGCCACCATTCCCGACAGATATCGGGCCTGATACATCCGGCCGAAGTAGTTCCCCATATTCTTCGCGGTTTTGAAGCCGGAGCAATGCATAAAGACAATATCGGGGAACTGCTTGGCCACCTTGAGCATGGGGTCCATATAGCCGTAACTGGTTGCAAATATCAGGCTGTAATTTTTTCTGGCCATATTGAGCATGACACGCTCGGAATCCGGCCCTTCAGGGACAGCTTCGACAAATGACGTGGTGACCCCATCCATGGCCTCGATGTTCAGTCTGCCCTGATCGTGGGCATATGACCATCCAGCGTCGCCGATGGGTGAAACATACACGAACCCGACCTTCATCGGCGTGTCCGCCGCCGAAGCTACACCCCAGGCGAAAACACAGATAAAAACCCAAAAAAACATTGCCCTACGCATACGCTACCTCCTTTAGTTCTCAATACAATGAATATAGAGAAATGGGGTGTTTGTGTCAAATAAAAACAAATGAGGACGCATCGCTGTCTGTACGATGTCCCCTGTCTGATTCAAAAAAGGCTTTCGATATAGATCCCGGCAATCCGGATTATAAACGGCTTGTTTTCAATCTGGAAGAAAAATAACATGCTGCTTCAAATCATTTGTCTTGAAATCGCTCAAGATTTAAGTTATCAAAAAATTTGTCTGGAGTTTGACAGGGGTATGGAAAGACAATTCGAGCTTTTTTGTTGATTCAGTGCTTTAAAAAACCCAGACAACCCTCTAAAATTAAACGATATCCTTGCCTGGGTGGCGGAACTGGTAGACGCAAGGGACTTAAAATCCCTCGGTCCATAGGGCTGTACGAGTTCAATTCTCGTCCCGGGCACCAATAAATTAAAGGGGTTAGCA
>Ga0209013_10002233_pt1 | contig 17592 bp, 12 predicted proteins | sample Cruoilmetagenom2_FD_187291 | JGI IMG/M metagenome (GOLD analysis project Ga0209013, IMG submission 187291) | Oil polluted marine microbial communities from Coal Oil Point, Santa Barbara, California, USA - Sample 2 (SPAdes) (version 2) | ecosystem: Environmental > Aquatic > Marine > Oil seeps ...
CTTCAAAAAAAGTATCGAAATCATCAACTCCCCCGACGCGATTGAACAGTTCGTAGACAAAACTTTTCCACCAGGCCTTCTCCATGGTAATGGATATACCCTCCCCCTGCCCTCTTCTTACCGATTTCGCCATGGGTGGCATCTCACTTCGCAGGGCTTTAAAGGCTATCATAAGCTCCCCGGGTGGAGGGTCGGCTCCAAAGCGCTGAGCTGTCTGTGTATAAAGATGGGCCACGGAGGGGTGAGCCTTAAGCAATGTATTTCCTGCATCAAAAAAGATGGTCGTTATCATGGACAGGAGACTAGCATATTTTAAAATATGGGGCAAGGAACCTGAAATGCGCTCCTTTTCCCTGATTTTTCTGAACTATGACAAATTATCCTTGACTTTCCTAGTCCATTGATAAATAATATAGTTAAATGTTTCACAGAGGTGATTTAAATGGTAAATAGCTTCCTCTCTATTACCCCTCTGACCTTACCCTATTCTTACCCTAGATTCATCTAATGGCCAGAAAGGAGGATTAAAATGCCCATATATCAAAGATGCCCTCACAAGGGCTGCAAAAGTGATCAGAGTCTTAAGAACAAAAAATGCAGCAGGTGTGCCCAGCCATTGCCTAGAGAAAACAAAACCTATAAGTTGATAATATGGCACAACAACCAGACGGTTACAAGAATTTTTTCTGGTCCCCTTGAAAAGGCCAAAAATCTGGAAGCAAAGATCAAAGCTGAACTTGTGGAGGGACTGTATTATGACAGAAGAAAGAAGGCCCCTACCCTGCATCAGATTTGGAAGCAATATCATCTATGGTCACAAAAAAATAATAAGGGATGGTATTCTTATCTGAGCACTTACAATGCCAATATCAAAAAGCCATTTGGCAAGAAAGAACTGGACAAAATCTCATCTTCAGACATCAGAAAATTTATCCTGAACCTTGAAAACAAGAACAGATCTCCTAAGCATATAAAGAATGTTCTGGCATTATTCAGAAGGCTCTACAACTTTTCCATAGAGGAGGATTTATATAAAGGGCACTGCCCAATCAAGAAAAAACATATTCCCAGAATCCCCAGAAGGGAACCTGAAACGCTGTCACCTGAACAGTTGGGGTCTTTGTGGAATGCCTGTGAAAAAAATCAAGATTACCAGGTAGGGGCTATTGTGAAATTCCTCACCCTAACTGGCAGAAGAAGGGGTGAGGCTTTGGGCCTGTTATGGCAGGATGTGGACGTAGCCAAGGCCACCTATACCATAAGAGACACAAAAAGTGGTCATGATGAAACCTTACCCATGAATCAGTGGACCATGAAGCTTTTAAAACAGCATCCCAGGGTAATGAAATCTGCTTATGTATTCCCTGATAATAATGGAGACATGAGGAAAGAGATTAACAAAGAGTGGAAAAAGATAAAACAGCTGGCTGGCTTACCTGACAACTTCAGGCTCCACGCCTTGCGCCATGCTTTTGCTTCATTCCTTGTCAGTGAGGGTGTGGACCTCTACATAGTTCAGAAACTTTTAGCCCACAAATCTATTGCCATGACAGAAAAATATGCCCACCTGGCCAATAAGAAGTTGCAGGAGGGTGCTCAAGTCATGGACCAGATCCTTGAGGATGCCCTGTCAGGGGAGAACAAGGCTGACAGCATCTCATGAGCCATGCCTCCCCCACCATTCAGGACCACCCCCCACATCATGGCAGTACCTTCCTCTATGGAAACCCTTACCAGTACTAGGTTCTGGAGAATCTCTTCCCTGTTGAATGGGCGACCATATGCACTCCCAGGGAATAATCCCTCATCATTTTCTTCTTGTTTCCCTTCCAGGCTTGACAGCCCCCAGTGCCCATTCTAATATTAGGCACATAGGCTTCATGCCTTCTGTATGCAGATAAAAAATGCAGTAAATGAGTTATGGTATAATATAAGTATGGGGTAAATAAATAAACAAAACCCTTCTTCCTCACCCCTTGGCCAGAGAGAAGGAAAAGGGTCTGAGCAAAACCCCAAGTGAGGTATATTGCTATTTTCATTATGGCACATTTTGCAGAAGAAAATCAAAATTTTTTCTCTTTCCCACTGAATTATCTATTTATACCTTCACTTCACTGCGCTAACCATCAGTTCATGGCCCCTGCCTGAGGTAAAAAAGGGGTAACACTCCATTTTAGGTTTTTCAGTGGTTTTCAACTGAAAGGAGTGTCACCCGATGCAGAGTGAGAAGAAAAGAATCAGTAAACACCCCGCCCGCAGCTCCCCCCAGGGGGGAGCGCGCCGCCGTGGTAAAAAAGGGCAAAGATATTCATTCCAGGAAAGACTGCGGATCGTCAAGCTGTTGTTGGAGGAAGGCTATCCGAGACAGATGATCCGCGAGGAGCTGGGGATATCGACCAGCTGTCTTAGCAGATGGACAAAGCTTTACCGGGAGTACGGAGAAGAAGGCCTCAAAGACCGGCATCATACGGGCAGCGGAAAGAAGCTTGCCGGGCCGGTGAAGGAAAAGATCCTTGAGCTCAAAAAGAAGCACCCGGCAAAAGGCTCCCGTAGCATCTCCCAGATCCTGCGCAGGATATTTTTCCTCAAGGCCAGCCCGGAAACCGTCCGGAAGACCCTTCACGAGGCAAATCTCGTCAAAAAGCAGAGAATCAAGCCGAAGCGGAATCCGTCGAAGCCCCGATTTTTTGAGCGGGCCACCCCGAATCAGCTGTGGCAGAGCGACATCTTTACCTTCCGCCTGGGGGGCCACAATGCCTACCTGATCGGCTACATGGATGATTATTCCCGTTACCTGCCAGGCCTGGGCTTATTCCGGAGCCAGACCGCCGAGCATGTCATAGAGGTCTACCGGACGGCCATCAGCGAATACGGCGTTCCTAAGGAGATGCTGACGGATAACGGCCGCCAGTACACGAACTGGCGGGGCACTTCTAGATTCGAAGCCGAGCTGGCCCGGGAAAAGGTGCATCACCTGAAAAGCCGCCCTCATCACCCCATGACCCTGGGCAAGATTGAGCGTTTCTGGAAGACCATCTATGGCGAGTTCCTTTGCCGTGCCCGATTCAGCAATCTTGAGGAAGCCAAGCAACGGATCAGCCTATGGATTAAATATTACAACCACAAGCGGCCGCATCAGGGAATCGGGGGATTATGCCCCGCGGACCGATACTTTGAAGTGCAGCATGAGCTCAAACGTACCATCCAAAAAGGCATTAAGGAAAACATTCTTGAAATGGCGCTTCGAGGCAAACCTCGAGCCCCCTTTTATATCACGGGCCGGATGAATGATCAGTCTGTGGTGATTGAGCGTGTGGGAGACAAGCTGAAGATGTTGATCGATGGGAAGGAAGCGCAGGAGGTGCGGGAAATCGAATATGATATTCACAAAGGAGACACAGATGGAGAAAGAGAAAAAACAGAGGGTGAAGCACAATTATTCGGCCCTGCAAAAGTGCCAGGCGGTATTGTCCATATGGACGGAGAGGAGGAAGCCGGCGGAAGTGGGCAAAGAAATGGGTGTCAACTGGACGATTCTGAAGAATTGGCAGGACCGGGCGCTGAAGGGGATGCTGCAGGCATTGGAATCTCGTATCAATCTGGAGAAAGGGCCGGCGCTGCCACCGCGGTTACAAAGGATGCTGGAAAAACGGAAGAAAATAGAGGAGAATACCAGTCCGCAGGTGAGGAAACTCTCGGAGCGTCTGGCGCAGATAGAGAAGTCAAAAAAGAGCCAGGCCGGCCAGAAGAAATAGGGGTTGGAGAAACGCATCATGGGGAAAATGGACGACAGCGCGCTTGCCCGGAAGCGGGCGCTGGTGATTATGAAGGTCCGGAGCGGCCGGATGACGGCGACAGAGGGCGCCCGGGAATTGGGGGTAAGCCGCAAGACGTATTATGCATGGGAGAAACGGGCTCTGGCGGGGCTGATGGGAGCGCTCAGGAACGGCCCTTCAGGCCGCCCGTCCAGGCCGGACCATACAGAGGAAGAGCAATTGCGGGAGAAGGTGAAGGGGCTGGAGGAAGAGCTGGCATTCACCCGGGAGATCATGAAGCTGAGAGAGCTTGTGCGGGACCTGGAGGAGATAGAGGCCCGGGAGCGCAAGGATCGGATGGAGGCTAAAAAAAAACAAAGGCAGAAGCAGCGCAAGAGGTCGTCAAAAAAATGAGCCTGATCAGAAGCCGTTTTGATTTACCCTGGCATCAGATCTGCGAGGAAGCGGAAATGTCTTATTGGAATGTGAGGCGATGGTGCCGGCGGTTACGTGAAGGCCGGGCTGTGATGAGACAGCCGGGCCCGAAGAAGGTACAGCTACCGGATTATTATGCTTTGCGGTGTGAACTCAGACGGCTGAAGGCCGGCCGGAAGCGCACCCGGGGCACCGGGACGGTGTACGAACAGCATGCAGAGAGCATTTCACGGCGGGATTTCCAGGCTCTGGTGAAACAGGCACGTGAGGAGACGCATCAGAGGCAGCAGAGGCGCATGCGGCATATCCGGTGGCATGTGCCGGGGGTAGCCTGGGCTGTAGACGGAAAAGAGCCGCTTCGTCTTCCCGGCGGCAGCCGCACGAATGTACAGCTCATGCGGGATCTTGCTTCGACGTATAAGTTTGAGCCTCTGGCGCATGAGCATGCCGTGGGCGAAGAGATTGCGGGCTATCTGGACCATCATTTCAGTAAGCATGATCCGCCCCTGTTTTTAAAGCGTGATAATAAGGCCAATGTAAACCACAGGGCGGTGGATGAAGTATTAGCCCGGCATCTGGTCATTCCGCTGAACAGTCCCTGCTATTACCCGCCTTATAATGGAGGTGTGGAGCACGATCAGGGCGAGTTGCAGCGGGCCCTGGCGGAAGATTTAGCTTACAGGCCGCATACAGGCCTCAAGGATCATATAGAGGCTTATCTCAAAGCCGCGGTCTGCAGGCTGAATCACATGCGCCGCCGCAGCCTTGGCGGAAAGAATGCCTGCCGCGTATTTTTCGATCAGAAGGGAGGTGTGAGACTGAACAAGCGAGAAAGAAGGGCGATTCTTGACTGGATAAAGCAACAGGCGGCACGTATAATAGAAGAGACAAAGGACGCGTCCAGGCGCGCCATCAATGCTGCATGGAGAATCGCCTGTGAAGCCTGGCTGCAGATCCATGGCTTCATCTCGGTTACGGAAAACGGAAAAGTGTTACCCTATTTTTTGCCCAGAATGGACCATAATTAGATTGGCAGCACATCAATTATTGGTGAGGACGATAGACTGCAGATCCCGCCCCCTCCATCATAGGCCCAACAACCTGATATTATGTTGTTGATGATTGTTGGTGATGAGGAGACCAAACATAAAATTCCTCCACCAGATCCAAGAGTATGTCCATTTATTATAGTGAAACCATCCACTATTGAATTTTCATCCTCATCCATGTGGAAGGCAAACCCCCTTCCATTGTTCTCACAGTCAATGACACAGTTGTCTGGTCCATTCTCTGACTTCACAGTTATGGCTTTGCCCCAGAAGTCCAGGTCTTTGTTCCCCATGCCTGTGTAGGTGCCATCAGCCACCAGCACAGTGTCCCCATTTACAGCAGCATCAATGCCTGCCTGTATGGTGGGCTGATCAGCAGGGACATGAATGATAGCAGCTGAAACAATGGTGGAGGTGGAGAGAAGAAAAAAAATAAGAAATGGTTTGGCCTTGTTCATTGGCAGCCCTCCTATATGAATGGAGTGAATTCTATATAAAAAACTGGTGCTGATTATTCTGACCTGCCCCCGTACGGTGTACCATTTTTTAGTTTTTTCTGAGCCTTAATACCTCTTTCTTTTAAATTACTTAATCCTCATTATCCATACTATTGTAAACGATTTAGGTCGTAATTCCCCACTTATGAAAGCTGGCTGAAGTGTCCAAAAGGACCCACCATAAAAATCAACAGCATCATCATGTTCAAGACCACCAGCATTGCCAGCCCAACAACCTTTCAGAACCCACTCATAACCGCCATCTGAATTAAATGAAATTAAAGAACCGAGTGATCCTCCAGGATAAACATAACCCCATTCATGTATATGATTAGGAAGATTTTGGTCATGTGAAATTCCAGAAGTTATACTGCCTTGTAAAAACCTATTATCAGTTAAATTTGGAGCATAAGTTCCATCATAGGGACTTTCTGAATCAATTATTAGCTGTCCATTACATTCAATCCAACCTTCTGGTAAAGCTGGGGTACCGCTCATGTCCTTATGCCAAGAAAGGATAGTACCAATTGGGACTACTCCAAACCCTTTTATTTCTCCGTTTACGTCTAACTTAGCCCCTGGAGTTGGTGTACCAATGCCAACATTACCACTTACATTGCTCAATACATGTGGTGGGTTACTCCAGTAGTCCCAATCTTCATCAGGGTTTGGTGGTACTTCTTGTAACCATTGCTCTGCTTCTATTAGTCTGGTGTTCATTTGCCACGTCACACAAATGATGAAAAGTATAATAGAAAATACAACAATAAGACGGCCTCTTTTTGATTTAAACCACTTCATTTCATACCTCCTCTTTTAGTGAACTAAGGTTAATAATTCAGGTTGCAGAAATGGGTTACCGCTCCCTGTTAAAATACTAAGACACATCTCCATGAAGAAAATCACACCTTGTATTATTTTGTAATGAAAGCTCAGGTGCTTCGCTCTAAATTTACCCTGTTGCTTTGAGGTATGTCAACATTTTTGTCCGTGAAAGAACGTTTGAAGAAGGGATAAGGTGAAAATTAAAAAAATCTGTGTGCAGTAATGGCAATGGGCTGGGGAGGGGGTGGCCTCTGGGAATGGTGGGGGTGTACCCCTCCCCCCTGGGCCTCATCCTGATACCCTGAAGTAACCCTCTCTGTGAGGTCTGTGACCTGCTTCAAAAGGGGTGTTCAAGGCTTGCTGAAAGGTCACAAGGGGGGTTGGAAGACTTGTAATTTGAATCCTGAGAGCAGCAAGGGTGCCTCTGGTATGCCTTGATTTAAATAAGGGCAGGAAAGCCTTAACCTGCAGCCTGGGTACGCTGGAAGCTGACTCAGTGGATAAAAGAGGGGGAGGAATAAGGGGGCACTTGAAGCCAGTGTTGAGCAGGGGGAAAGGTAGTGGTCACCTTACCCTATCCTTACCCTAGAAAGATTGATTTAAGACTAAACAAGTTCTGTCTTTTTGTATCTTATTGATATATAAGAGTTTAATCAAATTAATTTTGAGGTAAAATGCAAGCCCTTCTCAGGTCAGGAACCTGAATCAATCACCCAAGATTCAGGTGACCTGAATTCTGGGGAATGGATTCAGGTGAAGGGTCAAACGGTCCGGGAGGGAATTTTTTCTTATTTACTCTTTATCATCCACCGTGAATGAAGTAATGTATAATGAAAGACGGCATCATGGAGGGTGAAAATGAAATTTCTCATTATTGGAAATGGAATTGCCGGTGTTTCCGCAGCAGAAGCGATCCGGAGAACACGGGCTGATGCGGAGATAACCATCGTATCCGATGAAACCGCACCTGTCTATGCGAGGTTTCTCCTCCCCTGGTACCTGGGAGGTTCTGTTCCCAGGCACAGAATCTGGTACCGTTCCTCCGGATGGTATCGGAATTACAGCGTTCTGCTCCTGGAGGATACTTCCGTTTCCGGTATCACGGCCGAAAAGGGCCGTATCAGAACCGGCTCCGGGAAAGAGCTCCCCTTTGATAAACTCCTTCTGGCCACCGGGAGAAAACCCTCCGCACCAGATGCCTGTGCAGACCTCAAGTGGCACAAAAATTATTTTCCCCTCAGGACCATACGGGATGCCGAGGAGATCATGCTGCATGAAAAAGCCAGCGAGAAGATTATTGTGATCGGGGGAGGCAGGACAGGGATTCAAACAGCCCTCTCTCTGCAAAAGGCCGGGAAAAAGGTCTTGCTTCTGGAGCAGCGTAACAAGCTGCTTTTTGATGAACTGGATGGGGCTGCTTCGTCTCTCCTGGAAAAAGAGCTTGCAGGGAGAGGTATTTCCGTTCTCAAGGAATCGCAGGCTATTCAGTTTAAAGGTATGCCACCCGAAATGGAAGTAACCACGAATAAGGGGGAATCCCTCAAAGCCCATCTGGTTATTTCTGCAACCGGTACTACAGCCAGCCTGGCACTTGCAAAAAAAGCAGCTCTCCCCGTCAATCTCGGTATCAAAACGAACCGCAGACTCGAGACGCCGGTACCAAATATCTATGCTGCCGGAGATGTGGCAGAGATCGCAGGTCGCCCTCCCGGCTTCTCCTGGCAGGATGCCCTTCATCAGGGAACTATCGCAGGAATGAATATGGCCGGCCGTGTACAGACCATCCGCAAACGATTCGGGGCTTTTTCCTTCACAGCCGGCACCTTTCATATCTTTTCTTACGGACTGGTCGATCCCTGGAATGTTGCGGGTATGAATATTGCCTCCAGATGCACGGGAAAATCGTATTATCGCAAAGCAGTGATTGAAGACGGCTGCCTCATTGGTCTGCTCTGCGTGGGCAAACTCGAGAAAAAGAGTGTTGCGGGAATGATCTGGGAAAGCGAGAAAACCCTCGACCGTCTTACCGGACTCCCGGCGGAAAATCCGGACCAGGTGCTGGACCGTTTCGATTTGCTGGCCACCAGGGATCTGCGTGACCTGTCGATTTCATTCTCAGACTTCCCCCTCTTCTTCGGATGAGTCAGAAAAAGTCGGAGTCTCCCGGATTTTTCTTTAGTTGGCCAGGTCCCCATACAAATCCGGTCTTCTTGTGGAGAGGCGATCCAGTTCATATTTTCCCGGGATGTTCACGATCCGATTCTGATTAGCGCCTGCCATATCAAGCTCCGCATAGATAATCTTCTCCTCATCCCGGTCTGCGGCAGCAAGGGTATTCCCTTTGAAATCGATGATTTTGCTCTCGCCGAGAAATCGAAAGCCCCGCTCGGTTCCGATCCGGTTCACCGCCATATAGTTGACGTGATTCTCAACAGCCCGGGTCTGGCACATGAAACGGCAGGAAATTTCAGCCCCTTCAGGCCAGTTTGTGATCAGGATCAGGAGCTCCGCACCTCTGAGCTTCAGCACCCTCGCCATTTCAGGATTGCTGCCGTCAAAACAGATGTGGAGTCCGATTTTTCCAGGCGGAGTGGAGAAGACCTCGAAAGGCCCATCGCCGGGTCTGGTAAAGCGGTCCACCCCCAGACAGGGCATATGGACTTTCCGGTACACACCTATCAAACCATCCGGCCCCACGAATACGGCACTGTTGTAAATGTCCCGGCCGGCGGATTCCAGCATGCCGAAAACAAGATATATATGCTGCTGCTGACTCAGGGATGCAAAGCGATCCGTCCACTCCCCGGGGATCTTTTGTGCGAAAGGCCGCGCTTCTTCGAGCGATTCAAAGCAGTATCCGGATATCACGCATTCGGGAAAAACGACCAGCTCGGCGCCATCTCCTGCCGCCCTTTCCATCATCCCGGCCATTTTCTCCATATTTTCATCCGTGCGTCCGAGTTCCGGATCCATCTGAACCCCGGCTACTTTAATTTTTTCTACCATACTTCTCCTCCCGGACCGTGACTTCCGGAGCATGCCTGTCATCCTCTTCACATGTTATGGCCGCCGGCAGCACAATGTCGTAAGCCTGCATCAGGGTTCTGTTAAACCTGACGTTATATGTATCTCTTTCAATATAAGTGCAATCCTTTATATTTTTTTCGCCTTTTACCAGGGAAGCCGCCAGTCGGGCGGTATCATACCCCTCACGATAAAAAGAGCGGCCTACCGCAATAACCGCACCCCGCTCCTCCATACCCAGAATGTTCGAAAATACCGGGATGCCCCTGCTTAAAAAAACTTTCATGACTGAAGCGGATCCTTCGATAACGGTATTATCGCCGATCAGGAAAAAGACATCCACCGGCTCCGCCGCCAGGGCTTCCGCACCCGGCAGAAGGTCTACCGTGCCGGAAACCGGTTTCTCCACCAGAACCAGGCCATAGTCCGGAGCCCTTTCAAGGATCAGCCGGGCATAACGTTCTGAATTGACTTCAGCCGGGTTTCTGAGAATGCCGATCTTTTTCGCGTCCGGAAGGGTTTGATGGATAAGCTCCAGAACGGGCTCCACCGGCATTAATCCATAGTAACCGGTGACATTTTCAAGTGGAGATCCGTTACCGGCGACCAGGCCGGCCGCCCCGGGATCGGAAACAATCCCAAAAACAACGACACTTCCCGTCGCTTTTCTCCTGCACACGGCCTGAGTGGCCGGTGTCCCAAAAGAGATGATCACATCCGTGCCCGCATCATACAGTCTGTGTGCCAGCATCTGCAGCGTCTGGAAATCGCCGCCCGCGGAAAGAAATTCAAGGCGGTACTGGTCTCCCGGTAAAATTCCGGCAGAAGCCAGGCCTGCCCTGACCCCCGCGATGACCTGCTCCGCCTCCTCCGTATCCACAAACTGGATGACGGCAATTCCGACGGATTCGGGATCTTTACATCCCGTCGCGGCGAACAGCACCAGGCAGAGCGAACAGAAGAGCACACCCGCGCGGGGTACGGTATGACCATGAAAATATTTCGCCGCCATCCTGCCCTCCACTGTATAAAAGGGGATGTCCCTTCCTAAAACGGCCCTATTGTACCACAATGGAGAAGAAACCGGGGAAACAGGGCTGGATATGAAGCACCTCCCCGGGAAGACATTTATTCTTGCAAAACATTCCGGAGTATGCGATAAACCTAATTCCACCATCTAATTTTAAGAAAATCTTTATTAATGGAGATCTGTTGATCGAAACTCTTGATTATCAAGGGTCCTATAATTTTGACGGTGGATTTAGGAGAAACGCGTTGCCTTCAAAATCGTTTGATCCGCGGATCATCTGGATTGCCCTATGAACTCCCTGCATGTCAATACGGAAATGACCTGGCGCGGGGGAGAACGACAGGTCCTGCTCCTGTTGCACGGCCTCATTGATCGGGGCTGTAGCGGAGGCCTCTGCGCCCATCCCGCTTCGGCCATTGCCCGTAAAGCCATTCAGGAGGGGTTGCCTTTTTATCCCGTTAAACTCAAAGGCCCCCTGGATATTCCATCCGCTAAAAAAATCGCCCATGCAGCGCTGAAACATGGTGTCGATACGATCCATCTGCACACGGCACACGCCTGTGCCCTCGGCCCCTGGGTCCGTCGCTTCTTTCCGCCGGTGAAACTGGTTGCCAGCCGCCGGGTCGTCTTCCCCATCCACTCGGCCAGAAAATATAAGAAGATGGATGCCATCATTGCGGTTTCGAACAGGATCAAAGAAATGCTGCGAGACAAGGGAATTGGAATGGATAAAATTTGTCTCATCCATGACGGCGTTCCGGTGCCGGACATGCCATTGTCAAAAGAAGGGGAACTCATCAAAGCGTTCAACCTTCAGGACGCTTTTCCCATCATCGGAACGGTCGCCCACCTCTCCGAATCAAAAGGCCACCGGCATTTGCTCGAAGCGGTGAAACTCCTGCAAAACCGTCTCCCGAAAGCCCGTTACCTGATGATCGGGGAGGGTGAATTGCGGCAGGCCCTCGAAGAAAAAGCCCGGAATCTGAATATTCTGGACCAGGTGGTCTTTGCGGGTTTCAGGGAGGATGTGAACCGCTTCCTTCCCATACTCGACCTTTTCGTCATGCCCTCCCTTACAGAAGGCCTCTGTTCCTCCCTCCTCGATGCCATGGCCTACGGTGTTCCTGCCGTCGCTACAGAAACGGGAGGCATCCCGGATGTCCTCCGTTCCGGTGAAAACGGAGTGCTGGTGCCGCCGGCCGATCCATCCGCCCTGGCGGAAGCCATGCATGGCCTGGCCGTAGACGAGCCACGGAGACGCGTTCTGGGAGAAAAAGGCCGCGTCACAATTGAAAAAAAATTTTCCATCCAGAGCACGGTGGATCAAACTATCGCACTATACCGCGATCTTTTGGAGGATTAAAATTGTTTGTCCAGGCCCATGGAGGAGACGGCAGGCTCTCCCGGCCAGCCCATATTTTTCAACCTCACCAGAGTGGCCGGTGAAATCTCATGCCGCCTTCCGGACCAGCTTTCCTCTCCCTCCCTGACGCCTTCCATGTACTCATTTAGCAACCCCTCTTCTTCCGCTATTTTCTTATTATGGTCTTTTAGAAACCGGATGCGCGTGTCCGCCACTTCCGGTGGAAAAAAGGTCCTGTAGTACCAGATGATATTCCTGGTGGCGAACTTCATCTTGAGGGCGTGCCGTTTGGACACGGGTGCAGGAGACACCCGGTGCCTGGCAATGAGATCGCTGAAATACCGGACTTCGAACCCCCTGTCGATCACTTCTACGGCAAAGGGGCTCTCATGATGGTAGAGAAAATATGCGGGATCGAATCCGCTGAAAGAGGTTTTCCGGAGCGTGTCCGCACGAATTCCGGCGCCGCAGCCGACAAAAAAATAATGCTCCACCCCTTCCGGCGGTGTCCGGGAAGGCATTCCCAGAAGCCGCTCATTTTCGCTCGAACCGTCCAGGTTGAGAATGTTGCAGGCTGCCACACCCAGCCGGGGATTATCCTCGAACCTCTGTACCATCCCCTCGATGCAACCGGGCTCCGGTGCTGAATCGTCATCTAGGGTGAGAAAGTAGCGCCCCCTGCCCGCCTCGAATCCAAAATTCCAGCCGCCGATGCCCATGTTTTTTCCGGACGTCAACAAGAGAACACGGGGGAAACGCCGTTTCACCATGCTTCTCGTACCGTCCGATGAGTCATTATCAACCACAATGATTTCAAGAGCAGGATAAGGGTCCTGCTCCAGTATCTCGAGTCCCTTTTCAAGCTCGCCACGTCTGTTAAAACTGATAAAAATCGCTGTCACCAGCGGGTATGCCGACATCTCAAAAACCTCCTCTATGTATGCAATAAATCGCAGAGCCCTCAGGACATATTGATAAATTCATACACCTCCCCGAAACGGAGTGTCCTGCTATCTATAAAATAAAAATGCATGCATTACAAGGTAAAACAGGCGGATCCCCCTTTGTTGACTTTGCGGGGGAATTGATTTAACCTTTGCCGGAGCTGTCAAAACTTTATATAAATGTGCTGCTTAAAGAAGTGGTTTCAGTGTGCTTCTTACCCTGATTGCCAGGTTCCTGAGAAAAATCCTGTAGTGTCTTATGCAAAGTCATGCTATTTCGGAATGGCCGGAGACACCGAACGCGGGCTATGGTAAAAAACAATACTGAACAAACGACCGCTCTCCCGGTCAACAGGCCTGCTGTTGCAGCAGGAAGCATTTTTATCATCTGCTTTACCTTCCTCATTTTTCTCAATGGCATCGAGGGGGAGTTTCTGGAGTGGGACGACACCTGGCTGATCAAAACAAACCCTTATATCCAGGGTCTCACGCTCAAGAATCTTCAGACGATCTTTTTCGATTTCAGTCCTGAATCACGCACCGTGCTGGGAGCGGAATACCTCCCGGTACGGGATGTCTCCTGGTTGATCGATCACACGCTCTGGGGAATGGAGCCGGCTGGATTCCATTTGACGAATATCTTCCTGCACGCCCTGAACGGGGTGATCTTTTTCATCCTGGGCGTGGCCGTTTTTCGAAAATGGGTCCCTTCACTGGCGGCCGCGCTCCTCTTTGCCGCCCATCCGGTGCATGTAGAAGCCGTGACCTGGCTTTCTGCAAGGAAAGAAGTCCTGTTCACTTTTTTCTTTCTCTGTTCGATCCTGACATTCTGGAAAAGCATGAAGAACCATACTTTCCATCGGGGATGGTTTTTGGCTTCCCTCTTCCTCTGCCTCCTTTCCCTTCTCTCGAAGGCGAGTGCCGTTACCCTCCCTCTGATAATTGTTCTTTTGCTGTTTGTCCTTCCGGGGAAAAGGAAGCATGTGCGTATGGCCATTCCCTATTTTGTGATGACTGTTTTCTTCCTCCTTATTTTTCGCTGGGTCGGCGCCGAGAGAGTCATTGTGAGCGCTCCATCGGATATCCTGACCAGGGTTCTCACCATGATCCAGGTTCTGGGCGCCTATCTGGCCGACCTGGTCTGGCCCTTTCATTTGAGTGCGCTTTACCATGTCCCCCTCGCGGCCTCTTTCCTCGGCGTGAAAGTGATGCTTTCTGCAGCTGTGATCATGACCCTGTTCCTGCTTTCTCTAAAATGGCATGCCAGGTCTCCCGTTTATTTGTTCAGTTTCCTGTGGTTCCTTCTCAATCTCCTGCCGGTCCTCCATATCATTCCCATTTCCATTCTAAAGGCGGACCGTTATCTGTATCTTCCCTCGGCCGGTTTTTGCCTGGGTTTCTGCTTTCTCCTTTTCTCCGTCCTGAGACGGCACAGGCAAGACACATTCCGGAAGCAGCATCAATGGTTCATCATTGTTTTTCTATGTGTGCTTCTGGCCTTCTCTTATTTAACCATACGGAGAAACCGCATATTTGCCAGTGACCTGTCGCTGTGGTTGAATGCAGTAGAGGCCTCACCGGGCCATCCCAAGGCCACTTTCAACCTGGCCAAGCAGTATGAAAAACTTTCCGGGAAGGATCCCGCCTATACGGAGACAATGTTTGATGCCTATAGAGAAACCCTAGAGCTCGACCCGGCCTACCTGGAAGCCCGGTACAATCTCGCGCTGAAACTGCATGAAGCAGACCGTTTCCAGGAGGCTTTCGAAGCGCTCGTGGCAATGTTCCAATACTGGCCGGAGGGCATTGTCTCCCTGTCCCTCAGTGAGTGGGATCCCCATTCCGTTGTTATGAAAGAAGATGTATTGAATTTAATGGGGGTCATCCGGATGAAGCAGAACGATTATGAGGGAAGTATCGAATTTTTCAACCAGGCCATGGCCCTGGATGACAGAAAGCCGGATATCCTGAATAATTATGCATATGCCCTTCTCCGGCTCGGCAATTATGGAGAAGCCGAAAGGCTTCTGCAGCGCTCCCTGAAAATGGATCCTCTATCAGGCCCCACCTATTTTCTCATGGGACAGATGCACCTCTCCAGAGCGGACTATGATGAGGCGGAAAGATATTACCATCTGGCCCTGGAACAAAACCGCGACGATTACAACGCGTGCAATAGCCTGGGCTTAATTTACCTCCAGGTAAGGAAGGATTACCGCAGGGCAATCTCTTTTTTCCAGCGCTCTCTGCAGACCCGGCCTGATCAGGTCAGAGCCGGGGAAATTTCCATGATGATCGCAACAGCCGAACAGTATCTGTCTCGAGAAACAAATTGACATGAAAGGGGGCTTATTTCATAATAGTCTTCCAGCGGAAGCGCATGGTGACTGGTGTCGCCCCCGGGCTTCAAACCCGGCTGGCAGGTGGTTAGGACCGGCTGCGGTGGGTTCGATTCCCACACGCTTCCGCCATTTTTACGAAAATGGGGACTCCGACCGAAAATAGGGACAGCCACTGATTTCGTCGAAGAAGAAATCAGTGGCTGTCCCTATTTTCGCTGTTTTCGTTAAAAGGATGTGCCCAATTCGCCGACTTTTTCCTCTACGGCCTCCAGAATGTCACATCGTGTCACTAAAGCGGCTATGTTGTTGTGGTCGGGATAGAGGGGCCGGTCCTCATCAAGATAATCCACCACTTTTCGAATCGCCTCATAGGCGGCCCGGGTGCCCTGCCCCGGTTTGAAGTCCCTGAAATCGAGGGCCTGCGCAGCGGCCATGAATTCGATTCCCAGTATGCCGTAAGCATTCTTCAAAATCTGCTCGGTCTTCAGGGCGGTGTTCATCCCCATGCTGACAAAATCCTCCTGATCCGCGGCAGCCGGAATGGATTGTACACATCCGGGAACAGAAAGAATGCGCTGTTCGACGATCATCATACCCGCCGTGTACTGGCTGAGCATAAGTCCTGAAAACATACCCGCCCCCTTGGTGAGGAATGCCGGGAGGCCTACACTCAGGGCGGGATTGAGCAGCCTGTTCAAGCGGCGTTCCGAAAGGACGCAGACCATGCAGATGGCGGCACCCACCATATCGAGGGGAAGGCTGATAGGCGAGCCCTGAAAGTTGGCTCCGGTCAGACAGAGATCCTGCTCCGGTACGAAAATTGGATTATCCCCCACACCGTTCAATTCTATCTCAAACTGCCTCCGCGTGTGCGCCAGGTGATCCCTTGCGGCCCCGATAACCTGAGGCGTGGAGCGCATGCTGTAAGCGTCCTGAACCTTGGCTTTCCCGCCCTTCAGAAAATCGCTTCCTTCAATACACTGCCGGATATTCCGGGCGGAAGTAACGGCCCCCTTAAATCCCCGCAGCTCGTGAAGGAGGCCCTGGTAAGGTCTCATGTTCGCATGGAGCGCTTCCAGGGTCATGGCCGCTGCAATTTCGGCCTGCTTCAGCCAGCGTTCCGTATCATAAATCATCAGGCAACCCATGCCTGTCACCAGATTACTGCCATTAATGATCGCGAGACCATCCCTTGCCTTAAACCTGAGTATCTCGATGCCGGCCCTTTTCATGGCCTCTTGCGCAGGCAGCCGCTCATCCTTGTAGTATGCTTCTCCTTCCCCTATGATCACGAGCGCGATCTGGCTCATGGGCGCCAGGTCTCCACAGGCCCCGACGCTCCCTTTCTGGCAGACCATCGGTGTCACCCCCCTGTTCAGCATATCGCAGAGCGTCTGGGTAATCACGGGCCGGCAACCGGAGTTTCCATGGGCATGTACATTAATGCGGCCCAGCATGGCGGCCCGTACCTGTTCAACGGGACAGGGGTCTCCGATACCGGCGGCATGGTTGTAGACAAGAAATGTCTGGAATTTTTCCACCTGCTCGGGCGTGAGGACAACCTCTGAAAATTCGCCGATACCGGTATTGACGCCATACATTATTTCCCGCGCATTGATCTTCTTCTCCAGCATGGCACGACAGGTTTTAATTCTCTCCACGGCTCCTTTATCGAGCGCAATTTTCTCTCCATGGCGGGCGACGGCAACAACATCTTCTATCGTCAGAGCATCTCCCGTGATTTTGATCGCCATGATTCCTCCTTGTCCCGGGCAAAGCCTTTTTAAAATAAAAATATGAACACCACCTTTCCTGTGCGGGACAGAAAAGATGGTCCACTATCTTCTCATATCAGGAGGAGTCTACTCACAGGCCGTGAGGTTGTCAAGATGATTCAGGGACGGGGCTGCATGCCATTTGCTCACCATCCGGAGGAAAAAACTAAATTTGCGAAATCCATCTTTTATGAGTAAAATTGCCCGATCCGCACGAACCGGTGAACGTTGGGAAAACAGAGGAAAAGAAAAGATGAAGACATTTCGAAGCATCTGCACAGGAATCATTATCGCCGGTTCTGTGGCCTTCGCCCTGATCACTATTTTCTCCGTCATGGCTCCTTTTTTTTCGCTGGACAGGAATTATTACTTGATCCCCTTTGTTTACTTCCCAAAGCTTTTGCTCCTGGCCGGTACCCTCGGCTTTATCGTACTGTGCCTTGTGTTCAAACGATTTTGGGCGCTTGTGTTCCAATGTGTGAGTCTTATCAGCCTCATCGTTTTTTTCCTCATAACCGCCGCCTATGCATCTCCCCGGCCCCCGCCGGCAGAA
>Ga0209013_10002234_pt1 | contig 17589 bp, 14 predicted proteins | sample Cruoilmetagenom2_FD_187291 | JGI IMG/M metagenome (GOLD analysis project Ga0209013, IMG submission 187291) | Oil polluted marine microbial communities from Coal Oil Point, Santa Barbara, California, USA - Sample 2 (SPAdes) (version 2) | ecosystem: Environmental > Aquatic > Marine > Oil seeps ...
CGCCATGATTTAACTCCTCAAAATAGCACGCTATTACTCCGGGTTAAATCTGTCGTCCGCCTTGATCTCACATAAAAATCCTCATTTCTGGACGGACACGAGTTAATGGGTAACAAAATGTTAGAATACCGTTGTAACAGTAAACATTTTTCCTGATTAGGCAAGAAAAAGTTCAATTTTAAGAACATTTCTGGTCTGTTGCGTTATTTTGACTCGCTCATCGATTCGATGCCCCACAATCCAGACAATGACGTCTCTACTGACAAGAACGGGCGTCTTCCGACGAATCTCCCTGGGTACCTTGTTGTTTATGAAAAAATTCTTCACTTTTTGAGTGCCCTGCATTCCCAGCGGCATAAATCTATCCCCTGGAAGTGTATTCCTGAGCAGCATGGGAAAAGTGAGTTTGTCCATATCAAAGAATGCGGTATGTTGTCCAGCAGAAGTCAGACTGCCCATGGATTCAACAGGCATGGAACCAAGCACGAGAGTTGTTCCTGATTCTTTGACCATCACCGTCCGGGTGCCGACATCCGGGTGCGGAACAGAAATTGTATATAAAGGTATTGTCTCGGCAGGCCGTGAGTTTTCCCGGGAGGTGGGAAGCGACGGTTGTCTGGAAATCGAGACATGGTCCCCGGGCTGTTTCCGGATGACCAGTCGGCCGGGAAGACATAGTCTCCGGCCTGGAGATCCTTCCCGGCAGAGATTCAACACGGCATCGATATGTTGAAGTGTGATGCTTTTCAGATTTCCTTTGACATGCTTGATGGCTGCTCGGATTGTACGGCGCTGAATGGCTCCATGGTTTTCCAGAAGCTTTGAAATAGGCATTCGAATGGATGTGGCGTCACCATCTGCCAGGGTGTTGAAAATCCGGCCCGAATAATGGTTCAGCCAGTCCTCTTCGGCTCTGAAAATAGCAGCGGTGCGGTTCAAGGTATCCACCAGGTTGGGGTTGTAGCGATGAATCAACTCGGGCACCAATTCATGCCGGATCCGATTTCTCAGGAATCGCAGATCGTTGTTGGTGGCATCCAGAACAAAGGCCACCTGGTTATCCTGAAGATAATTCATGATACTTTCTCGTGTCTGTTCAATTAACGGACGAATATATCGATTGTTGCGGACCGGGGGTATCCCGGAAAGCCCCAGCGGTCCACTGCCCCTAAACAGATTCATCAGGACGAGTTCGGCATTGTCGTCGGCTTGATGTCCCATGGCTATTTTGTTGTAGCCGAATTTTCGGGAGATACGACTGAAAAAATTATAGCGCGCTTTTCTTCCCAATGCTTCGAGAGATCCCCCTTGCTGCTGATGAAGGCCCCGGATATCTACTGTTGCAACATGCGACGGCAGATCTGTTTTATTACACAGTGACGATACGAATGCAGCATCCCTGGTGGCCGCTGATGGGCGTAAACCATGATTCAGATGGGCTACCCCTATCCGGATATCAAGTTTTGTCTGGAGGGCCAGCAAGACGTGCAGCAGGGCGACTGAATCCGGACCTCCGGAAACAGCCACGAGAACCTTGTCTCCTGATTTCAGCATGCTGAATTCAAGGAGCGTTTTTTCAACCGATTGAATCAGAGGGTGTTGTTTCATATTTCCGACAATATATCAGCCAAGACATGGTTTCAAATAAAATCGTGGAACGATTTTATGCCTTGATAAATCGGTTGGTCGTGTTTATATTCTTTGCGGTTGTGCTAGGCGGGGAGTTAGCGGTTCCCTCGTCCCGAAATCCGCTTATGCGGGGCTGAACTCCCTCTTTAGGGTATTTTTTGAGTTCTCAGGTTTTGTCTGATCGGACGCTACGCAACAGACACTCACGAACCTCGTCAGATCCGGAAGGAAGCAGCGATAAGTGATGGGCTCTGTGTCGTGGATCGATCTCGATCAATACATACCAAAGGGCTTCGAGATAACACAACAGAGGGTGCACAACCTGTCATGTAAGAAGCTAGTTAGTGCCCATCCACAAATGGTCTTTTTTCGCGAACCCTTAGCCATCCGTCTTCCTCATGACGCGGCCTTGATCGAATCTTGTTGACACCGAACCTCCTGTTTATCCTTAAAATTGTGTTACATTCACCTTTTTTTTCATGGGGATTTAAAAACTTTCGGCAATCTTGACATTGTACCATACCGTCTTATATTTTGAAAAAAAGTAAGCAGGTACACGGAATATTTACATATTTAACAGATTGAAAGCATGCCGATCCGGTGATTTTGAAGGGTGGATCTTCATTTGTTTCCCAGGTGAGGAGACCCTGCTGTAAGAGTCTCCGAAAGCGGCAATGACGGAAAACAGCCCAGCAGGTAGATGACAGCCAGGAGAAAATTGACTTCATGACAAAGAGCAAAGAGATCAAGGATACCGTCAAGACAGAAGATCCTGACATTCAGAAACAAGCCCCCTTAGAAGGTGAACCCGGCGATGAGTCTCCCAAGGATACTGCACCGCAAACGCCGGAAGAAAAGATCGAAAAGGCGGAAGCAGAAGCCAAGGAAGCCTACGATCGTTTCCTGCGGGCTTCAGCCGAGCTCGAAAACTACAAAAAACGAACCCGGAAGGAGATGGCGGATTTTAGAAAATATGCCAATGCTTCGCTGGTCAAGGAACTCCTGGGTGTTGTCGATAATCTTGAAAGAGCCATTGAATCTTCGAATGGAAGCAATGAGGAAGGGCAGCTGTCGGAGGGTCTGGATTTGACGCTCAAGGAACTTCTCAAAATATTCAAGGAGTTTCATGCATGCCCCATCGAAGCGCTCGGTAAACCATTTGATCCCTGCTATCACCAGGCCATGATGCAACAGGAAACAACCGATCAACCCGAGAATGTCGTTCTCAATGAACTTCAAAAAGGGTACATGATTCATGACAGACTTTTAAGACCTGCCATGGTCGTTGTTTCCAAATCGCCGGCGGGTTCCGGTAACGATGACAACAATTAAATAATAAAATTAAAATAATATAAACAAACAGTTGAATCTATTTAAGGTAAGGAGGAGAACAAGATGGGAAAAATAATCGGTATTGATCTCGGGACCACCAACTCCTGTGTGGCGGTTATGGAAGGCGGTGAAGCCAAGGTGATCACGAACCAGGAGGGCGGCCGGACGACACCATCGATTGTCGCTGTTTCAGAGAGCAATGAAAGGCTGGTGGGACAGATTGCAAAGCGTCAGGCGATAACCAATCCTGAAAACACGATTTTTGGCGTGAAACGGCTGATTGGACGAAGTTATGGGTCGCCTGAAATTCAGAACGACATGAAGATACTCCCATACAAAATCGAACAATCAAGTAGCGGCGAAGTTCGCATCAACCTGAGGGGCAAGCTTGTCAGCCCGGCAGAAGTGTCATCGTACATACTGGCCAATATCAAAAAAACGGCCGAAGAATATCTGGGTGAACCGGTTACCGATGCTGTTGTTACCGTCCCCGCATATTTCAATGACAGCCAGCGCCAGGAGACGAAGGATGCTGGAAAAATAGCGGGCCTCAATGTTCTGCGAATTATCAACGAGCCCACAGCAGCATCACTTGCATATGGGCTGGATAAACGGAAAGAAGAAAAAATCGCTGTTTTTGATCTGGGTGGTGGTACATTCGACGTTTCGATTCTGGAGATCGGTGAAGGTGTCTTCGAAGTGAAATCGACCAACGGCGATACCCATCTGGGTGGTGAAGATTTTGACTTACGCATCATTGACTATTTTGCCAACGAATTCAAAAAAGATCAGGGTATCGATATCCGAACCGATAAAATGGCACTTCAACGTCTCAAGGAAGCAGCGGAGAAGGCGAAAATGGAATTGTCGACATCCCTGGAAACGGATGTCAATCTGCCCTTTATCACGGCTGACGCCAGTGGTCCCAAGCATCTCAATATCAAGATTACCCGAGCAAAGCTTGAGGCACTCATTGCCGACCTGCTCAACAAACTGGAAGGACCCTGTCGGACAGCTCTGAAAGATGCCAATCTGTCACCTAAGGAAATCGACGAGGTCATTCTTGTGGGCGGCATGACCCGAATGCCGGCAGTACAGGATCGTGTAAAGAAGATATTCGGCAAGGATCCCCACAAGGGAGTGAATCCTGATGAGGTGGTTGCCATCGGTGCAGCCATTCAGGGTGGTGTCCTTAAGGGGGATGTCAAGGATGTGCTGCTGCTGGATGTAACCCCCCTTTCGCTTGGGATTGAAACCCTTGGTGGTGTTATGACTCGACTTATCGAAAAGAATACCACGATTCCAACAAAGAAAAGCCAAACATTTTCTACAGCCGCCGACAGTCAACCGGCAGTCTCCATTCATGTCATGCAGGGTGAACGTGAAATGGCGGCGGGGAACAAAACTCTGGGTCGCTTTGAACTGGTGGGGATTCCTCCGGCACCCCGGGGAATTCCACAGATTGAAGTGTCCTTCGATATCGATGCCAATGGTATTGTGAATGTCTCCGCTAAAGATCAAGCTACCGGCAAGGAGCAGTCCATACAGATCACGGCCTCCAGCGGTCTTTCCCAGGAAGAGATCGACAAACTTGTCAAGGATGCCGAACTGCATGCCGAAGACGACAAGAAGAAGCGGGAACTCGTCGATGCTCGGAACCATGCCGACGCATTGATCTATTCCACGGAAAAGTCCATCAAGGAGATGGGAGACAAAGTTGAGGATGCGACCAAGACCGATGTGGAGTCAGCCATCGCATCACTGAAAACAGCCATGGAAACTGAGGATACCGACGAAATCAAACGGTTAAGCGAGTCGCTGACACAGACCTCACATAAGCTGGCCGAGGCAATGTATCAGCAGGCCTCACAGGCCCAGGAACCGGGTGGAGACGGTGCCGAAGGTTCTTCAGATCAGGCTTCCGGTGCTTCTGACGATGATGTTGTGGATGCTGATTTTGAAGAGGTCAAGGAAGAGGTCAAGGAAGAGGGCACCAAATAATTTTATTTAGGTTCAGGTGAAATACTTAAAACACCCGCGCACACCGTGCGCGGGTGTTTTTTTGTTGCCTTGACAGGTCGAACTGATCCGCTATAGTACGGCTATGGTTAATCTTGCCTCTTTTTACCGAAAATACCACACCGAAAGCAGAGACCTGACGATCCATGGGCGGCAATTTAGTTTTGTTATCCCCAAAAAGGTCGATCCATTAACGATTTTATTTAAGTTGAATTTTGAGAAAAAATATCGAATACTATAATTCATAAATCGTATTCATGGCAGAAGGAGAAAAAAATGAGAGTGCTGGTAAGCGATGTGCTCGGTGATATCGGTATCAAGATGTTCCAGGAGGCCGAAGGCATCGAAGTTGATGTTAATACAGGACTTTCACCTGAAGCCCTCAAGGAAATTATCGGTGATTTTCATGCACTGGTTATCCGGAGCGCTACCAGGGTAACGGCAGATTTGTTGGAAAAAGCAACAAACTTGCAGGTTATCGGAAGAGCCGGGATAGGACTCGACAATGTGGATATTCCCGCGGCCACCAAAAAGGGGATCGCGGTGATGAATACGCCGGAAGGAAATGTTGTTACCACCGCCGAGCATGCCATCGCCATGATGCTTTCACTGTCACGAAATATTCCCACGGGTACGACAACCATGAAAGATGGTCTGTGGGAGAAGAAGCGGCTGCAGGGAAGGGAAATTTTCAACAAAGTATTGGGGATCATTGGCTTTGGAAAGATCGGATCTATCGTTGCAGACCGTGGCCGTGGGCTGAAAATGAAGGTGGTGGTTTACGATCCGCATATTGCACCGGAGCAGATTGAAACATCCGGGTTTGAAAGTGTTTCGCTGGAAGAACTGTATCGACGATCCGATTATATATCGGTCCATGTGCCTAAAATGGAGAGCACGCTTAATTTCGTGGATAAAAGAGCCTTTGGTATGATGAAAGAGGGGGCCATGGTCATCAACTGTGCCCGGGGCGGTATCGTGAATGAGTCGGACCTCCATGAAGCCATTGTCAGTGGGAAGGTTGCCGGGGCTGCCCTGGATGTTTTTGCAACCGAACCACCTGGTGAGAACCCGCTTTTTGAACTTGACAGGGTGATCTGTACCCCCCATCTGGGTGCGTCCACCCGTGAGGCCCAGACCAATGTGGCGGTATCGGTAGCCGAACAGATTATTGCGTTTCTAAAAACGGGTACCATCGTCAACGCCGTCAATGTTCCGTCAGTGACCGGCGAGTTGCTTGAGAAAATCGGCCCGCTTCTGGAACTGGGAGAAAAGATGGGATCTCTCCAGACACAGTTGATCAAAGGGCCCGTGAAGGAAGTCACCATCGCCTATGACGGCGATTTTCAAAAGGTTGATCTGGCCCCGGTTTCGACGGCGGTCATGAAGGGATTGATGACAGCGATGGTGACTGATGATGTGAATTTCATCAACGCACGGGTTTTGGCCAAGGAGATGGGTATAAAGGTTACGGAGACCAGCACGGCCGAATCAAAAGACTATGCCAATCTCTTGACAGTCCATGTTCTGACTACTGAGATGGCTAACAGTGTGTCGGGCACGATTTTCGGAAAAAAGGATCCGCGGATAATCAAGATCAACAATTTCAGGCTCGAACTTATACCTCAGGGACATATGGCATTGATCTATAATATTGACCGTCCCGGTTCTATCGGTGAAATTGGTACGACACTGGGAGATCATGGAATCAATATCGGCAGAATGCAGGTAGGCCAGGAAGAGGGTGGGGACCACAATATCATCTTTATGCAGACCGATACCAGGATAGATGATACGGCCCTGCCGGCATTGAATGGCCTGGGTTCGGTAAAAAGCATTGTGCCTTTAGAGTTTTAGGTTTTAGGTATTAGGTTTTAAGTTCGCTTACCGCATACAGCTAATAGCTGTTGGCCATAAGTAACAATAAATGACGCGCGCAGCGCTAATTTCGTCCGAAGGACAAATATCGCACGAAGTGCAAATGACAGCCGAAGGCAGTATAGGAGAGAAAAAAATGCCAGACGAGAAAAAAGATTTTGTGGTCAAGGACAAAAGACTATTTTCCGGAGAAGCCCAGGAAGGCGAAACATCAGAAGAGACTGAGACCGTTCCAGATGAAGGCGAAGAAAAAACAGAAGAATCTGAACAGACGACAGCCAATGAAGACTACCCGTTGCCGGAAATCAATTTCCCGACCTTTATTTTTTCGCTTAATTCATCCGCCCTTGTTAATCTGGGTATTATAGAGGATCCGGCTACCAATCAGAAGGCAAAGAATCTGCCCATAGCCAAGCAGACCATTGACATACTGGGTATGATGGAAGAAAAGACTCAGGGTAATTTGTCGGATGACGAAGCCAATATGCTTAAAACCATGTTGTATGAACTGAGGATGCTTTATGTAAAGGAAAGTCAATAACTCAACTTTCTGGATTCAGCAAACACGAAATGAATAATCCGCCGGCGCTTTGCGAACTCGCCGCAAGGGTTCCTAACATCAGCGTTTCAAATTTTAAGAATATTGGATTTAAGAATAAACCTTTGGCCAGTATGAAGATTCTTTCACCCGCCAAAATTAATTTGTTTCTTCAGGTCACAGGTAAACGGCCTGACGGGTACCATGAACTCGTGACCCTCATGAGTTGCATCAGCCTGTATGATGTGATGACAATCGATTTTGAAACGCCGGGGATTTCTGTTCGATGTGACAGCCCGGACGTGCCGGACAATGAGGGCAACCTGGCGTTCAAGGCTGCAAGCCTGTTTTACGATAGACTGTCAATGGCGCGAAGGGAGGATCATGCCGGACCTGGAAGAAACGGGGGAGTATCCATATTCATAGAGAAGCAGATACCTGTGGCTGCGGGCCTGGGCGGCGGGAGCAGCAATGCAGGGCGAACGCTGCTGCAACTCAATCGATATCATGGATGGCCTTTTTCAGGAGCGGAAATGAACCGTATGGGGCTTGCCATCGGTGCTGATGTACCTTTTTTCCTTCAGGAAAAACCCGCTGTGGCAACCGGTATCGGGGAGTGTCTCGAGATCTACAGCGGGCTGCAGGTCTTGCCGATTGTCGTGGCGTGTCCGGATATTCCTGTTTCCACGGCGGCTGTGTATAAAAAACTGAATTTGGGATTGACAAAGTGTGGAAAAAAAATTAAAAATTTCTTTTCTGACAAGTCGACATTCGATGTCAACCAATATTTGTGTAATGATCTAGAGGCGGTGGTAATTCAAAAACATCCTGTAATATCGGATATTAAAAGACAACTACTGCAAATGGGGGCTGATGTCGCATTAATGTCAGGCAGTGGTCCGGCGGTTTTCGGAATCTATTCGGATTCACGCAAAGCCAGGCGTGCGTGCGAACTGTTGTCCACACATCACCGGTGGCGGCTGTTTTTGGCTGAGACGTTGGTTTGAACCTGAACTGAACGATTTTTCCTGAACCCTCGATCTGCAAGAGATCGGTGCAGATCGAGAAAAAAATCGCTCAATTCAGGTTAGTGATAATGATGGGGCGTCGTCAAGCGGTAAGACACAGGACTTTGGTTCCTGCATTCGGAGGTTCGAATCCTCCCGCCCCAGCCACGACCGGCAATCGTGAGCGAATAGAAATGGACAGAATTAAGGTTTCAGATTTCAGGAGCACCATGACAGATCCCCTGATATTTTCGGGCAATTCGAACCCGGTACTGGCAAAACAGATTTGCGACTATCTTCAGATGCCATTGGGTGGCGCCAAAGTCGCAACGTTCAGTGATGGCGAAGTACAGATTGAGATCGATGAGAACGTGCGGGGAAAAACCGTTTATGTCGTTCAATCCACGTGCCGTCCCGTCAATGACAATTTGGTTGAATTGCTGATGATGCTGGATGCGCTGAAGCGGTCGTCGGCACTTCGAATTGGTGCGGTCATCCCCTACTTCGGGTATGCCCGGCAGGATAAGAAGGTTGCTCCCCGCGTACCCATCAGTGCCAAACTCGTGGCGGATCTCATCGAAACCGCTGGTGCGAGCAGGGTGATTACCATGGATTTACATGCGGGACAGATCCAGGGATTTTTTAGCATTCCCGTGGACAATCTTTTTGCTGCGCCCGTGTTGATCGACTATATCAGAAAAAATTTCAATGACGATCTGGTGGTCGTTTCTCCGGATGCCGGGGGCGTCGAAAGGGCCCGGGCATTTGCAAAGCGCCTGGCGGCCGATCTTGCCATCATCGATAAAAGACGAACAGCGCCCAACGTTGCCAAGGCGATGGCTGTAATCGGAAACGTGAAAGGCAAAGTGGCGATCATCCTGGATGATATGGTGGATACGGCAGGCACGTTGACGGAAGCGGCCGAAGCTATCACCAGAGAGGGTGCCCAGGAAGTTCACGCATGTTGTGCGCACCCGGTACTTTCCGGGCCGGCAATAGACAGGATCAATGAATCGTCGCTCAAGAGTCTCGTTGCGACAGACACGGTACCCCTGAGTGGCAAAGCGAAAAACTGCGAAAAACTGAAAATATTGACTATTTCTGAAATCGTGGGGGAAGCGATTATTCGAAGCTTCACAGGCGATTCCGTGACATCTTTGTTTGTATAAATAAATTCGCTTTGCGAATTTATGGGGCGCGACGTTGTCGCTTTTATGACGAAAGGATTACCTGCTTGTTTTGTGGTGGGATAAAAACGCTATCTCAGCAGTCCCGATAAACTGGGATCATAGAAAAGCAGCGGGAAACAATCAAAACTAAGCCACTCAGCTGAAATGAGTGACTAAAGGGGGGATATTTTTTGGAAAAGATTGAATTGAAAGTAACGATACGAAAAACAACGGGGAATGGCGCCGCAAGAGAACTCCGGCGGGGAGGCATGATTCCTGCCATACTCTATGGACCCAAGGCAGAACCGGTAATGCTCTCGGTAACGACCAAAGAGCTCGAAAACATCTTGATGACATCCAATATCGGACAGGTCTTGCTCGATCTGCTGATCCAGAATGGGAAGCAGCAGTCAAGGACGGCCATGATCAAGGAGTTGCAGACGCAACCGGTTTCCGGCAGTTTGCTGCATGTGGATTTTTATGAAGTGGCCATGGATCAAAAGATCAAAATCAGCATTCCGGTTATGACCAAAGGCCAGTCAAAAGGCGTCGAGGAGGGTGGCGTTCTTCAACTTGTTCGGCATGAAGTGGAAGTCTTCTGCTTTCCGAACAATATCCCGGAGTCCCTTGAAGTGGACGTCACCGACATGAATATCGGTGACTCTTTGCATATCAATGAAGCATCCATCGATGAAGCGATTGAATTGGTTGACGAAACCAACTTTACGCTTGTAACGATCCTGAGTCCGAAAGCCGAAGAAGAGGAAGTAGTAGAGGAAGAAGAAGGAGAAGAAGGAGAAGAAACTGAAGCGGAAACAGCTGAGGGCGAGGAAGAGCCTGACAGCGCTGAATAAATGTTTGATAGAACTGTACATGTTATCGCAGGGTTGGGGAATCCCGGCGACAAATATCGTGGGACCCGGCACAATGTGGGTTTTTTTGTGATTGATGCCCTGTCGGCGGAATATGCGATTCCTATTGACAGGAAAAAATTCGATGCGTTCTATGGAAGGGGTTCTGTAAGGGGTGCGGAGGTTATTCTCGTCAAGCCCCAGTCCTATATGAACAGGAGCGGCATTCCCATTTGCCGGTTGATTGAGTACTTCGGAATATCACACAGGAATATGTTGGTCATCCATGACGACATTGATCTTGTTTATGGCAGAATTAAAATAAAAGTGAAAGGAGGGCACGGAGGGCATAATGGAGTGAGGTCTATTATCGATACGCTGGGGGACGAGAATTTCACCCGTCTTCGTGTGGGTATCGGGCGATCTGAGAATGAAAGCAATGTCACCGGCCATGTTTTGGGACGGTTCCGACCCAATGAAAAAAAAATGTTGGAACAGATTGTTGCGCGTTCTCGGGATGCTGCTGTAACAATCCTTTGTGAAGGCACAAAGGAAGGTATGAATCAATTTAACGAGAGAACAATTCAACCCTCAAGTTAAACATCAGATGGAGGAAAGAATGGACGTTGTAATGAGCAATTTACCGTTGATTTGTGCGCTGGTCGGCGTGGTCGGCGTTTTGTTTTCTATTATTCTTGCTACGGTTGTCAAGGGTGCTCCCGCAGGTGACGAGAAAATGCAGGAGATTGCCACAGCCATCAAGGAAGGCGCTATTGCATATCTGAACCGTCAGATGAAAAGCATGGGTATTGCCGGGATCATCATCTTTATCGTGATCTTCGCCACCATGGGCGCCAAAACCGCCATCGGCTTTCTCATCGGAGCCGTGGCTTCATTTATAGCCGGATATGTCGGCATGCGCGTGTCTGTTATCGCAAATGTCAGAACGGCAGAGGCCGCCAAGAAGGGTATGGCAGCAGGTCTTGCCATGGCATTCAGGGGCGGCGCCGTAACCGGGATGATCGTTGCCGGTCTGGCCCTGGCCGTCACCGCAGGTTACTATGCCTTTACCCATGATGTCATCGCACTGGTGGCGCTCGGTTTCGGTGGCAGCCTGATTTCCATTTTTGCCCGTCTCGGCGGCGGCATCTTTACCAAGGGCGCCGACGTGGGTGCCGATCTCGTGGGTAAGGTCGAGGCAGGCATCCCGGAAGATGATCCGAGAAACCCGGCAACCATTGCCGACAATGTGGGCGACAATGTGGGCGACTGTGCCGGTATGGCGGCCGACCTTTTCGAGACCTACGCGGTTACAGCCGTTGCTGCCATGCTCATCGGGCATCTGCTTTTTCCGGAAATACCGATCGCAACAGAATTCCCGCTGGTACTGGGTGCCATTTCGATCATTGCATCCATCATCGCGATTTTCTTTGTAAAGCTTGGAAAGAGCGAGTACATCATGGGCGCTCTCTACAAAGGGATGTTCGGGGCGGCTATCCTGGCTGCAATCGCCTTCTACTATGCTACAACTAAACTGTTTGTGGGGGTAGGCGATCTTTCGACCATGTCCATCTATTACTGTACTTTGATCGGACTGATCCTGACTGTCGTCATCGTAATCATCACCGAGTTTTATACCGGTTTATACGGTCCGGTAAAAGCCATTGCGGAAGCTTCCACAACCGGGCACGGCACCAACATTATTTCCGGTCTGGCAGTCAGCATGCAGGCTACGGCCGCACCGGTTCTGGCTATCTGTTTGGCCATCTGGCTGGCCTATGGTTTCGGCGGCCTTTATGGTATCGCCATGGCAGCCATGTCCATGCTGTCCATGACCGGAATGGTCATTGCCATCGATGCTTATGGCCCCATTACCGACAATGCCGGCGGGATCGCTGAAATGGCTAACATGGATGAAAGTGTCCGTGCCGTCACCGATCCTCTGGATGCGGTGGGCAACACCACAAAAGCGGTTACCAAGGGATACGCCATCGGTTCGGCCGCCCTGGCCGCCCTGGTTCTTTTTGCGGCCTATGTACAGGAATTTGCCATGCATGGCGGCGAGATGATTAAATTCGACCTGAGCGATGTCAACGTCATCATCGGGCTCTTTATCGGCGGACTGCTGCCCTACCTTTTTGCTTCCATTGCCATGAAGGCTGTGGGCAATGCCGGCGGTGCAGTGGTTGATGAAGTTCGCCGTCAATTCCGTGACATACCCGGCATCATGGAAGGTACGGCCAAACCCGATTATGGCGCATGCGTCGATATCGTGACGAAATTTGCACTGAAAGAAATGATCGTTCCGGCTCTTCTGCCTGTGTTTGCACCACTCATCGTTGGTTTCCTGTTAGGTCCTGTTGCCTTGGGCGGCCTTTTGATCGGTAGTATTGTCACAGGTGTATTTGTTGCCCTTTCCATGACCACGGGCGGCGCTGCCTGGGACAATGCCAAAAAGTATATCGAGGATGGTCACCTGGGTGGTAAGGGGAGCGATGCGCACAAAGCTGCTGTTACCGGTGATACGGTAGGCGATCCTTACAAGGATACCGCCGGACCCGCAGTGAATCCCATGATCAAGATTTTGAATGTGGTGGCTTTACTGATGGTACCGTTCCTGTTGTAGTTTGACACAATCCAACCGTTGTATTTAGAAAAGGATTGGTGCAGAGATGCGCCAATCCTTTTTTTCGTTGATTGTTTGATTCAAGAGTGCTATATTTCCCTTTCATATAAGTAAGTTTGATCCATGCGTTTCAACTGTTTTTGGTGCAAAAATGTCAAATAAACCCGAGAATGAAACCGATATAAAAAGCGATGTGCCTGCACGAACATTTGTGGTGGGTGATCTGGCCGTTTATCCAGCACATGGTGTTGGCAAGATCGAAGCAATCGAAAGCCGTGTCATCAATGGGGAAACCCACGACTTTTATATCATGAAAATCGTCGAGAATGGCATGGTGATCATGATTCCTACCTGGAATGTCGTTTCTGTGGGGTTGCGGGAAGTGATCAGTGAGGAGGAAATTCCCAAGATCATCGAGGTCATGAAAACCAGGCAGGAATCCACTATCGATAACCAGACCTGGAATCGCAGATATCGGGAATATATGGATAAAATTAAGACAGGTTCACTGTATGAAGTTGCGGAAGTGTTCCGGGATCTCTCCATACTGCGACTGACAAAAGATCTCTCTTTTGGTGAAAGAAAGCTCTACGATACAGCCCAGGGCCTTCTGGTCAAGGAACTGTCCACGGCCCGAAACACAGAAGAGGAGACCATCGTCTCCGAAATTGAATCTTTGTTCATACCCGAAGAAGAGTAATTCCCATCCACATGATGTCCCCTCCAGGTGAATTTGTCATTACAGTCGGTTCCTTTGATGCCGGCCAACGGTTTGATCGGGTCGTTTCTTTGTATCGCTCAGATTGTTCCAGGTCTTTTGCCGCCACGCTCATTCAGGACGGCCATATCACGATTCAAAACAATATAAAAAAACCAGGTTACCGCGTCAAATCCGGAGAAAAAATTCAAGGCTGCATCCCGGTGTATGAACCCCCTTCCCTTATACCGGAAGCCATACCCCTGAACATCCTGTTTGAAGACAGGCACCTCATCGTCATTGATAAACCCGCAGGCTTGGTGGTTCATCCTGCGCCCGGGAATGATACCGGCACGCTGGTCAATGGGCTCCTGTACCATTGTCCCGAACTTGGGGGCATCAAAGCAGAACTGAGGCCCGGGATCGTTCATAGGCTCGATAAAGACACTACGGGAACCATCGTGGTGGCCAAGAACCGGTTGACTCTCGATAACCTGAGCCAACAGTTCAAGGATCGAAAGGTCCAGAAAACATATCTGGCATTGGTTCATGGTGTTTTAGGGCCTGAATCTGGCAATATTTCGCTTCCCATCGGCCGGCACCCCGTAGACCGGAAAAAGATGTCCACCGTCAGTGCCAAAGGGCGTGACGCCGAAACGCTCTGGCGAGTAAAGGTACGCTATGCAGCTGCAACGCTGTTGGAGCTGGAACTGAAAACCGGTCGAACGCATCAGATCCGGGTGCATTGCACATCCATGCATCATCCGATTGTTGGCGACGGTATATATACATACGGAAAGCGCGGCAAGAAAAAGCGAAATGACACGCCCCTGGAAACATTGCTGAAGTCTGCCAAGAGGCAAATGCTGCATGCGAGGCATCTATGTTTCACCCATCCTGTTGAGAGGCGGTCCATGTCATTTACTGCACCTATTCCAGAGGACATGCAACGGCTCATGGACGGATTGGCACAGGATGCAGGAGACAGTCAACCAGATGGTGGCTGATCCGGTTCAAAGGGGACAAGTACTGGTGCCGCTGCCATGGTGGTTCTGATCATCGCCCCAGATTTTGATCTGACTAAAATCGTTTTCACAACTCCATAAAGTAATCAATGCCCAAAACCGCATCATACAATCTCAACCGCAAGCAACTCTCTGAAATTGTTCAAGTCTTCACACCCACCATCGATTATCCGGTTGCTAATTGCATTTGTAATCTTCTGTACAAAATGAATATCGAATAGGGTGGGAATTGTCAGTGACCGTGACCTGAGAAGGGCAACTCCTTCAAATGCTACTGCTTTGGAAAAACATGAGATAATGTATCTGATTGATAAGGTCAAAATTAAAGATATCATGACACCCAACCCGGTTACCATCAGGCAGAATGACACGGTGGCTCATGCTGCCAAGATCATGTATGAGCAAAAAATATCTGGTGTGCCTGTGGTGGATCAAGCCAACAAGCCTATTGGGGTTCTATCACGTAGCGACATTTTGAGATCAGTATCTCACCTCGTAGAACGGCAGGAACAATCTTGTCATCCAATCAGTGTTTTAAGGTATGCGTAGACGCAAAATTTATTTTGAAAATGCTGATTTGTAAAAGAGATGCCAAGAATTTGATGCCTTTCAAAACCTAACTTGCCATTATTATAGGGTGATAGCCTTTCCTGTGATTTATGGAGAATATTTATAGTATTGGCAAACTTAAGATATCATTCATTCTCCATTTTTATTATTTGACATAAACAACTGTATAAGAAAGACAATACATGCAACTAAGAAGATAACACTACCGATGAATGCCAAGGTATCATGATTTCTCAAACTTGATAAAATGAAAAAAATGGCGCAAAAAACAAAAAGTATCCAACCGAATTGCTGATATTTAATTTTCCGTCCGAATTGCTTTTCATGTTTTTTCATTGCACGCCTGATGATGTTATAAATTTAGATATCTACTGTTTTGTTTGAGAAATCCAAGAATTAGTGACGGCCAATTCTTTGCTGATTAAGCAGATGATATTGGTACTTTCAACTTTTCCCTGTCAAATAACTTTGACCTTTTTGGTCAGGGGGTGTGGCAGCCTGATAATATCCCCAATTTCTTTGGTTTCGAAGGCAAGATACTCTTTGAGATCTTTTAAATGAAAATTTAGGAGCCTTTTAATGCACCTTATGGAACTGGTAGGCTTGAGGGCGAAGTTTTCTGCGATCTTCAGAGCTTCCCCTTGAAGTTCACTTAGAGGTACAACTTTGTTAACCAATCCAAGTCTTAACGCCTCATTTGCCGTAATATCCTCCTCAGATAACAATATTTCAAAGGCCTTACTGATTCCAAACATCCTGGAAAGAAAAAAAGCCCCCCCACCTTCAGGGGCTAATCCATACCTGATACAAGGGTTCTGAAAAACCGTGTTGTCCGCTATAATTCTATAATCACAGGCAAGGCTGACATTTAGAAACATTGGAATCAATTTACCACTAAGAGTATGAATAACTAACTGATCCATTTCTCTTAGCTTCAAAATGAATTGATCAACGGCATGAAACATTTTAAGTGCGGCGTTGGCATTCAATTTTGATTGAAACACTTGGTTGTAAAATTCGATGTATTCTTCACTTCCTGCCATCTGCGGAGAGTTTAATATCAAAATAACTTTAATAGTGTCATCTCTTGAAACCAGATCAAGATAGTCTAAAATTGTGATTTTGACCTCCAAATCTGTTGCATGAAACATAAGATTTTCTCTAAACCTTAACAACAAGATATTTTCAATTTTCTCCCCGGAAAAAAAATCATAACTTCCTTCAATTTTAATATCTTTTTTCATCTCATCCCCCCTTTTTGAACAATAAAGCCAAGTCACCATTTTTTAAATTCAAAAGAAACAAATTCGCCGAGAAATTTGATCATTTCCCGGCTCTTTATCTTTTCAGGGCTTCCAATACAAAGAACCACCTTTATGGATTTGGAATCTCTGACTTCGTGCAGATATTTGAACAAGGGTCAGTGAATGTAGCTTTACCGCTCGTCATAGCTGATAAAAAAATGCCGGGATAATCGTTATGTTTCCACACTTTTCTTTTATAGCGGAAACCATTAAAACAGGGCCATTGCGTTTTTGTGGTAGGCTGACTCAAGTTGTTTTACTCTGTTTAGTCCGGCAGAAGCATCCGTGAAATCCGGCACCGATCTGTCGGATGCCTCTTTCAAAGCCATTGACAGGTCCTGCCATGCCAAACCGACTTCTCGCATCTGTTGTGGTAGACCATGTGATGAAATTTCAGACACAAAGTCAGCAGCTTCATTGAGAAAATCGGCATACATCAATCGGAAAGCACCGCCCCCGGTTCCCCTTCTTTCAGTTGTTTGGTAAGTAAAACGGGCAGCCCATCGCCAATCTTCAAGATCCTTCCAGTTACGAATTTCTTCCTCCCATTTTTCAAAAGCACTAAGCCCTCCTACGATATCGTCCATTTCGCTTAATTCATCATAGCCTTCAATCATAACCCTGCTATTTTCCCTTATCGCCTGAAGGATAATATCAGGTATACTTTCCGGCGTAGGCAATCTTAGCGGTGCAAACTGGTTCCCCTGGATGTTCAGCAGACCGTCCATGGAAAAGCGGGCCTTGCGCATTTCTTCAAACGACACCTGCAAAACAGCTTTCCGTTCTGTATCTGTCACAAAAAACACTTTTTTCTCCCTATCGTAACCCCAGACGGTAATCACGTGGCCAGGATAATGTGTATTGGATTCATAATAAGGAAGATGATATATATCGGTCTGGAGAATTACAGGTATCCCTAAATCCAGTTTGGCGCATAAAGCCTG
>Ga0209013_10002235_pt1 | contig 17588 bp, 16 predicted proteins | sample Cruoilmetagenom2_FD_187291 | JGI IMG/M metagenome (GOLD analysis project Ga0209013, IMG submission 187291) | Oil polluted marine microbial communities from Coal Oil Point, Santa Barbara, California, USA - Sample 2 (SPAdes) (version 2) | ecosystem: Environmental > Aquatic > Marine > Oil seeps ...
CAATTATCACAGGTTAGTGCACCTTTCAGGCGAATAGCATGACTGATCTCCATCAATGCATCATTCGGCAGCCACCTGGCTTCAACTTTTTTGTTGTTTACCGCATCCTTATATGCTTTCGTGTTCCAACTGTCCACATCCATAAATGACATGAATTTATCCATCATATAATATTTGAACATCCAGCCGTACATCATCTTCATCATAGGCTTTTCCATCTCTTTTGATGCAGCCTTGTCCTGATCACCCGTAAGATAATAGTGAGGTAAGTTGTATGGTATAAACATCCCTCCGAACGGCCCTATATTCTGCAGATCTATGTGCTGTCTGCCGTTGAACAATTTCATTGCATATAACTTTGAAGGCCTCCCTTTTTTTGCAATAGGCCTCATCACTTCTTCATACCATTTATTGTAATCAAAATCTTTGAATTCAGGCCATATAAATCTGGGGTTATAAAACCTGTATAGATTCTTTCCATTAGGATTATCTCCGATCGGGTTACCGAGAAAAGTCCCGTCACCATTCCACCAGGCATACTTTATACCCTCACCAGGTTTAGTTTTCTTTTCAATATCAGAATATACATAAATTCCTGCATGCTCTTCATATTCAGGTTTATCGAAATCTCTCATGGTTGCATTATCAGGATGGAGAGAAGGGATATGGCATGTCTGACAGGCTATCTTCTCTACATGCCCGTTCAGATATTCAGCGATCTCAGCATTGCTTTCATGTGGTTCTGCAGTATGACACTTTTCACATGTGACCTCTCTTTCCGGAAGATCGTTCGCCATCATAGTAGTGGTATGTGTCCCTTTTGCTATATAGTGCCCGAATGTATCATGGCATTCGATACAGGAAATTCCTGCTGCTGCATGCACATCCCATTCTGGAGAAAATGGAGTCCCTCTTTTTGATCCCGGGTGACTAACTCTGGGTTTAGTTTCCCCGGTATTGTTCGTACTCTCCATAAAAGAATCATCGGTTTTGTCTTTATAAATATCTCCCCCGAAATTATGCTGATGGCATCGAAGACATGTCTGCGAGGTTGGAGTTCCGACAGCAAGAGCAGCCTTCATTGACCGGTCCTGACCCCACCTTTTCCTCCCGTCCTCTTCTATTACTTCTTTCTTATTCATATCATAGGCAACAGAATGGCAGATCAGGCAGTCAATAGCATCCTTCTCTGACTTAAGAGGTTTATAGAAAGGCATCACATCACCAAGAGGAGCCTGATATTGTCCCCCGATATGGCATTGGCCACACCCTTCCGACATTGTTTTACCATCCTTAGTTTTGACGATCTCACTCCAGGCTGTCATTGCAAATGATCCCGGTTTAGGGCATGGCCGGTTTATTTTACCCATTGCAAAATTATCAGCAAGTTCACCGTTAAAACCGTAAACATTCGGGTGTTTCTTTGAGTAAAATCGGTAATGCACAGAAGTGGTGAGATTTTCCATGAGATCAACTTCTCTCTCTTTTCCTGTTTCCAGATCTTTCAGCTTCATGGTCTTATGACAACTCAAACAGGTTTGTGGACCTTCATAAGAAAAGATCCCTGCTTCCTGAAATCTTTTTATGTGATTAAATTTATTTGAATATAAACTATGTAATTCGGATGCTATCTTTTCGATTTCATCAGAGGTAACCTTCTCAACTTTAAAATTAATTTCTGCCGGGCGGCTATCGGCGGGAAGCATCAGATTGATGATCCTTGACCAATTGCAGACGATAATAATTGCAATGATCAAAATTGCAATAAGTACTTTAAATGTTTTGCTTTTTAAAAATTTCATTTGTTCTCCTATTTCAAGCCAGGTTATGTTTAAAAAAATTTTAATATAACCAGCCCGGTAACATATATTGTTAAATTTAAATTTTATTTTACACTAAAATTTTGGTTTTGAAAACACTTTTTTTGACTTATTATTTATTTTCTTAAAACTTTAAAATTGTTGTAATGCAAACAAGACTTATTAAGTTAAATTCTTTAATATTTTTAACTTTTTAATCTCTGGTTATGAAGATTCTCATAAAATCAGGATTTTTCAGCATTTCATTGAAATTGGGGTCCCTCTCTATATATTTCACAAGATCTTTGTCCGCAGGCAAAAGGGATTTAATTATCTTTATACATTTCTTTGTTTTTCCATAGTATGCATATATGGAGGCAAGCCTTAGATCATACCAATCTTCATTTATCCCCGTCCGTGATGCTATTTCTGCATAAAGCACAGCCTTTTTCTCGTCACCTTTTTTCAAGTTAATTGAACTTGATCTGTCTGCTTTAATAGCAATTTCGAAAAGAAGACGCTTTGCCATGTAACTTTCAGAAGATTTTTTTTTCTTCCTGTCCTGTTTAACAAAATACGGGACCTTAAGTTCATTTAGTATTGTCTGAAGCCCAATACGTTTATTTTCACTAATTTCGATTCTTTTGAAAACTCTGGCAAAATTTCCGATAAATTGATACTCCTTCATTAATTGAATAGCATCATCTTTTTTAAATTGAAGGAATTTTTTCTTTTTCTTTAACTCCGTTACTTTTATTTTCAAATCCTCAACAGGTAGAAGCATTTCGAAGTGCCTTGAAATATATTCAAGATACCGGACTCCATAAAAGAATTTATTACTATTTACCAGTGAATCTGCATATAACTTCAAATCCATATATATACTTTTTACTGATTCTGGGTTTTCTTTTAAGTTTTCCCTCAGAACTGCATCAGTCTCCATCCACAAGATTGCTCTGTTAATAGCTTTATCATCAGGCCATTTATGAATGCCGGGAATATAATCAATACAATAACGGATATTTGCTTTTTCAAGTTCAGGAACCAGTTTCCTGAACTCTTTATAATTAAAATCTTCCAATCCGATTATCCCATAATAAAATGAACCTCCCAAATCAGAAGGAGTAAGTTTTTCCTGTAGTCCTGCACCGCAGGCAATAATACCCGCAGGTTCAATACCAATGATCTTTGAAAATAATGAAGCCGCTCTTGATCCACCTGAAAAACCGGTAGTATAAACCCTTTTGAGATCAATTGAGAACCTCTTCTGAATATCTACCCATACACTCTTCATTGACCTTATAACATTTCCCCATGGGCCATTCTTCGAATTATTTGAACAAACAACTATATATCCGTATTTCTCTGCAGAATTACTGAAAAGCTTTACGGGGATCATACTTCTTGCTGCAGGTTCAAAAACAATTATCACAGGCCATTTTGTATCAAAACTATATGATGAAGGGAGAAATATAGTGTAGCTTTCATTCTGATTCGCAATACATTTTACTGATTCTGTAATTCCTCCAATTAAAAATTCTCTTTTCGAGCCTGATTGAGAAATGATAAAGGTGGTGAATAAAATTAAAGATATTATAAATAAAGGCAGACGTTTTAAAAGCATATAATACTTATACTTGAAGCATATTTCCTTTTCAACTTTTCATCAAATTAATGGTTAAAGCATTAATCATTAATTTGTTTACTATAACGATTAACAGAATATTATAAATTGAAATCAAAGTTAAAATACATTATTCTATTCTTCATCTGCAGAAAGTTTTTTAGATGGAGAAATATCAGTGAAAAATCAGGAGATCATAAAAAAAGAAAATCAGAAAAGCTTCAAACTTGCTTTGGAGGCGGCTAATATAGGAGTGTGGGAATTAAATACTTCAACATGGTCACTTATCCTGTCAGATAATACTTTTAAATTTTTGGGAATTAATAAACATTCATTTAAAGGAGATTTCCAATCATTTCTTAATCTTATTCATCCGGAGGATAGAGAAGAGGTAAAAGATACAATTGATTCTACAATACTTAACAGAAGACCTTTTGATACAGAATTTCGTGTCATGTATAAAAAAAAATTAGCACGTTGGTTTCGAATAAGAGGTGATATCGGACTTGTTGAATCTGAGAAAGATATTCGGATCCTAGGCAGTATTCATGACAAAACAGAACGAAAACTGGCATATGATAATCTGGAAGAGAGAGTTCAGGAAAGAACTGCAGAACTTGAAGAAATAAACTGGAAGTTGCGGGAAGAGATAAAAGAGAACAGAAAAATGAAAAAGATCATTATGGATATAAGTGAGAAGGAGAGGAGAAAGATCGGCCATGACCTTCATGACGGCCTGTCCCAGCAGCTTGGAGGGATCCTGTTTATGGTTCAAACTCTCGGTGAACGTCTTGATAAGAAGGAAACAAAAGAGATAGATGATCTTGATAAAATTAAAAAATACTTAAACAATACCCTGAAATATGTAAGGAATTTATCCAAAGGGCTTAATCTTTCGTTTGGCGAAACAGGACTTAAATTTGCCCTTCAGGAATTAACCGAACAGATGCAGGAGCTGTATGGACTGAAAGTCGAACTGAATTATAATAGCAGGAAGGACATAAAAGATGAAAAAATATCTACAAATATATTCCGTATTATTCAGGAAGCACTGAACAATGCTGTCAAGCATGGAAACGCAAAAAAAGCCACAATTGATATAAGAATAGAAAACAACCTGATGGTATTACGAATAACCGATCTGGGGAAAGGATTTCCTCCAAATCCCAACAAGCGGGGTATGGGTCTGAAAATAATGGGATACAGGGCATCCCAGATCGATGGAAGTTTCAGGATCAACAAAGATAATAAAGAAGGAACAGAGGTGATTTGTGAATTCCCATACAGGTGAAATTAATAAAAGATCAATCCTGATAGTTGATGATCATCCGATCATGAGGGAAGGTATTTCTCAGATCATTAATAATCAGAGTGATCTATATGTTATTTCTGAAGCAGAAAGCGGGCATGAGGCTCTAAAAGTATTGTCTGAAGTTAAACCGGATCTTGCAATTATTGATATATCATTAAAAGGGATGAACGGGCTGGAACTCACAAAAGAAATTACCAGAAACTTCAAAGGGATCCCTATTCTGATCCTTTCAATGCATCCTGAAAAATTTTATGCAGAAAGGGCTATAAAATCCGGAGCAATGGGATACCTTCAAAAACATGAACCATCCTCAATGGTGATCGAAGCAATACACAAAATTCTTTCCGGTAAGATCTACCTAAGTACTGAAATGTCAGAGAAAATGTTAAACAAATTTGCCGGAAATAAAAATAAGAACAATAATTCACCGATCGAACAACTCAGTGACAGGGAATTTGAGGCATTCAGGTATATCGCAAAAGGCTTAAAACCCCATCAGATAGCAGATGAACTTTTTGTAAGTGTTAAGACGATTGAAACATACTATTCAAGGATCAAAAAAAAACTGAATCTGAAAAGTGCATCGGAACTCAGACAATTTGCTATCGATTTTTTTCATACTAAATAAAAAACAGATATTGTTGTGTAGTGGAAATCACCCACAAAAGAATCGGGGACTTCCCCTATTGTCCGGATATATAAGATACCATACGATGAAATATTAAAAAAAAGGAGGAAATTATGAAAAAAAGCTTAATCACTTTATTCATGGTTTTATTTGTTTTTACAGGTTTTACCGTATTATCTGCTGAAGATGGAAATATGAAAACGAATGATGGTATTTTAAAGCTCGTTTCAAATGATGGGAAATTTTCATATCAGCTGGACGCAAGACTTTATCTGGATGCTGCAATTTATAATGAGGATGAGAATGTACTTGATATGCATTCAGGCAGCGAGATCAGAAGGATGAGATTTGCTCTAAAAACAACTTTATGGACAAACTTTATTGCTGAGATCGATTTTGATTTTGCAGGAAATGAAGTTGATATTAAAGATGCATATATGGGTTATAAAAAGAACAATTTCATCTTTAAAGTAGGAAATTTCAGATCACCTTTCAGTCTTGAAGAGGTCACTTCATCCAGATATGTTTCATTTATCGAAAGAGCATTGCCGAATGCTTTTCCTCCGGGAAGAAGAATAGGTGTTGCATTATACAAATGGGGTAAGAACTGGCAGGTAGCCGGTGGTATTTTCGGTCAGGAACCCGGAGATACAGCTGAAGATGCTCTGGATGATGAAGAAGAACTTGAAAAATCGGATGAAGGATACAGCTTGGTTGGAAGAGCAACATTTGCACCCCTCTACAAGGATAATAAAATTTTTCATCTTGGTGTAGCATATGCTTACCAGACCACTAATGCATTTACAGAAAAACTGCGTTTTAGAGGATATGATGAATCAAAGATAACTAAAATCAGATTCCTGAGTACCGGAAAAGTTAAAGATGTTGACCACAGCGGAATGGTAGGTTTTGAATCAGCACTTCAACTGGGTTCACTTCATCTTCAGGGTGAATACATGAAAGTTAATGTTGTAAGACTTTCAGATAGCGGAAAACCAAATTACGGACTCAGCGGCGGATATATCTTCGCTAGCTATTTCCTGACAGGCGACTCTATGCCTTATTATGCAGACCAGGGTGAGTTTGGAAGAGTTATACCTAAGAAAAAGAGTGGAGCTATTGAGCTTCTTGCAAGATACAGTTGGCTGGATCTTAATGACCTGGAAAATGGTATTGAAGGTGGCGAAGGCAAAAACTTCACACTTGGTCTCAGCTATTATCTTAATCCAAACTACAAGATCATGTTCAACTGGACAAACGTGGATCATGATACATATGCTGATGCAGATGGTGATTTTAGTCTTTGGTCTGTAGATGGCATGGATGTACCGAATAGTGGATTTGATTATTCAGTATTTGCAGTAAGACTTCTCGTAACCTTCTAGAAGTTTATATTATCTCAATTATCAGGCTTCTTAACGAGGCCTGATTATTTTCATAACAGGAGACCAGTATGAGTGAAATTAAACCAAGATTTGAATTCAGGACATTTGCATCAGACCTGGGGATAGTCCAGGAGAAGATGAGAAGATTAGCACCGGTTGAAAAGATCAGAGAAAGTTCTGAGACATATATCATGTCAGCCGGAAATAATGAAAATAACACTAAGGTCAGGGATAATCTGATGGATATCAAAGTGTTTGTTAAAAAAGATAAGGGACTGGAACAATGGAACCCGAGAATGAAGGGTGCCTTCCCGATGGAAAGATCAGAGATAGTTGAAAAGGTCCTGCCTGCTTTTGGTGTATCTTCCCCTGATCTGAAAAGGGATTCCTATTCACTTGATCAATTTCTAAAAGAAGTGATCCATTCTCACAACAACCTGACAGCTGTAAAAGTATTTAAAAGGAGATTTTCCTTTACAATAAATAATTGCATCGCGGAGATAGGAGATGTTTACATTAACGGAGCACATCTGCAGACTGCAAACATTGAATCGGTAAATATAGAAGACATTTTAAAGGCCATGAAGATGACCTCACTTGACGAATATGAAAATGTGAATTATCTTATGGCAATAAAAAGAGTCATCGGTATGGAACAATTACCAGATGATTTTTATCTGAAATAGGAGTATTCATGGGGAAAGAAATAGAGAAAAAGTTTTTAGTTAAAGGTGATACCTGGAGAGAGAAATCCGAAGGAGTTCTTTTCAGACAGGGTTACCTCTCAACAATAAAAGAAAGAACGGTAAGAGTAAGAACAATTGATTCAAAAGGTTTTCTTACTATAAAGGGGATCACTGTAGGAGCAACCAGAGCTGAATATGAATATGAAATATCTGTCTCGGATGCCAATGAAATGCTCGACGCCCTATGTGAAAAACCGATAATAGAGAAGAACAGAACAAAAATAGAATATAAAGGACTTATCTGGGAAGTTGACGAATTTTTCGGGGAGAATGAAGGCTTGATCTTCGCTGAAGTAGAACTTGACAATGAAGACCAGCATATCAGCCTGCCTGACTGGATAGGAGAAGAGGTTACCGGAGATCCGAGATATTTCAACTCGAATCTGATAAAGAATCCTTATAAAAACTGGTAAACTATAGTATCAGAATTAAAATTTAAAGAAAAATAAATGAACATTGATGTGAACAATTCAAGTCTTCTCAATATGAAGCACTACCGGATGGAAAAACTCCAGAATAAAGAGAAAACCAGAGCGGAGAAGATCATTGCCTTCTGGGGCAATCCGGTAGCTTTGCTTTCTTTTATTGCAATAATGTTTTTTATTCGGCTACCCTTTCTACATAACATAGATCCTGAAACTCTAAGTAAAGCATCCCGGGTAATATTTGACCAGGTAGGATCAGCAAAATTTACAGGAATGAACATAGCAATGCTGGCAATTTTTACTGCATCCATTATCCTATGGATCACTCAGGCAATCCCTAACTATCTGACATCCCTGATATTAATTATTGCTCTGGTTCTGACCGGAGTACTACCTGAGCAGGTTGCATATGCTCAACTTGGCCATAAGGTGATGTGGCTTAATATCCTTTCTTTTGTTCTTGCAAGTATGCTGGTGACAACCGGTGTAGCAAAAAGATTTGCATTATGGTTTATTCTGAGATTCGGTAAAAAAACATCTACCGTAATATTAAGTTTTATGGTAATCAACATTGTCCTTTCACTTTTCATTTCGGCAACTACAGCTAAAGCTGCTATCCTTCTTCCCATATTTATGGTTGTCTCTGCTGTTTACGGAGCAACAGGCGGGAAAAACAGAAATAACGCCGGAAGGAATATAGTTCTTCAAAACCTTTTTCAAATAAATGTGGCTGCAGGCGGTTTTGTCACAGGATCAGGAGCAAACCTGATAGGAGCTTCATTGATAGGTGGAGCAATAGGCAGTGACATATTTTTTTCTGACTGGATGATCGCAGCGTTCCCGGTTGCAATAATGATCATGATAATTGGATGGTTTGTCGGAACCAGGATCGTTTTCCCTCTCAGCCCGGAAGAGAAGATTCCGAGTATTAAAGGGGGAATGGAAAAACTGAGAGAAGAATTAAAGAAAATGGGGCCTGTTACTTTCCAGGAGATCAAATCAGTTATTATTTTCGGAGGTATTCTTGCATTATGGGTCACCGACCGTTTTCATGGGATCAGCCCTACTGCTGTTGCATTTGTTGGAGCTATTATTGCTTTACTTCCAAAAATTGGAATAGTTAATTGGGAAGATGTTGATATTCCATGGCACCTCTTGTTGTTCAGTGCCGGAGCATATACTCTTGGTGCCGGATTTAAAACAACAGATTTCCCGTCCATTACAGTTAATGCAGTATTCAACAGCCTCGGATTTGGAGATTCTACTCCATTCTGGGTCTTATATCTCATACTGACAGGCACTATGATATTTAGTGCATTAATATTCCAATCTAAAACAATGAGAACTCTTATATTTGTCCCGATAGCAATAGGAGTTGCAAATAATTTCGGATATGATGTAATCAGCCTTGCATTACCAGTGGCATTTCTTATTGAACATGTTTATGTATTACCATTTAATAGTAAACCGGCAGCACTTTTATACCTTACTGATCACTACAGCCTGACCGATACATTTAAATTCGGAATCATAATGTTGTTTATTTCCTGGGCAATAAGTATTATTATGGCTATGACTTATTTCAGGTTTTTGAAGATTACTCCTGATGGTCTGGGTATTTTTTAAATATTTTTTTTGTTAAGAGGTTTAAAATGAAAATTATTGGAGAAACAAAACAGCTTATTTCTGATATTGATATATTTTGGGATACGATTTCAAGGTCTGCCCTGGCTTTCAGGTCAGGTATCAAACACTACCTTGCAGGAAGAACAGAAAAATTCCGTTCAGATCTTGAAGATATAAGTAAACTTGAAAATGAGACGGATACAATGAGAAGAGAGATAAAATATAAACTCTATTCCCATATGCTTATTCCAGAATCGCGAGGTGATGTCCTTGGTCTTCTCGAAACCACAGATAATGTAGTTGATTCTATAAAAAAAGTTCTGCTTCAATTTGACATCGAAAAACCGGAGATACCTGAGTCCATGAAAGAAGAATTTATGGAGCTCACCAAAATGTCAGTTAAAACCGTTGACGAGATGGTACTCGCTTCCCGTGCTTTTTTCCGTGAGATATCAATCGTAAACGATCACATCAATAAAGTGCATTATTTTGAGCATGAAGCAGATAAGATCGAGGAAGATCTGAAAAGAAAAGCATTCAATTCAGATATTATTAAAGATCTGAGCCGTAAGGTTCAAATGAGATATTTTGTTGAAAAAGTTGCATTAATATCGGATGAAGCTGAAGCTGTCTGTGACAGGCTCTCTATATATGTAATAAAGAGGTCTTTCTAAATATAAATGGAAGCAATTCTGATCTTTTTATCCAGTGGTTTATTTCTCGGCTGGTCACTCGGTGCAAATGATGCAGCAAATGTTTTCGGTACAGCAGTTTCGACAAAAATGATCAGATTCACTACTGCTGCGGTTATATGTTCAATATTTGTAATAATAGGCGCGGTTCTTGGCGGAGCCGGTGCTTCAGATACTCTGGGAAAACTCGGCTCGGTAAATGCAATTGCAGGTTCCTTTACAGTTGCTCTTGCGGCGGGACTAACAGTCTTTCTTATGACAAGGACAAAACTTCCTGTATCTACATCCCAGGCTATTGTAGGGGCGATCATAGGATGGAATTTTTTTTCCGGCTTTCAGACAGATGTCTCAACTCTTGTAAAAATTGTTTACACATGGATCTTATGTCCGGTCCTGGCAGGAGCTTTTGGATTTGCCCTTTATAGATTAATTATTTTATACATCCGGAAATCCAGAATTCATATGATCAGGATCGATCATTATACAAGGATCGGATTGGTAATTGTCGGTGCATTCGGTTCATACAGTCTGGGAGCCAACAATATTGCTAATGTAATGGGAGTTTTTGTACCTGTATCCCCCTTCAGGAGTATCGAGATCGGTGGAATTGTTATCTCCGCAACCCACATTCTTTTCTTTTTAGGAGCGTTGGCAATTGCTCTCGGAGTGTTCACATATTCCAAAAAAGTAATGTCAACAGTAGGATCGGATATATTCAGACTCTCAGCCATCGATGCTCTGATAGTAGTTCTATCAAGTGCACTTGTATTGTTCATTTTTGCTTCAGAGGGATTGCAGGCATTCCTTATTTCGTACGGGTTGCCAACATTTCCCCTTGTTCCGGTTTCAAGTTCTCAGGCAGTTGTTGGAGCAATAATCGGGATCGCATTGGGCAAGGGTGGAAAAAACATTAATTTCAGTACAATGGGAAAGATCGGAATAGGCTGGATATTTACCCCCCTTGCATCAGGGATCATATCCTTTATACTCCTTTTCTTTATGCAAAATGTCTTTATGCAGACAGTATTTAACTGATCAGATCTCAACTTCACGAGATATACCAATAACATTCCCCGAGGAGTCAACAGCAATTATCTTATATCGGTAAACAGCTTTTTTCTCAATATCTGAATCTTTGTAGGAATAGCTATTTCCGGTGATCTCTGTGATTCCTATATGTTCATATTGTTCATACTCATGTTTACCGTATTTTTTTAATACTATAAATTCTGACAGGTCTGCATCTCCATTTCGGTGAAAAGTAAAAAAGAGATCAGCATAATCTGCAACAACGATCCACGCTTTTTCCTGAGCTCTCTCACCTGTGAGGTCAATTTCGACTGGTACTTCCATCACTGCAGTGAAAGAGAAGTTATTTCCATTCGAATATATATTTTTAATATTTATCCCTGTATTATCCCCGGAATAACTGATGCTGTCAGGCTTCGTGGCAGGTCCGAAATGATCTCCCTCACTATAGAAATCGCCCTTATTAACAAAAGAATTTTGCTCTATTTCTTCAAGCCCGTCAGCTTCCATTAGCCGGATATATTTATGATCTGTGTTGGAATTGTCAAATTCGAATCCCCTTCCATTCCGGTTAAGGGTGGAATCAATATGCCAGATAATAAGTCCGTCCCCCGGCACTTCACTATCGTTACCCATCCTCGACCTGTTCTCAACCATGAAAAATTCACCGAACAGTTCCGAATTATCTATATCAGGCATGAGCATAAGAGACTGGCCGTTTATAGCTGCAGGTGAAAATGAATATTCAGCAGAACCAGATGCCTGAATGACAGGATTAACCCATTCCAGCATATATTTATGAAAACAATTGTGATCACCCCAAATCGCATCCATTATATCCATACCCCCTACTCCGCCTTCCGGGCCGATCCCTTCCTGATAATCATATAGATCAGGAAGCCCGAGAGCATGTCCGGTCTCGTGTATCAAAGTTGAAGTAGAGAACTCATCATTAGGGTAATTCTTTGATTCCCACTGCCATGAATATAAAGAGAGCCTTTTCCCATCGAGGGTTAGACTTCTATTATAAAAAGAGGTCTGATAGGCCCACCAGAATGATGCCCACTCACCATGGGTACCACTCCATATAACAACCAGATAATCGATATCACCATCATTATCATTATCATATTGAGAGAAATTATGACCTTTTGAGTCATAATATGATAGAGCCTCCATGATCAGATCTTCTCTACCAGCAGTATCTTCCTGGACATTCTCACGGAGATCCTGATGTTTATACCAACCGAGGATGTTTCCGGTTATTTTTAATTTACCGTAAGAAGACCTCTCATAAAATCCGGTTAAACTCTCTAAAGGAAAATCATAAGATCTCCCTTTCCCGAATATTTTATTCTCTATCAAAGAGGAAGAATTCTTATTGGGGTGATCCTGAAAAGAAATAAGAAGTACCGGGATTTTCACATTACCTGTAGTCGGCATACCCTCCCATTCCGGGGGTGGAGCCAAAGTATCCCCTTCAGGAATATCCGCATTTATATATAGTCTTTTCTTTAATCTCTTAATTAATTGTGGTGAAAGCTTATCGTTCCCGTAAGATCTTGCCTGCTCGATCCTCGATTTCAAAGTCCCGTCATTTTTATATTTTTCAATCATCTCTTTTGTCGGAGGATCAAGAGAAAGCAGCATTTTCTGAGTACAGATCAAAGCAAAACCTAATATTACAAAACTTAATATAATTATTCTTTTCAAATTATTCTCCCTTCGAATTTCATTATATTGGATATACGTACGGTGTTCAATTTTTTGGATAAAAAAGAATAATATTTCTATTATCCTTTTTCTGTCAGATATACACCGGATATAACAATGAATGACCCTGAAAAGAGTGACATCCCGATGGACTCTTTAAGAACAAGAAATGCAATGACCTGGGTCATCATTGGAATAGTGTAAAGATAAACTCCTACCTTCTGAGATTCACTCATTGATAAAGCATAAACATAGAGCAGAGTAGCAAGGAATGAACAGGTAATCCCCAGAAAAAATATTGATAGCCACGCATCACTTTTTATTGATGAGACAGCAAACCCTGTCATATTTAACTCCACAATTGCTGCCGGTATCATATATACAGCACCTATAATTGTTATTGCAGCTGTCATTTGTAACGCAGACATTTTGGAAGTGATACTTTTCCCCATCACAGTGAATATCCCCCACATCACGATACTGATCAACACCAGAAGGTCTCCAAGCAGATTCCCTTTAAGATCAAAATTTATTATCGTGTCGAATCCCATAACTATTATCACTCCCAATAATGCGATCCCGACACCGACTCCCTTTCGCAGAGTAACCTTCTCTTTTAGAAATAGAGCAGCAATTATCAGGATCGTTATGGGTCCGGTCACCGCATATACTCCACCTTTTGACGCAGTCGTATATTGTAGTCCTATAGTCTGGATCCCATAATGCAGGCCTGTTCCGAAAATGCTGAGAAGGGCAAGCTGAAGTAAATTTGATCTTTTAAAAATACTGAAATTATCCCCCTTGATATATATCCAGATGATAAAACACAATGCTGAAATGATTAGCCTGAGGGAAACTACAGTGATAGGAGGTACTGAATCCAGGGCTATTTTAGTAGCAATAAATGATGCAGCCCAGAAAAAACATGCCGTTAATAATGCCGATTTTGCTTTTATGTTCATTTTTAGTTTTCCAGAATGCTCTCAGGGATATTGATTTCCGACAGATCACGAATAATATAGATCCTGTAATCACCAAGATATTTGAAATAGCTTTTTGTATACAATTCGATCGCTTTAAAATTATCTTTATGAACCTCAAGTTTTATCTGAATTCCTTTTTTTTTTGCAAATAACAATGTCTCTCTGAGAAGGGGTTTTGAAAGCTTTTTACCCTGATAGTCAGGATCAATTCCAAAATGGTGAAGGTGGAGCCTCCTTCCATCAAATGTGATCCATGATGTTCCGACTATTTTTGAATTGAGGACATCTTCCATTACTATTAGCTTTCCTCCCATATTTAGCGAAATTTCAATTGTTTCTGAAGTATCACCTCTGAGACTGTTCCCGAGTCCTGTCTTCTTCCACAATTCATAGACTCCTTTGATATCTTCTTTTTTAAAATTTCTTAAAACTATATTATTTTTCATAGGTTCAGATTTGAAGATCGGATATCATATCCTTTCTGTTAAGTTAGAATTCTAATAGAACCGGACTCAATTTTCAACTGATAAACTGATGATTTTAATATATCAATCAATTATAATTAAATTATGAAGAAAAATAATATTATATTACTAATACTTCTTCTATTGATCATTTCAGCTTGCGAGAAAGCGGTTGTCAGTACGAATATCAGCGGTGAGATTTCAACAAACGAAGATCCTGAACAGCAATTTGTCGATGATGTGGATGATATTATTATAAATAATGATTCAGGAAAATTTTCAATATCGCCAGTCGCTGAATATGACATCTCCGCCAGGGTCGTATCAGCCAGGTCCTACTCCAGGAAATGGACAGCCTCGTTATCTCCCATGGACCTTGCATTGGTGTGGGGCCGGCTGGGAGAGAGAGGGATGGATGATTATATTTCCTATAAGCAGAGAAACAGATGGTATTTCTACAGGTATAGTCATGATTGCCCTGTTGACAATAACTATATAATCACCCACTCTTCAAACAATCATATTATTCCGGCATCATATAATCTTTCACTTGCGTTAAAGAATATAAAAAAAAATGACCATGTCAGAGTTGAAGGTTATCTGGTTAGGATCACCGGCTTTTCCAAAAAAAGAAAAGTAAATTGGGGAACAAGCACTACCCGTAAAGACTCAGGAGACCGCTCATGTGAACTCATTTATGCAAAAACGATCAGAGTAAATGAGAGAGTATACAGATAGGAATAGAAATATTTTTTAAATATAAGGAACCTTATATTATAAGGAACCGTATATATAAATTAGGAGGAAAATTATGAGCCCTTTAAGAAAAACAATCGGTTTTTTAATAGCAGCACTGGTCGGGATACCTGTCCTGTTTGCAACTATCCTGGCAGTGGGTGTATCAAATGCAGTTGTAACTCCCGAAGTTATGTCAGATCTCCCCAGGGAAATCATAGCTGAATTACCCTCAACAATTGATGAATTGTATACGGCACTTGAAACAGACGAAGATATTGATAATGAGAAAACTAAAATAATTGTTGAATCGATGAAAAGAACAGGGATCTCTCCGAGAAAAGTAATGGATGAATCTGGAATTTTTGTATGGCTGAAGGGTGAACTTTCTGAATCGATAAGACAGTTCGGAGAAGTACTGAGAGGTGAAAGAGATCCTGACCCGATTTTACTTAATATGAAACCTTTAAAAGATTCAATTCTTCATAATTCTGTTACATCTTATCTCAAATCAGTTGTCAGGAATCTTCCTGAATGTGATGATATGGAAATAGAGGAGTGGAAGAGGATCGCTTTCAGAAATGACTGGTCTGATGGATTCGATCTGGTTGAATTTCCTTCCTGCAGGCCTGCCGGGCTTGAGATCACTGATGACCTTATAAAAATGTTCCAGTTAAGAGCTGTTGAAGAGATGCCGGAAGATGTAGAGATCCTTGATGACTGGGTTGATCTCCCCAGAGGGTGGAATTTTACAAAAACCATCAGTACAGTGACCTATTCACTCTTTATTTTTCCCGCACTTTTAATATTTCTTGGATCTCTCATTGCTGCAACATCAAAAGCAAGTTTTTTCAGGTGGTCAGGGGTTACTACAATGATCGGCGGATTACTGGCATATGGACTTGCATCATTACTTGAGAATATTATACCTGTCTCTGAATTCAGTTTCAGATATGATTTTGCTAATTCAGTATCTTCAAGATTTCAAGAGATTGTAATAATGAAGGTTGGGAATCTCACAGAAATGTTCCTTAATTCACTATTTGCACCATCATCAAAACTTGGAGGAACAATCGCAATAATAGGATTGATTCTTTTTGCTCTTTCATTTCTTATCAATGATGACAGAAAAACAGCTTAGGGGATGAGATATGGGTGAAACTCCTTCAAAGATGATCCCACTTGGAACAAAGGCACCCGACTTCTCATTAACTGATACAATTTCCGGGAGAACCCATTCTCTCTCGGAAATGGAAGGAGATCACGCGACAGTAATAATGTTCATCTGTAACCATTGCCCATTTGTGGTGCATATAATTGAAGGATTAGCTGAAATTCCGGTTGATTATGATAAAGAAAACATCTCTTTTATTGCGATCAGTTCAAATGATATCATTTCACACCCTCAGGATTCCCCGGAGAATATGACCAGGTTTGCTGAGAGGAACAATTTTACTTTCCCCTACCTTTTCGATTCAGATCAGGAGATCGCACGTGCTTACGGAGCTGCATGCACTCCCGATTTTTTTATATTCAACAAAGATTTGAGATTGGCTTACCGCGGTCAGATGGATAATTCAAGGCCGGGAAATAATATTCCTGTTACAGGAACTGATATCAGGAACGCACTTGACAACCTTCTGGCAGGAGAAAAAGTAAACCCTGTTCAACAACCCAGTATCGGCTGTAATATAAAATGGAAGTGATGATCTAGTAATCTTCAGGCATCTCAAAAACACAATCGCTTCCGGCAGCAGAATTGAGTTTGGAGAATATTGTGCCAAGGATTGTTTGAGCTTTTTCCTGATCTTTATACTTCCCCAATAAAACACCGAAAGGGTATTGTTGGTTCACAAATTTAAGGGAACCCCCTTTCATTGTGATATTATCGATCTCCATTATCCTTTTTTTATCCTGTGTTTTAATCCATAGTTTCATTTAATCCTCTCTATTGATTTCTTCAGATGGAAAATTGTTCTCAATAAAATAGTTTGTAAAATAGAGCATTGCCGGAAGATTTTCATTAAAAACAGGAGCTATATCTTCGTGAGAAGTGTAAAATCCACCTTCAAATGAATATTCAGGAGGGAGCTCTATTGTATATGCAGGAACTCGAAAGGTTCCATAGACCCAATCCACCATTCCACCATTGGTATTATAGATATTGGTATTCCCCGAGCCGGGAGTATAATCTCTTCCGTTAACTGCAAACATCAGATCCCGCATTTTCTGCCCAATTATGTCCAGATCATTATAATCTTCTGGAAGTTCATTGGTATATCCCCATGGATAAAGTATCAATTGAGAAAAGTTATGATATGAAAGTACACCTTCAGGAGTAATACTGGTCATAAATTCCTGAAGGGAGGAAGTTTCAGGTTCAGAGAAAGCTGCCACACCCCTGTATATATCACTTATCTCTGATGA
>Ga0209013_10002236_pt1 | contig 17588 bp, 13 predicted proteins | sample Cruoilmetagenom2_FD_187291 | JGI IMG/M metagenome (GOLD analysis project Ga0209013, IMG submission 187291) | Oil polluted marine microbial communities from Coal Oil Point, Santa Barbara, California, USA - Sample 2 (SPAdes) (version 2) | ecosystem: Environmental > Aquatic > Marine > Oil seeps ...
ACCCCGCTGGTCAAGGCAGGTGACTTTTACTCCGATCTGGCTTTGCAGTCCGTTCTCACCGGAATACTTGAATCGTTTTAGAGCGATCAGCTGATTGCTCAATGGATGATCCATAAAACCATCACCATTGCGATCCATCTTAAAGGGCCGTGTATTACCATGCAGCAACAGACCCCCATGCCATTTCTCGTTGATTGCGTAAGAGGTGTTGATGTTCGCCTCCATCCTGCCAGCACTGTTGCTGTAGAGATTAAGGTAAAATTTTTCGCTCTCCTCCGGCTTTTTAGGCTCGACGTTGATCTGTCCGGTGATGCTCTCAAATCCATTGATCACCGAGCCGGTTCCCATGTTCAGTTGCATTCCCCGGATCCAGGGCCCTGGGGTATATATGAGTCCATAGAGGGCCGCCAATCCCCTTACATCAGGCATGTTCTCCCGGGTGATCTGTACATAGGGTCCGGCAAGACCAAGCATTTCTATTTTCCGGGTTCCTGTCACTGCATCCGTAAACGATACATCCACCGACGGATTGGTCTCAAAGCTCTCTGACAGGTTGCAGCAGGCAGCCTTGGTGAGCTCTTTATCGCTGATGTTACGAATGTTGTAAGCACTTGTAAATGAAACTGAAGTGGGTTTGATCCGATGGGTTACCCGGACTTCATCCAGCATCAGAGCCTTTGAAAATTCCACTTCCACTTCTGCAGGTTCATGCACGTGCAGGGTGTCATTCCCATACCCCACATAACTTACGATCAACATATGGGCCTGCTTTTCCATACCAAGAGAGAAGCTTCCCTGCTCATCTGTAGTGGTGCCTGATGTGGTTCCCATCCAATAGACGTTTGCTCCGTATAAGGGGATCTTTTCACCTTTTTTCCCTGTTTCATATACCCTGCCAGTAACTTCCGTAACACCAGTCACCCTTTCATCCTCAGAATCCTGGGAACTGTCACCCTTTGCTTCATCATGCGTTTTGAAATCGCGGTACTTACAACAGGTGGGTAATGCATCATAAACCGGGTCAGGTGCCAGTATTTCTTTTGTATCATGGCCCACACTGGCGATGTAGTAGTGAAGTCTTCGTTCTTTGAATTTCCCCGGATCGATGGTTACGGATAATATTCGTGTTTCTTCATTCCAGGAAGCTGTATTTACCCCCCTGGTCTGAAGGGCAGTCTCTTCTATGCGGCTTTTACACATACCGCATAATCCGTTTACCCAGAATGAAAGCGTGTCGCTTTCCTGGATAGTAACAGCGTTTGTTGGGTAGCTGGAAGCCATATATATGGCACACAGCAACAGCCACGTTCTTAATTTCATTGAATCTGAATTTTAGTTAACTGAATCATTGCATTACTTTCAGCTAACCAAGACGGGGCGGTTCGAATATGGGTGTGGTGAATATAAAGTGATACCGGTTGCTATAGGCGCCAGGGTAACATGCCTGAGGTGCAACTATGGAATTGTTAAGGAATTGGTATTCAATGGCTGCAATGGGGAAGCAACAATCACAATTGCACCCGGGAGGACAAGCGTGATCACGATCACTGCTTTCCTCTTGGTCTTCGCAATCATTGTGTGAGGCACAACAGTCAATCTCACAGGATAATTCAGTCTGAAGTTCAGCATGCTCCATGTGTTCCACGAAACGATTGACTCCCAAAAGCAACAGGCTTCCGATTAATATGTTGGCCACAAGTTTCATATCTTGTACAATAATAACAAAAACGTTCTGATAATTGTTTCAGAACCTGAAGTTAAGTCTTGCTCCGAATCCTTTGTAGTCCCCCTCCTGTAAGGCAACAAAAACACCCAGGTCCACAAAGAAGAACAATTCATTCAGGCTATAGCCCAGTTGTATATAGTGAGGTGCCTGTGGAGTATAGAGATATGTAATACCCAATGACTCTTTCCATAACCTTTCACTAAACCATGGTAGGAATTTAAGCAACAGGTACGAGGATGTTAGTTTAACATCCGCATTGGTCCAGTATTCCGAGGTACTGGCTTCATAATAGTCCATCAGCATCAGTGCCTGGTCAAAACTTGCCATATCAATGAGTAAGGGACTCGATTTAAAATGTTTGAAATCGGCGTAATGGATCGAATTTGCATTGATGAAATACCCTGACTGTACGGACCAGTCAAGTTTCGATAGCAACCCTACTTCAAAATTATGCCTGATGCTCAGTTCCACCATGTTGAAATCCGACCATCCATTTTCTTCCAACGGGAAAGCCTGGGTATATGCCAGGGAGAAAGTGGGCCATTTGGAGTCACGCATCTCTTTGCGGTGGTTGCGGACCACATAGTAGTGCCTGGGTGTGAAGTCAAGCTGGAAGAAAGCCGCAAGCTTTTGATGATTGTCCAGTGCCGGATCATCCTGCTGCAGCGCAGCTGGAACATTCGGGATGAACTCTTTTTCCTTTCGGAAAAAAATTGAGAAATCGCTGTGATTGATGAGATTGCGTTGCTGGCTTATGATGGCCGAAGTTGTCAGGACCAATCCGTTTGTAATGTCAATGCGGTTGTATAGGGTAGCATCGAGCTGTTCGTACATTTTAAGATGATTTTCCCGAAGTAAAAGAGTGTAAATCAGGTTGGTAGCTGATGGAATTCCGTTGATTCCATTAAAATCGGAAGAGATGTAATTTAGGTTGATGGCCACCTTTCCCTTTGCCATGGGTGCATAGAGGAGGTTGGAGTTCCATGATACCCTGGGTGCTTTTCGGTTGAACGCATAACCAATCAGCAGGCTGGACCTGAGTGTATAAATGGTATCGGGTTTCCAATTCAACTTGAAATACTGACCATAGTACAATCCATCTACTGTATTATATCCCAGCCTTTCAAGATCGGCCAATCCACCATGAGTGAGTCGAAAACGTCCATTGTCCCCAATGTAGGTCTTTCCCAATACAAGGCTCCTGACCGGTTTGCTTCTCCTGTGTGTTGTTTGAATGGAGCCTGATTTCGACGCAATAATTTTTGTGCCAATGATTGAGTCTCTCTCTCGCAGGGTGGTATGCTCCTCAGGAGTCAGTGGAATGGGCCGCATCAGGTTCCAGTAAAGGGAATCGTTTTTTACAGCACTATCTGCCACCGAGAAAGTTGTTCCGGTCTGGTTCAAATCCTCTCCCTCCTTTCCGGTGTCGGCCTCTTTCGCTTCTTTCTCCATCAATTTGGAGAGCCGGGTAACATCCCTGTTGGTTAACTCCTCTTTTTTTAGCAATTCGGTGATCTTTTCCTGCTCTTTTGAGATGATTTTTTCTTTTGGTAACTCTTCCGGTTCTTCTTTAAGACCGTTAATCGCTGAGAAATAGGTCTCAGGCAAGTTGGGATTGAGGGTCACATCGCTGTACTTCAGGGATGAGACATAGGTCACCTGTCCTTTCACCCCTGCGATCTCTATGTTGGCCTGGATCTTATGACTTACAGGTAGCCAGGCGTCCATGATCACATTGGCATACAACTGTTGCAGGAACAGTGTGCCGGCGATGGTATTCACCGATATATCGGAAGAGTGAAGGCTCCAGAGGTCTTCTACGATAAACAGGAATCCTTCACATAATTGCTGGCTTTTCCGTTTTGGAATCACCTTGATCTTGTTGATAATATGCGTGCCTTCAAGGAAAGTACCTTCAAAACTATATCTGTAGTATGCAAAAGCATTCCGGGCCAGAGGTGAAACCACCGTTTGAATTTGCTGCTGGTACAGACTTGCATTAATATAATCCATGGGATTCACATTCTGGGTATAGCCAGGGAGAGTATTCTGGGAGGCAATCACCCGCATATCGTATTTGTCGGGTGCTGTAAACTGAACTTCATTCCTCGACTCGAGCATGTAGGCTTCATCCTCCTTAACCTTGATATCATTGACCTGGATTCTGCGAGCAATGGCCTTGGGTAGCTTTTCAACGTAAGCAGTCCCCTTGATATAGATCTCTGCATCATAATTGGAAACTTCATGCAGGTGGTAGTTTGCCAGCCCGATGGTTTTTCTCATGATCCAGTAGGCAGGATCCTCCCCGCTGGCGCTCACCCTTACTTCCGGGATCATATAGGTCTGAGGCGGAAGCTGTATCAACAGATCTGTATACTCTTCCTTAATCTCAATGGTCTTAATGATCTCCGTATATCCCAGGCTGCGGAAAAAGATGGTATAGTTACCTTCAGGCAGAGGCAAAGAAAATAGTCCGAGGGCATTACATGTGGTTCCCCGGGTAAGTTCTTTAATAAAGATGGCGGCATAAGGAACCGGTTCCCCATTCATATCCTGGATCTCACCGCGTAGTCCCTGAGAGGTTGCAATTGGCAGAAATCCAAAAAGAAATGTCAATATGTAGACCGATTTTCTCACCAGGCGATGGAATTCCAGGTAATATTACAAATATATAACGACTAAAATCCGAAATAATTTTTTGCATTGAAATAGCTAATGTTCTTCACCAGGTTTTCCAGTAGCTCCTTGTCATCCGGTAATTCTCCATTTTCAACATCAGTGCCAACAAGGTTGCACAGGATCCTTCGGAAATATTCATGCCTTGGATAGGACATGAAACTTCTGGAGTCTGTGAGCATCCCCACAAACTTGCTCAACAATCCCAGTGATGAGAGGGAGTTCATCTGATCAATCATACCCTGTTTTTGATCCATGAACCACCACCCTGATCCAAATTGCATTTTCCCCGGGGTGATACCGTCATTGAAGTTGTTGACCATGGTTACCATGAGGTCATTGTCCACAGGATTGAGATTGTACACGATGGTCTTGGCCAGTAGATCCGACTTCTCCAGTTTGTCGAAAAATCTTGACATGGCACGGGCCATATCAAAATCACCTATTGAGTCAAATCCGGTATCGGGCCCTAATTCGTGAAATCGACGTGTATTGTTGCTTCGGATTGCACCCACGTGAAATTGTTGCGCCCAATCCTTGTCGTGATCCAATACTGCCAGCTCGATCAACATAGCTGATTTGAATTTCCGGATCTCCGGCTCATTGAGGGCTCTTCCGGATCTGACTTTTAGGAACATCTTTTCGATCTCCTGGTGATCAAAGTCTTCGGCATAGAAGGTTTCCATACCATGGTCTGATATCCTGCATCCCATCTCATGGAAATAGTCGTGACGTTTACATAGTGCTGTTAGCAGGTCCATGTATGTTGAAATGGAAAAGTCCGAGGCCTCTTCCAATTTTTCAAGGTAGGTGTTATAACTTTTGGGATCATCTACAGCCATGGCTTTATCAGGACGCCAGGCCGGAAAAACAGATGTCTCAAATCCATCTTCCTTAATCTTCTGATGATGTTCCAGTGTATCTACCGGATCGTCGGTGGTGCAGATGACCTCCACATTCATTTTTCGGATCAGATTCCTCACACTGAATTCATCCTCTGCCAGCATTTCATTGACCCGGTCATATATCTCTCTGGAAGAACCCGGATTCAGCAGATCGGTGATGCCGAAATAACGCTGGAGCTCCAGGTGTGTCCAATGATACAACGGATTTCGCAATGTTTCAGGAACAGTCTCCGCCCATTTCATAAACTTCTCCTCATCGGTTGCATCACCCGTGCAATACTTCTCATCCACCCCATTGGCTCTCATAGCCCTCCATTTATAGTGGTCGCCTGCAAGCCAGATCTGAGTAAGATTTTCAAATTTAATGTCCGCTGCTATCTGTTCCGGGATTAAATGACAGTGGTAATCAATGATGGGCATCTGACTGGCCGCCCCATGATAAAGCTGCTGTGCTGTATGGGTGTCCAGTAGGAAATCTTTGTCAAGAAAACTTTTCATTGTAAATTCTTAGTTAGTAAATCAGTGTGTTATAACCAATTATATTCCAAATAGCCTGCGGATGTGTCTGTCGTAGATGTTGGTCATCACCTGTTCTCCTACAACCCCACTGTGTTGCCTGAGCATGGACAAGAAATCATTTCCCATTTCAGCCGCAACTTTGTAGCCTACGTGGATAAGTTGCCTGAAACCAGCATGATATTCGGGATGACCTGGTATGTGTCGAAGGGTGTTGGCAAATTTCTCTCCGTCCCATTGATTCACTTCCGCCGGGGTAGGAAGAGTAGCGGGATCAATATCAATCACGGTTGCATAGGGGCCGCATAATTCTTCCTGGCGCTCATGGGCACGGGCATAGATTGTCCGGGCCAATTGCAGGGCTTCCTCGCCTGCTATGGCAAGGCCTATCACCTCCTCAAGCCATGTGGTACCGGCAGTCTTCACATGGATCCCTTTATCGTATTTATTGATAAGTTCGCCCATGATAGGATAGATGGTGAATTTATCACTCCCCGAGTGCACACTCAGTTTGAGGTTATCGGGCAAATCAAAGGTTTTAACAGCATGATCGATGACCAGGAGGTCCTGTTCAAACTCTTTTCTGAATTGCTCCACGTCCCCCACGTAATCAACTCCCTTATTAAATCTGCCTGTGAACTTGGGTGCTATGGTTTGAGCAGGAATACCGTACTGTTTGATCATCAGCAAGATGAAGAAAAGTTCCACGGGTGTCTGGGGATTTTCAACTTCATCCATGGATACTTCTGCAATGAAGTTATCTGCTCCTTTTTTGGATACAATATGGTTGTAGATAGCTGCAGCCTCACGCACTGCACCCAGGAAATTCTTTGCAATAACTTCCAGCTCCGTGCTGGTCACGATGAAGGGATCCGGTATTCCGGGAATCAACAGTTTTCCCTCATAGGGGGCAGCGAGACTGAGAAAATCATTTACTTCAGTTTCGGAGACCTCGCTGCCGATATAATCGGCTACATCAAGGGTGAAAAAGTTAGAATGGTCAATAAAGGCATCCACGGTTTTCAGATTGATATGGTCCGCATCCACATAATATGGATCAGTCCATTGCAACCTTCTCACCGCAGCGTCGGCTTCATTCCTTGTATCAACCGGTGAGGAATGGATAATCTGATGCTCCCTGTTGGATTTGTTCCAGACGGGTACAATATCTATCCCTACTTCTTTTGCTTTAATAATTGCTTTCAATTGAGCCTCACCCTGGTGGGCGAACCTGTCGCCAATACCGAAGGAAAATTTTTCCAGTTTCATGTTCTTTACTTTTCTATATTTAAAATCCCGTGTACGGACACGAAAATACGAAATTTCTTGGGTAGTTACAAAATATTTTATTTAGTTTTGTTGGATGTAATTGTTTTGAAAATTGAAATGAATTACGCTTAAGTATTTACAGGTAAGATTGTTATGGGTAAAATAAGGATCAAGGATATAGCTGAAATTGCCAATGTATCCATCGGCACAGTTGACCGTGTGATCCATAAGAGGGGGGAGGTCTCCCAGGCAACCCGGGAGCGGATCCAGAAATTACTTAAGGAACACGGCTACAAGCCTGATATCATTGCCAGTTCATTGGCATTAAAGCGACAGATTAACCTTGCGGTAGTAATGCCTCGTCTCATTCATGATCACGAATTCTGGAAATTGCCCCAATCTGGAATCAAAAAGGCACTTGAGGAACTATCACATTACAAGATATCTATCGATACCTATTATTTTGATCAGTTCAACACGGATGATTTTGTGCATCAGGCAAAGAAATTCCCTTACAACAACATTCATGGGATATTATTTGCACCCGTTTTTCAGGAGGAATCCATTGCGTTCCTCAGGAGATGCGAGAAAGAAAGGGTGCCAGTGGTCCTGTTTAATTCTCTGCTCGACGATCCTTATGTGAAGAGTTTTGTGGGTCAGGATGCTTACCATAGTGGATATGTGGCAGCCAAATTGATCAATTACGGATTGGAGCCGAAAAGGGCTGTTGCCATCATCAATTTGTCGGCACGTAAGGATCATTATGCCCACATCATCAGCAGGGAAAAGGGATTCCGCAGCTATTTTAAGGAGTACAGCGACCGGTTGAGTCATCTGCTGACCATTGACCTTCATGGTGTTGATGATCAAAAACTTCATGCAAGGCTAAATGAAATGTGTAGCGAATATGATGTGGCAGGTATTTTTGTTACCAATTCCCGGGTTTACAAGGTAGCCGGGTTCCTGGCCGAACGCGGACCCCGGAGTGTCAGGTTGGTGGGATATGACCTGTTGCCCGAGAGTATTGATTTTCTCAAAAGGGATTACATCGATTTCCTGATTTCACAGAGGCCGGAGGAACAGTCATTTAGAGGGCTAATGTCTCTCTTCAACCTCGTAGCTTTCAACAGGGAACCCGAGGAGAGGCAATTGCTTCCCATCGACATCATCACAAGAGAGAACCTGCGTTATTATAAACCATAAAAAGTATTACCAATGGAAGATCTATCCTTTAAAGATTTGAAGAACAAAGTATGTGTGATTACTGGTGGAGGCGGTGTGCTGGGCAATTCTATGGCCAGGGGGTTGGCCTCGGCAGGTGTTATAACAGTGATCCTGGATATCAATGAAGAAGCAGCCACCAAGGCAGCTGCAGCTGTTTCCTCTGAGTTTAAGGTGGAGAGTTATGGACTAAAAGCCAATGTATTGGATAAAGGCTCACTGGAAGCTGTCCGCGATCAGATAATTGCAGAGGTTGGAGAGATAGACATGCTGATCAATGGTGCTGGGGGGAATTCTCCTAAAGCTACCACAAAACTGGAAGAGATTACTGAAGAGGACCTGAACAACCTGGAGGATGGATTCTTTGGATTGGAACTGGAGGGATTCCAAAAGGTGTTTGACCTCAATTTTAACGGTACGCTGATACCCACTCTTGTCTTCACCAAAGATATGGTAGCGCGCCAAAAGGGGGTGGTTTTAAATATCTCTTCCATGACTTCTTATAATCCACTGACCAAAGTCCCCGCCTATTCAGCTGCCAAAGCTTCCGTGAATAACTTTACGGAATGGCTTTCGGTCCATTTTGCAAAGGTCGGAGTCAGGGTGAATGCAATTGCCCCGGGATTCTTCCTGACCAACCAGAATCGATTTTTACTTACAGATGAGAAAACCGGGAGTTTGACTCCCAGAGGAGAAAAGATTATAGCCAATACCCCCATGGGTATTTTTGGCGAACCGGATGATCTGAATGGAACCGTACTTTACCTGTTGTCGGACCTGAGCAGGTTCATCACGGGAATTTGTATTCCAATTGATGGAGGTTACAGTGCTTATGGTGGAGTTTAATTGTGTATGATTAAGGGGATGATGAGATGATATATTTCGAAAAAGGTAGTCAGGATATGGTGCTCACTGATCAGGAGATCAGGGAAGCTCTTCATTTGGCATTGGATAAGATAGGACCTCGAAACAAGGTGCTGGCCATTCCTCCGGATATTACCAGGTTTTACAGCAAAGCAGGTCTGCTTACGGAGTATGCCTGGGAGTACTATGGCGGAGCTATGACAGATATACTGCCGGCACTCGGAACCCATGTGGCCATGACAGATCAGGAGATAGGGAAGATGTACGGATCAACTCCCCGATCACTATTCAGGGTGCATGACTGGAGGAATGATGTGGTTACACTGGGTGAGGTGCCTGCACAATTTGTGGAGGATGTTTCGGAGGGTAAGGTCTCCTATTCATGGCCGGCACAGGTAAACAGGTTACTGGTGGAAGGCGGTTATGATCTTATCCTTTCCGTTGGCCAGGTGGTTCCTCATGAGGTAGTTGGGATGGCCAATTATAACAAAAATATTTTTGTGGGTACCGGAGGCCCGGAAGGAATTAACAAGAGTCATTTCCTGGGAGCGGCTTACGGTTTGGAACGCATGATGGGCCGGGCGAATACTCCTGTGAGACAGGTGCTTAATTACGCATCCGATCATTTTGCCAGCGACCTTCCCCTGTTGTACATCCAAACAGTGATCGGACGTGCTCAAACGGGAGAATTGGTGGTGCGCGGCCTCTATATCGGGGATGACGAGGCCTGTTTTCTCAAAGCATCGGAGCTTTCTCTCCAGGTCAATTTCCAAATACTTGAAAAACCACTGGATAAGGTGGTGGTATATCTTGAACCCGAAGAGTTTAAAAGCACATGGCTGGGCAATAAAAGCATCTACAGGACCCGCATGGCTATTGCCGATGGAGGAGAACTGGTGGTACTGGCTCCCGGGTTGAAGGAGTTTGGAGAGGACAAAGATATAGATCAGCTGATCCGGAAATATGGCTACCAGACCACACCGGAAATTTTGGAAGCTGTGGATAATAATGAGGATCTGAGGCAAAATCTCAGCGCAGCAGCACACCTGATCCATGGTTCCACCGAGGAGAGGTTCACCGTGACCAATTGTCCCGGCCATATCTCCAGGGAGGAGATTGAATCGGTCAATTATTCCTTTGCTTCCCTCGGTGAAATGATGCACAGGTACGATCCCGGTGTTTTACAGGAAGGTTTTAACACCATGCCTGATGGAGAGGAGATATTTTACATCTCTAATCCAGCCCTTGGATTATGGTCCTGGAAGGAAAAATTCAAATAAAAACAGCGTGATCCGAATTGTAGCTGATGATAAGATCCCTTTTTTGAAAGGTGCCCTTGAAGGGGTAGCCAGGGTTGACTATCTGCCGGGTGATAAAATTGCAAAAGGTGATCTACTGGAAGCGGATGGATTGATTACACGTACCCGTACGCTTTGTGACCGTAGCCTGCTGGAAGGAACACAAGTCCGTTTCATTGCTTCTGCAACCATTGGTTATGATCATATTGATACTGAATACTGTAAGGCTGCAGGGATCCAATGGACCAATGCTCCCGGATGTAACTCCTCCTCAGTTCAACAGTACATCATATCAATGTTACTTTACCTGGCAAAACTTCGGAACCATGATCTCAACAGACTCACACTGGGCGTGGTAGGAGTTGGTAATGTGGGTAGCAAGGTGGCATCAGCTGCAAAAGTTCTGGGAATGAATGTACTGCTCAACGATCCCCCCAGGAAGCGCAGGGAAGGGAGAAATGACTTTGTGGAGCTGGATGAGATCCTGGAACAGGCCGATATAATTACACTCCATGTTCCTTTGAACAGAGGTGGAGAGGATAACACCTACCAGATGGCAAACAGGGAATTTATTCGATGCATAAAAAAGGGTGCGGTACTGGTCAATACCTCCCGTGGAGCCATTGTGGACGAAAGTGCTTTGCTTGAGGGTATTCGCGGTGGAAAACTTTCAGATGTGGTTCTGGATGTTTTCGAAAACGAACCAGGGATCAACCTGGAATTACTGGATGCTGTCACATTGGGCACACCACATATTGCTGGCTACTCTCTGGATGGAAAAGCCAATGGAACCACTATGTCAGTCAGGGCCATTAGCCAGTTTTTCACACTGGGACTTGATGAATGGGAGCCGGATTCCATACCCGCTCCAATTGAAAATGAGCTCTTTGCAGATACATCCCAGGACGATCCACAAACGTTATTGTGGGAGTTGTACAGAAAAAGTTATGATGTGACTTCAGACGACCGGCCATTGAGAGGCGATCCTGCATCGTTTGAAAGATTAAGAGGCGATTACCCCTTTCGAAGAGAACCTCATGCTTATTCCGTTCGACTGTTCCAGGGTTATATGGAGATTTGGACACAGTTGGAAAAACTGGGCTTTTCAGTACTGTCCGACCAGTGTACATAAATGGACTAACAACAAAATATTTATTTATTAAAACAAAAACAAATCATCGGAAATGAAAACAAAAGCTGACATTGGCCTGATTGGCCTGGCTGTAATGGGTGAGAATCTTGTCCTGAACATGGAACGGAACGGATTTACTGTGGCAGTCTACAACAGAACTGTGAAAAAAGTGGATAAATTCATCGCCGGCCGGGGTAAGGAAAAAAACTTTATAGGGACCCACTCCATTGAGGAGTTTATCGCTTCACTGGAGCGTCCCAGAAAAGTGATGATGCTCGTAAAAGCTGGTCAACCTGTGGATGATTTTATCGAGTTGTTGCTGCCGCACCTGGAGGCGGGAGACATTATCATAGATGGGGGTAATTCCCATTTCCCTGATTCCATAAGGAGAACCAAATATGTGGAAAGCAAGGGATTTCTTTTTATAGGAACCGGTGTTTCCGGTGGAGAAGAGGGTGCGTTGCTGGGCCCCTCCATTATGCCAGGTGGATCTGCTGATGCCTGGCCCCATGTGAAGAAGATTTTCCAGGCTATTTCAGCAAAAGTAGAGGATGGAACGCCCTGTTGTGATTGGGTAGGGGATGGTGGAGCCGGCCACTTTGTAAAAATGGTTCACAACGGCATCGAATACGGGGATATGCAGCTGATCAGTGAGGCGTATCACCTGATGAAAAACCTGCTTGGAATGGATGCGGATGAGATGCACCAGGTTTTGAAGGAGTGGAACGATGGAGACTTGGATAGCTACCTGATAGAGATCACAAGGGATATCCTGGGATACAAAGATGAGGATGGTGGACCATTGGTTGAGAAGATACTGGACAGTGCCGGACAAAAGGGAACCGGGAAGTGGACCGGGATTGAGGCGTTGAATTTGGGGATCCCCCTGACCCTGATTGGGGAATCAGTTTTTGCCCGGTGCCTCTCTTCCCTGAAAGAGGAGCGTGTGGAAGCCTCAAAAATCCTTTCTGGTCCAGTACCCCATTTCAATGGGGACAGTACCCTGTTTATTGATGATATAAAAAGTGCACTTTATGCCTCTAAGATCGTCTCATACGCGCAGGGATATACCCTTATGAGGGAAGCTGCAAAAGAGTACGACTGGAAATTGAATTATGGGGGGATCGCACTGCTGTGGAGAGGTGGATGTATTATCCGCTCCGTTTTCCTCAGTAAGATCAAGGATGCATTTGATGAGAACCCCGAGCTACCCAACCTGTTATTGGATCCATTCTTTAAAGAGAAGGTTGAAGCTGCTCAGGCCGGATGGCGCAGGGTAGTTTCCACCGCACTTACCAATGGGATTCCGGTTCCTGCCTTTACAACGGCACTGAACTACTTTGACGGGTATCGCTCAGCCCAACTTCCAGCCAATATGTTGCAGGCTCAGCGTGACTACTTTGGTGCCCACACCTACGAACGTATGGACAAACCCAGGGGGGAATTCTTCCACACCAACTGGACCGGCAGGGGAGGCGACACCAGCTCCTCAACCTATAATGTTTAGAAACTGCCCCTTTTTTGTCTGGTATACCCGGGCATCGCTTAAAATCTTTACTACGTAAACATTTATAGGCTTCTGCCCGGGCATACCTGACCATAAGGTTACTGTTAAGAAAGAAGAGGCTGTCTCAAAAGTCAATTTGAGACGGCCTCTTCTTTAATTTTTCTTATGCTTTTAACGCGTCTTGCTATCCGTTGAATCCACCAACCCGGCTATAACTCTCCTGGGCGTTGATGTAAAAAGCTTTGTACTTGATGTAGTGGTTTCCTTTCTTGAACTCCCAGTGTACATTTTGCGCCTTGAATATCTTCCCGATGCACGCTTCAAAGATCAGGGAATAGTTGATACCGGTGATCTGTTCAGCCTCAAGGATGCTTTTAAACTCCACGCTCCTGTCGGCAAAATGGCCAATCACCGGAAGGGTATACTTTTTTTGAGCTCTTTTCTTTTTTGCTCCTTCATTGATGATAGGTAGCCTCCTGACTTCTGCTCGCTTATTTGACATACGGTCTGTTTTTTCTGTAATACGTAAATGTATATCAATTTGTTATCTCTTTGGTAAAATTAAGAAAAAAAATAGAAAACAAAGGATGAGGAATTATTAACAAAAAGTGTATTTTTGACACCGGAGGAATTGATAGGTATCACATGAACACGTTGATTGCATATTCCACCACACTGGGTTGCACCGAACAGTGCGCATCAAAATTAAAGGATGACCTGGGTAACGGTGTAGAAATGGTCCGCATCTCTCGAAGGAGAAGATACAACCTGGAGCAATATGATACGATTATTATTGGTGGCTCCATCCATGAGGGAATGATCCAACGCTCTGTTTACAAATTCTGTGAAAACAATCTTGAAGTATTACTTAAGCTGCAGGTAGGATTGTTTGTCTGTTGTATGGACCCGGATGCCAACGAGCAGGAGTTGATTGACAGAGCATTCCCGGAAAAGCTCGTGAAGCATGCACTATCCAGTGGATTTTTTGGAGGAGAACTGAATATAAAGAAGATGAATTTGCTGCAAAAGATCATGACCCGCAAAGCAGCCCGGCTTCAGAAGGAACCTGAAATTGATTTCCAGAAGATCCTTGATTTTGCCCGAAAAATACAAGAGCTCTGATCACCTGTTTATCTCAATTGACCCATTGTAAACGTGAGCTGTAGGACCGGTAAGGTAGATGTCGGTGAAATGACTGTGGTGTTGAGCCTTAAATGACACATTTAATTTCCCTCCTCTGGTTCGGACCGAGTATGAAAAAATGTCAGACTTAAAGTGGAAGTATGAACAAATGGCAGCAGCGGTTACGCCTGTGCCACAGGAAAAGGTTTCGGCTTCTACTCCTCGTTCAAAAGTTCTCACAGAAATCCTGTTGGAACTGCCTCCTTTTTCCACAAAATTTACATTAACTCCTCCTTTGCCAAAGCGGGATTGATTCCTTATCTCTTTTCCTTCAATGTCCACTTCTACCTGGTCAAGCTGGGAAACGAATTTCACAAAGTGAGGCGACCCGGTATCTAACAAGTACCCGTCTTCCACCCACCTTAGACCATTCTCATTTTTCAACCTAAGGCGAATTTCTCCATTGGGAAGGATGGTGGATGAGTGCAAACCATCTATCCCTTCAAATGAGGTTTCCAGACCAGTGATCTTCAAATGATGTGCAAATGCTGTGATGCACCTCCCACCGTTTCCACACATGGTTCCTTCGAATCCATCGGCATTGAAGTAGCGCATTTTGAAATCGGCCCGTTTGCCTGCTTCCAGGATAATGAGTCCGTCACTGCCGATTCCGAACCTTCGGTCACAAATCTGCCGGATTAGATCATTATCAAAATAGTTTGTATCCTGGTCCCTGCCATCTATCATAACAAAGTCATTCCCAGTACCATGATATTTTGAAAAATGAACAATCACACCCAATAGTTCGTTAAAAAAAGTTAAAACAGCACTTCGTTATCAATTTTTTTTCGATTCAAACTGTTATGATAGTAAATTGCCGTATGAAAGGCACGGAATTTGATTAACAGTTTCGCACAAACAAAGGTATTAATTTAATAAATAATAGGATGAAAGCGAGGAGATTCTTCGGATTATTAGCCGTCACAGTTCTTGGAGCTATTTTGGCAGTAATTTTGTATGCAAGGCTATTCCAACCAGAACCCACCGTGGTGGAAGTGCCTGTTGAGAATAAGGTCCGGTATGTGAACCTTCCGGGTAACACCGGAGGAGAAGTATTGGATTTTACGCAGGCAGTGGCACAATCGATCGATGCAGTAGTTCATGTAAAGACAAAAGAGTTCAGGGAGTATGCGGTCAATCCGCTCTATGAATTCTTTTTTGGAGACCAGCCAACTGGCGAACCTCCGCCACTATTAGGATTCGGTAGCGGAGTGATTTTTTCTGACAAAGGGTATATCGTGACGAACAATCATGTTATCAAAGGATCAGATGAGATCGTTGTGGTGCTGAACGATAAGAGAGAATTTGATGCAGTATTGATTGGAGCCGACCCTACTACAGATATTGCATTGCTGAAGGTGGAGGCAAAGGATATATCACATTTGAATTTTGGTGATTCTGATGCGTTGCAACTTGGCGAGTGGGTCCTTGCCATCGGAAATCCTTATAACCTTACAAGTACTGTAACTGCCGGGATCGTTAGTGCGAAGGCAAGGAACATTAATATACTGAGAACACAGGAGTTTAGCATCGAATCATTCATACAGACAGATGCTGCTGTAAACCCGGGCAATAGCGGTGGAGCTCTCATCAATACTCGGGGAGAATTGGTTGGTATCAATACAGCCATTGCTTCAAGGACCGGGGCTTTTACAGGCTATTCATTTGCTGTGCCCGTGAGTATCGTAGAGAAGGTTGTGAACGACCTCATTGAGTTTGGAGCAGTTCAGCGTGCGATCCTGGGAGTAGTTATCCAGGATGTGACGGCTGAGCTGGCTGAAGAGAAGAATTTTGATGAGATTAAAGGCGTATTTGTGAATGGTGTTCGCCCTGACGGAGCGGCCAAAGAGGCAGGAATTAAGGAGGAAGATGTGATTATCTCCATCGACGATACGCCTGTAAACAGTGCGGCTGAATTGCAAGAACAGATTTCCAAATTCCGGCCTGGTGAAAAAGTGAAGGTTATAATCCGCAGGGATGGGAAAATGAAACAATTTGATGTTGTTTTACGTAACCTGGAGGGCAATACAGAAATCGTCAAGAGAGATGATTTACTGGATGTCCTGGGCGCAAGTTTTGAGGCGGTTTCAGACCGGGATAAGCGTTCGCTGGGAATTCGCAATGGTGTGAGGGTAAAATCGGTAAAATCGGGAAAATTCATGAAAGTTGGTATAGAAGAAGGATTTGTATTAACTTTTGTAAACAAAAAGCCTGTTAATAGTGTTAAGGATATTGCAGACATCTTAAAGAAATCAGAAGGGGGAGTTATCATTGAAGGAGTGGACCGGAATGGATCAAGGTCCTATTATGCCTTCGGGATGTAAAATAACCTTCACAATTTTAACGTTTTAATTGCAAAGGAGATCGATTCGGTCTTCTTTGTAATATTTTGAGTGTAATGCTAATTTAGTTTGATTAAAGATAAATAACCAGGTAAATTTGCAGAGATTTTTTTATAATTTGATTTTGAGGAATACTACATGAGACAGTTAAAGATCACCAAATCTATTACCAACAGGGAAAGTGCTTCATTGGATAAGTATTTGCAAGAGATTGGTAAGGAAGAGTTGATCACTGTTGAGGAAGAGGTAGAATTGGCTCAACGGATCAAGAAGGGCGACCGTGCTGCCCTTGAAAAGCTCACGCGTGCAAATCTGAGATTTGTAGTATCTGTAGCAAAACAGTACCAGAACCAGGGATTAAGCCTTCCGGACCTTATTAATGAAGGCAATCTTGGTCTGATTAAGGCTGCAGAAAAGTTTGACGAAACACGGGGTTTTAAATTCATCTCCTACGCCGTCTGGTGGATCAGACAATCGATCCTGCAGGCGCTGGCGGAGCAATCAAGAATCGTACGCCTTCCACTGAACCAGGTAGGTTCGCTGAACAAGATCAACAAGGCGTTTTCGAAATTTGAGCAGGAGTATGAACGTACACCCACCCCGGAAGAACTCGCAGAGGCTTTGGAGCTTCCTAAAGAAAAAGTAGCGGATACGCTACGGGTATCGGGAAGACATGTATCTGTTGACGCACCCTTTGTCGATGGTGAAGACAACAGTCTGCTGGATGTGCTGGTGAACAATGATTCACCCAATGCAGACAACACACTCATTAATGAGTCCTTATCCCGGGAAGTGGACCGTGCACTGGCCACACTGACCGAAAGGGAAAGGGATATCATTAAGCTATTCTTCGGAATTAGCACCCAGGAAATGACACTTGAAGAGATTGGCGAAAAATTCGGACTGACACGCGAACGCGTACGTCAGATCAAAGAAAAAGCGATACGCAG
>Ga0209013_10002237_pt1 | contig 17584 bp, 13 predicted proteins | sample Cruoilmetagenom2_FD_187291 | JGI IMG/M metagenome (GOLD analysis project Ga0209013, IMG submission 187291) | Oil polluted marine microbial communities from Coal Oil Point, Santa Barbara, California, USA - Sample 2 (SPAdes) (version 2) | ecosystem: Environmental > Aquatic > Marine > Oil seeps ...
CTGGCTAAAAACTGTTGCCCACTTCTCAGTCTCGAGCGATACGCCATCAGTACCTGAAAAACGGGTCGATACGAAGCCGATTCGGCTGGGTGTGGTGGTCATTTAGCCTCCGCAGTGGAAGACGGATGAAGGGTTTTATCTTCCATCCATACCATTTATCTGATGTATTGCACGGTAGGAATTATAAGTAGGTTCATCATATTTTGCACGGTTGATGTGAAAAAACCGCTTCGTAAGGCTGCTCAGATTGACGTGCTTGTACAGCTGGGTTATTGGCCTTCTAAACTTATGCATTTCATCTCCAACTCATTCTTGAAGTTCCTGTTGTTTTGAACATCTTGGATCACATCAGGCCATAGTTTCGCGAATTCGAAGTAACGCGGCAGATTGTATTTAGCGAAATTCCTTGCTTCTTGTACGATCTCCTCCGGGGTTCCGAAACGTTCCGCCAACGCTTCAGAACCGATTGCGGATAAGGCTTCCAGAGCCAGATGGATAGCTTCTTCGTCAAGCAGACAACCTGGATAGGGGGAAAAGTCTGAAGGGTTCAAACCCGCAAGCAGGAGCTTTTCACGCTCGTAGATGAAGCGGATCAGGTCTTGTTTCATCTTGCCGTATTCTGATGATTCGTAATGGCGCGGAGGCAGGTGAGAGATCACGAGCTCTGGGTCGAAGGAAAATGACTCGCCAGCGATCCTGGCGTTTATGAGGTAATCAATATCCTCTCCTCTGGGTATGGCGGGGTCAAAGCAAACCCGAGAAAACAACTTCTTTTGGAACACCATATTTCCACCGAAAACCATTGGCGTCTCGATCAAACGATCTGGTTTGGCCATCAATTCTCGCATTGTTTGGTTGATGAGCACAGATTTTGCGGCAAAAAGGTTTGTTCCCATCTCCGGTTCGGGGAGATAGGGACACCCTTTCGAATCCAGGTAAGGACCTCCTACTCCGGTGACAGCTCGGTTGCCAAGCTTCTTTCCGATCCATTTCAACGCGCGGGTCAAATAGTCTTTAGGCACAACTTCATCGTCGTCGAGCGCGATGATAACCTCGGCGCCCATTGAGGCAGGTATCAGAAGCTGCAAATTTCGGATGTTGCCGTAGCCCTGCATGGAGATGGAAGAAGGTAATTTCGAAAGGCTCTTCATCAGGGAAGAACCCCTGATCCATTCCGCAGTGCGCGCATCCGCAAGTGAGAGCTTCAGCTTATCCTGATAGGGAGCGAGTAACTTTATGACACGCTCGCGAGCGATTTCATTTTCCTGTTGATGGACGGTTGCGACGAGAACGAGCACATTGAAATCCGGCGCGTTAATCTGGGTCGCGAGGCTATCTAAGAGCCGCGGCAAAGTACTCTGTCCCTGGAGCGGGGTTGGATGATCATAGAGAGCGCGGCCTGAGCGACCCCAATATGTTGGGATGACGACCCAAATCGACGGTGTTTTTGGCATTCAATTGCTGCCGGATTGTAACCAGAGGACTTGAAATGGCTCCATGGTGAGGTTGAGCGACTGCCTTTCGAGAGGGTAGGTGTCCCCGGTTAAGAGATCCTTAAGGGCATCTATTCCGCTGATGGGAAGGGGGTGCAGATCGATGCGGAGGGTTTGGGTTTGTTTAGATACATTATGCAGACATAACACCTTGTTTTGCTCATCAGGAGAGATGCGAACCAAGCCGAATATAGCGTCGTGATCGGTTAGTACGATCTGTCTGCCGTGAGGATGGAATGCCTTGCAATTCCTACGTTTGGTCAGCATGTTCAAATACCCATAGAAAATTTGATGACGTAATGATTTTGTGTCCTCAAGTTCTGTTTCCAACACACTGCGCTGCAGTTTCTCGCGATTGATCGTGCGGTGTCGGTTTGTCATCTTCACTCCCTCTTCCCAATTGCGAGAACCGAAGAGGCTGTGGAAATAAATTCCGGGTATGCCGCGCATCGATAACATGATAGCTTGTGAGGTGAGGAATCGCTTTGCGGCAAATTCCAATTCATCATCCGCCTGGACTGGATCCTGGAGCATGTCGAAGAAGTTGATATTCAATTCGTAGGGGCTTAAAGATCCGTCCTCGTTGCTTTTGTATGAAATATTGCCTCCTAACGACAGGGCATGCTCGATCAATTGGGCAATATCGGCGTCGTCCAAAATGCCTTTCACTGGCAGCATGCCGATGCCATCGTGTCCGGCGAGGAAGTTAAAAAAACTCACCTGATCTGACGGCAAATCGAGTGTGGAAGCCCATTTCGAAAGAGTTTGAGCATCTCCTTGGAGGAACGCATGAATCGTGAGGATAGGCAGGGCGAAGTTATACACCATCTGGGCTTCATTCGTACCATCGCCGAAGTAAGAGATGTTGTCCTTATGAGGGACGTTTGTTTCCGTGATGAGCGTCACGTGGGGGGCGACAAAATCCAGCGCCGTTCGAAGAAGCTGGATGATGCGGTGTGTTTGCGGCATATTGATGCTGGGGGTGCCGACTTCCTTCCATAAAAAAGTCACGGCATCGAGGCGAATGAACTCAGCGCCATTGGAAACGTAAAAAAGCAATGTGCTCAGGATGGTAAAGAACACCTCAGGGTTCTTGAAATTGAGATCGATTTGGTCGGCGCTGAATGTCGTCCAAACCAATTTTTCCCCTGTGGCTGTCTGAAATGGAGTCAGCAGCGGGGATGATCGTGGCCGAAAGACCATGGAAAGATCGGCGCCCTCTTCAACAACAGTGAAGTAATTCCGGTATTTCGGATCATCGCGTAGAAATCCCTGGAACCATTCACTCTTGGCGGACACATGATTGATGACTGCGTCGAACATCAACCGAAATTCGGTTCTGATATTGCCAATATCAGCCCATGTTCCCAGATCGGGATTAACCTTCCGGTAGTTGATCACCGCGAAACCATCATCCGAGGAGTATGGTAAAAAAGGCAAAATGTGAACGGTGGAAACCACGCCGGCGAGGGTATCCTTCAGAAATTCAGCAAGAGTTTGTAGTGGCAGCTTCCCGTCTTCCTGGACCATATCGCCGTAGGTGATTAATATTGTGTCACGTTCCGATATGCGCTCCTGCTCCGCTTGCTCACGCAGCTGCGGGTGGTCTTGGCTGAATTTTGCGAGGATTTTAAGAAGCCTCTCTGTGTGGTTTGCGGCTTGATCCTCACCGTAAATAAAGGATAGATTCTCGTGAAGGCGTTGTTCATTGGGGTCCATAATTTTAAATCCCTCGACATTTCCGGCTCTAATGTTGAGATCATGTGAAATCTAAATCTCAAAAAATTCTGTCGGCCAAGATGTGAATAGCCGTGGTGATGAGTTCTATCGATAGGATGCTTCGTACGCGCTTATTGACTCCTGTCGATGATGGGCATTAAATACCTTCTTAACGCATCGAGTGAGTAATGTCTCCGTCCGATTTCAAAATTGGATTCTACAGTTTTCTCACGCAGAGCGGAGTCGGTGAGGAGATCAACAGCCTGATCTGCAGCTTCCTCTATCTTCTGGGAAGGCACGTGTACGAGACCATCCTCACCCTCCGCGATTTCCGATCCCAGGGAGACAACGGAAAAACCCTTGTCTTCGATATCAGCCTTGTAGACCGGATACTCAAAAAGCATGAGCGGGATCTTCGCTCGCAGCGCTTCCAAGAGTTGGTTTCCCCAACCTTCCCAATAGCTAGGGTAGGTGACGAAGTCGGCATAGACATAGGTGTCCCAGAGCGAGAAGATCATTTTCCCATTTTCTGTGTGGCGGCTACCGCCGATCACATCTTCGATGAAGATTGCATCTGCAGCTGTCTCATCACGCTTGCGCTTGAGCTTTTTGATATATTCGCCGGTGATCTCGTCTTCTGTATATCCGGCAAGAATGAGCGCAATGCGACTATCCTTGGTGAAAGAACGCCCATCGTAGAGCCCACGGCTTTCCAAGCGGGCTCGCCTTTCGGGTTGATTCAGAGCATTCACGAAGTCGAACGCCAGCTCAATTCCTTTTCTGGGCATGATGCGCGTCGCTTGAAGGATCAGGACATCCGCTTCGGTAAACCCTAGCTGCTGGCGAAAGTCATGGTTGTATTCATCGGGGCGCCAAGGGGCTGATTCAAAATCGAAGACGTTGGGTATTACACTTGAGGCGATTCCCTTGCGCGCAAGCAGCTCCTCCTGAGCCAGGCTGTTAATGACAACGTTCTGGATACAAGAAAGGCGTGGAGGCTTGTTTTTTTCGACGAGCTCAAGGGCCGTTCTATTGGTGAGCGCAATCCCGTCAACCCTCTCCCAATAGAAATCATGGTGGTGGGCGAGGGTGGGGATGCCTGTAGAGCGCACGAGCCAGGAAGCCGCGAGCGCAGCCGGGGGGCTGGTGGCATTCGACCAGAGATTCTCGATGATCAGGTAGTCAATCCCCTTCTGGTGAACGAAATTGAGCAACCCCTCTTCAATCTTCTCCGCAAGGTCTTCTAAGTCAGCGCGATATTCAACTTCGTCATTGTAATCACTAAATTTGATGTAGGTGTTGGTGTTCAAACGCTCTATGTCCGGGAGATGGTGGAACAGTTCCTCGATGAGTGTGCCTTCGAGTTGACCGAGGTCTCCCGCACAAAGGTGGACTTTGTGCCCCATATCTTCCAATACAGCTTTCCACTTGTCGATTTCAAGCGAAACGCCGTCCGTCCCACCAACCTTGTAGTGAACGATGCCAATCGTTTTCACCATTAGTCTCCCATGCGATGTGTTGTGTCTAAAGAACCGGGTTTATATTGCCTCATTCTATTGTTGGAGCAGTTCACCGTCCTCTGAATCTACGACCTGCTCCTCGGCTCCTAAATACGACTGGAAATGTACGCGAAATTTGTCGAATTGAGACACCCGGTCGAACTTGCTCTGCACCAGCCGGCGACCTTCCTCGCCCATTTTTTTGTATGTAGCTTGGTCTGACCAGAGTGTATCGATCGCCCTCGTCAGCTCAGCCACCCCTCCAGGATTCACCAGCAGGCCGGTTTTCCCGTCGAGCACTACCTCGGCGACACCACCCAGATCTGAGGCGATAACGGGGACTTTCATGGCCATGGACTCTTGCAGCACATTCGGAAGCCCCTCTTTCGCAATGCTGGGTAGTACGGTTATGTCGACCTGTTCGAACGCAAGTTCGGGCTCCGCTGTGAACGGGAAGAAGCCCACCCAATTCTCAAGTTCCAGATCTTTGACCATTCTCCTAATTTGATGTTCTTCCGGACCATCACCAACGAGAAGAAGATAGATATTCGGTAAATGATCGGTGGCGAGAGCAGCGAGAGCTTCGAGTAGAACCGCGTGCCCCTTCCTCGCTTCCATCGATCCGATACAGCCGAGGACCGGTTCAGCCTGATCTGGAAGCGGGTAGCGATGCGTTGAGAGGGTCTTTCTATCCTTGGCAGGATTGAAGCGATGCAGGTCTATCCCCTGATAGATCAGCGTGACCTTCTCTTGAGGGATGTCGTACGTATCCATTAGAAATCGCCGAGTGTAATCAGAAATAGCGACTATAGAGACTCTCGAAAAACCCTTTGGAAGGTAGTACTCACGAAGGTATGCGGGGATGATTGTGCCAGTTTTTGTGATCAGGTAAGTTTGCAGATCTCCTTCTTGGATGCATCGCGCTGCGAAAACCGAAGCGTGGAATCCATCCCTCGGAGGATGCACTGTGCAGACGGCGACATCACAATCCTGCAACGCGCCGATCCAATTCAGACAATCCGCGCCACTCTGGTTTGCGATCTTATCGAAATCGTAATCGACGACGGACGCCTTCGTCGTTCGACACTGTTCTGCAACCCAGCCTTCACTGGGCGATAAGATGGTCACTGCATCGCCCTTGCTGAGGAAATAACGCACGGCTTCCACCACCCAGATCTGTGTACCACCATGTAAGCATGTGTCTTCGATGAAACCAATGCGCATTTCAATCCTTCGGTTGGGCAGGCATCAGCCTAAGCGTTATGACTTTATAAGGTGAGATGGCCAACGTCACACTGTTGTCCGTTATCTCTAACTGCTCCTGGTTTTCTTCGAGCAGGTTTGTCCTCCAAGCCTCTTTGAGCGGGAATCCACAACGTATTATGCATTCACCGCCTATGCGTTGATATTCATACAAGCGCACGATGATCCCCCGATCATCTTCGGCACGCTTTATAGTTTCGATAATGACGTTCGGTTGGTCGATCTGGAAAAATGACCGGCCCTTGCTGTCGCCGAGTGAATTTGCACTCGCTAACTTTGTCTCCCCATTCAATGATGCTGAATCATAGACAATCAAAGGATTGTTGAGAGCGTAAGCTTCACGAACCGTCAGATCGTCCCAGCTACCAGGGTGAGGCAGCAGGCTGTATATGAAATGATGCTCGCCCTGATCGGCGCTTGGGTCTGGGTAACTGGGGCTGCGCAGCAAGCTCAGCCGGATGACGCTCCCCTGAATATCATGACCGTATTTGCAGTCGTTCACGAGACTGACGCCATACCCGCCCTCGCTGAGATCGACCCACTTATGCGCGCAGGTTTCGAATCGCGCCCAATCCCAACTCGTGTTTCGATGTGTAGGGCGTTCGACGTTCCCCCATTGGATTTCGTGGGTCGCCTTCGGTGCTAGTACGTTTACGGGAAAAGCCGTTTTGAGCAGGGTGTGCTTCTCGCGCCATTGGATTGTCGTATCGAAATCGAGCCTGCGGCTGTTGTGCGCAAGGGAGATGCGCTGCTCAAGGTCGCTATTCTGAACCTTACGATGGATTTCGAGTGTCGCCCGCAGCGGTCCCGACTCGACCACCTTAATTGAATCGGCTGGCTCGGCGTACCAGACTCGATCGTCGTAATAAATCTCAAGTTCCCATGCATCGGGTGTCCGCGGTCGATCCTCAAAGATCTGGAACTGATTGGCGATAGCGTTGGGCGTTAATACTTCTCTTTGTACCTCTTTATCAAAAATCCGCACAATGTCACCGGCCTGATTCAATTCTACGCGCAGGAAGTCATTCTCGAGCAGCGATGGGGTCACGGAAAGTGCCCTCGCTTGATCCTGGTCATGCTTGAAGCGACCGTTGCGATTTAATGGGGTGATGCTGTAGGGAGGCAATTCGCCAGCATCGATCAGATACCCTTCCTGCGTCCACTGAATGTCGACAGAAGATCCGTCCAGATGCTCCAAGGCCAACCCCTCATCATTGTTGTCGCGTGGCAATAACGCAAGATCGTCGCGGGCGAAGGATGTTGGATTGATGATGGATAAACCCCGCGCATAGATCTTCGAAAGGACAGCAAAGGAACCTTTCTGAATCGAATTTCCCAATGCTGTTATTTCGGCATATTGATTGAGAGACTCGGCGTATACTTCGCCAATGCTCGTTCCCGGCAGGATGTCGTGGAATTGATTGAGGCAGACCAACTGCCAGGCTTTCTGGATCTCCTGGTGCGGGTATGAATAGCCGGGATCCAATATAGATGCTAAGCAGGCGAGGAATTCTGTGTCGTGCAGGAGAAACTCGCTCTTTCGGTTCGCCCTTTTACTACGCGCCTGGCTAGTATAGGTGCCGCGGTGGTACTCAAGATAAAGCTCGCCGTTCCAAGTGGGCAGCCTGTCCCCAATTTCAGATTCTAGTTTCCTGAAGAATGATTCAACCGTTCCAAAGCGAGTTTGAGGTGTAGCTGGGAACGACTGCATCTGTTGGATGTTTTCAACCATCTCCTGGGTAGGTCCACCACCACCATCGCCGTAACCATACGACATGAGCAGCGGAGGGGTGGTACCTGGTTTTCCCAGGTCTTTCTGTTGGAAGTTTCTCCAGGTGTTGTGTACTTCATCCGGGGTGGCTTTCGCATTGTAGGTGCTGGCCATCACGCTCCCGGTCTCATGCGTGGTGCTAAAGTGCGTCAACACTTTTGTACCATCGAGACCTTGCCACCAGAAGGAATCATAGGGGAGTCGATTATATTGATTCCACCCGATTTTAATGGTGAAGAAATATTCCAAGCCGGCTTCCTTGATAAGCTGGGGCAGATTCCACGCATAGCCAAAAACATCAGGGAGCCATAGTACAGGCGAGTCTCCATCTTTACCGAAGTGTTGGTGGAAGAAATATCGGCCAAGCATCAATTGCCGGACGAGCGCTTCGCCTCCAGATAGGTTGCAGTCAGGCTCGACCCACATTCCTCCAATTAACTCCCATTGCTTGGCTTTAACGCGGTCTTTAATGGCGTCGAAGAGATCCGGGTCATCCTCACGGATAAAGTCATATAGCTGTGGTTGACTCTGGACAAAGCGAAAATCAGGGAAACGCTGCATCAGTTGAAGGACGTTGTAAAAAGTCCGCTGAGCCTTTTGCCGAGTCTGTGCCAGTGTCCATAGCCAGGCCACATCGATATGTGCGTGACCTACAGCGGTGATTTCAACATCCATTGGGGGCCCCGCTTTGGCGATCCCGTCACGCAGAATTTCGAGCGCGTGTTGCACGCTGTCGTAGAATCTATTATCCATGGGTTCACGTGTATCTAAGGCGATGAAAGCATCGTCGAGGGCGTTGAGCAAATGTGCGCGGGTGGGTTCGTACTGCCCCAATCGTTGGACGACGCCAAGAGCAACGCGCGCCGCAATGATGAACTCGTTTGCCTTTGGGTCGATTTGGGCGAGCGCACATTCGTGCATCCGTATCTTGGTGTGGGCTTCCTTCCCCATTGTGCCCGTCCACGTTTGGGATTCGCTCCTCATGATGCCCGTCCAGCCGTGGAGCGCGAGTTCGTGATGGGGTTCTTTCGTGATAAGGGCAGGGAGAGATAACACTTGATGGTGGCGATCGCAGGCAGCGATCGGTGCGCCATCGACGTAGACAAGCGCCTCCGGGTGGCTGAAATCTCCTGAAATTCCAATTGGAAGCAGCAACACAACAGGATCGGTTGTCCAATCCGTGGGGATGTCGAATTGTGTTCTCAAGACGAAGTTTATGTTAGGGCCGCCCCAGTAACTGCCCCAGGGGATGGTCCCCCAATCATCGGTGAGATCGTCGGGCGCTATAGGAGGCGAGGAATCCGCAAGCTCGAGTTCCAGATATTTGAATGCGGGAAGGGGATAGCGTCGTTTATAGACGAGGGTTTCGAGAAGCTCAAGACGTTTGGCGATCTTTTGAGTTGTCCAGCGAATGTTGTGGAACACGGTCAGATCGCATCCAATTCGTTTAAGTGGACTGCAGCTACCCCGATCGCTGTATCAGCCCCGCCGTAATATACGAGGAGTTGATCATTCTTGATCACCTGTCCGCAGCTGAATACGACGTTCGGCACATAGCCATGGACCTCCCAATCCAGTTCCGGTTTCAGAATTGGAAGCTTTTGCCGAGCTAGAACCCTGGAAGGGTCATTTAAGTCGAGCAGCGCAATCCCAAGGCTGTAATGGTGATCCTCGCTAACGCCATGGTAGATCAGGACCCAGCCTCTATCTGTCCTGAATGGTGGACCGGCGGCGCCGATCTTAGAGCCCTCCCATGTTGAGCTGGGGATTGTATGCAGGACGGGTGTGTGATTTTCCCAATGCAGCAGGTCATCCGAATAGGCCAGCCATATGTCGGGTGGGCGCCGATGCAGCATGGCGTACCTGCCCCCAATCTTCGCTGGGAAAAGAGCCGCATCTTTATTAGGCTCGTCGAGCAAAACCCCAAGCCGTTCCCAGGCGATCAAGTTTGTTGAGGAGGCCAGGCTGATTCGATAATCCCCGTCGAATCTGCCGCCGAAGCCCGTATAGGTCATATAAAACGTGTCGCCAAGTTTCGTCACTCGTGGGTCTTCAGGACCTCGGCGTTCTTGCTCTACATCGTTGATTAGGATCGGCTGTTTCAGGCGGTTGAATGAAAGCCCATCGCTGCTGACGGCATAACCAAGGCTGTTGATGTATGCACCATCCTTGCCGTTGGATGAGACATCCGTGGCGCGGTAGATGAGGTGAATGAGCTCTTGATGTTGAACCGCAGCGCAGTTAAAAACAGCGGTGGCTTCCCAATCATTGTGTTTATCTGCTGTCAGAATGGGGGTCTCTGAAAGCCGCTGTAGCTTGATCATAGCGGGTGAGGTTTCCTCATACCCTAAGCCCGCTTTCGGGGTCATAAAAGCGGAGCGCCGATTGGGGGAATAAAAGGTGAATAATGTCTCCCGCTACAATCCTGGGATTGGATGGAGAGACGATCTTATAGATATTGTCATCCATACGCATGGCTACAACCTGGTGGGATCCCTGCGGCTCGGACACATGAACCTCGGCAGAGAGGGTGGCTTTCTGTTTATCGACGATGGCAATGTTTTCGGGACGGATGCCGACGATTAAAGCCTTCTTTCCATGGTTCTTGATAAAGGCCGAATTCTTCTCATCCAACGCTATATCAAAATGAGGGTTGATAAGGTGGTAAGCGCCATTCACATTTTTAACATCAACATCGAAGAAATTGGTGGGCGGGGTGCCAATGAAGTCAGCGACGAAAAGGCTGTTGCTTTCGTGGTAGACATCATCCGGCGAGCCAATCTGAATGATCTCGCCGTCTTTCATCACTACGATACGATCAGCCATGCTCATTGCCTCGGATTGATCGTGAGTCACGAAAACCGAAGTCGCGCCCGTTTGTGCATGGATGGCCTTCAACTCTGTGCGTGTTGAGACCCGCAGCTTAGCATCCAGATTTGAGAGCGGTTCGTCTAGCAGGAAAATTTGGGGTTTAACAGCAATCGCTCGGGCGACGGCGACACGTTGCTGTTGACCTCCCGAAAGCTGTGAAGGGTATCGCTCGAGTAACTCACCAATTTTTGTTAATCGGGCTGCTTCATTCACCGATTTTTCGATATCCTGCTTGCTCATTTTCTTTAATTTGAGCGCATAGGCGATGTTGTCGAAGACCGACATATGCGGCCATATCGCGTAATTTTGGAAGACCATGCTCACATTGCGATTCCTGGGCGCAAGATCAGTGACGTTCCGGTCCCCGATATATATCGTACCCTCCGTGACTTCTTCAAGGCCGGCAATCATGCGCATGGTCGTGGTTTTTCCGCATCCGGAGGGACCTAGAAGGACGAGGAACTCCCCATCCTCGACTTCAAGACTGAAGTTGTTAACGGCCACGACGGTTCGGCCGAAGCGTTTTGTAACATCGGTAAGCGTAAGCGTTGCCATAGTGGTCTCCTAGACGGTCATTCCGCCCCACATCTGGCGGATGTATCTGCGAATGAAAAACGTGAAAATGATGGCAGGCAAGGCCATCGCCATGCCCCCCGCGGCGGCTAGATTCACCTGCCCGACAGCACCGAGGACGGTCTGGTAAACAATCACAGCAAAAGTGGGGTTGAACTGGGTCAGGATGAGCGCTGCAACGGTCTCGTTCCAGGCGCCTAAAAATGAGTACATCGCGGCAGCTGCCAGACCAGGAAGAGCGAGTGGAAGCGTCATTTTTATGAAAGCCTGAAACTTGTTCGCTCCGAAAACTAACGCTGCTTCCTCAAGCGAAACCGGTATCCCCATAAAAATACTTGCTGTGATCCAAACCGTCAGTGCGATCGAGCCGACGGAGTAAACCAGGGCAAGACCAATTGGGTTATCGTAGAATCCAATTCTGGCAAGAATGATGACCATCGGCAGGGCAATGGCCACGCCTGGAAACATCCGCACGAATAACACACTGAACTTCAACATGTTACGCCCTGGGAAGGCATAGCGGGCGAAGGCATATCCGGCCATACCTCCGATCGAGACGGAGATAATAATCGTCATCAGGGCAACTTGGAGACTGCGAATTAATGCCGGTATGGCCTCTCCAGTCCCTGCGACTTTGAAAAATGTCGCGTAGTTGGCAAGCAGGTTCGTTTTTAGTGAGAAGTAGACAGGGTCCTCGCTTTCGAGCCGTGCTATCTGCTCCTCCAATTCCGGGATTGTCACCGGTGTGTTCAGTTGGGATTTCATATAGACTGCCATCTTGTCGAGTTCTTTTGTGTCGAGCACGGTCTGGTATTCCTCATCGACGCGGTCGTATACGCTCAAGAGGTAACCCCGCTCGCCAAATGTCAGTGAGAATTTCATTTCAAGGGCAGGGAGAAGCGGAAGTGGAAAGCGATAGGCCTCACGTGTGGACAGGAACGAAAGTGATACGACGAAAAAGACCGGGACCAAGATCACTGAGATGATCCCGGTTAAGAAAATATAAAACACCGTTGTCTTGATGGGTTTGAAGTTCCTTTTCTTCGTCATTTCACCGCCTCCACGTCCTTTTTGAAAGCGCCGGAGACAAGGAGATACAGGAGGGCGACGCTTGAGACGACGACGGAAACGATGAGTGTGTACCCGTTCGCCATCTGAAAGCTGATATCCAGGTTAGATAATTCGTCATGGTAATAGACAATTCGTTCGACCAAGACTGGCATCCGTGAGAATCCTAATATCAGGACGATGACCATCCAAATCTGGATAGCTGCAATTAACCGCAGGATAACCGCAGTTTGGATGGTTGGCTGGAGTATGGGTATGGTGATATCGCGTGTAACCGTGAAATAACTTCCTCCGAAGACATAGCCGGCTTCTTCAGTCTCTGGGGGGATATTCTGCAACCCGGCCAGCAGGATGATCATCACAGATGGGATAACCGTCCAGGCGTCAAGGATGATGATTAGAGCGAGGAGGGTTGCGCGGCCGCCAGCCAACCAATATATCTTTTGACCCTCTTCCAAAATACCAAGGTATAGAAGCAAGCTATTCACCCAGCCATGGGCGGTTAACCCTGTGATCCACATCGCCCCCACGGTTGCAGCCGGGAGCGCCATCGGGATCATGGCGATGAAAAGAAAAAAACCCGAGCCAGCGAATTTTCTGTTGATTATTAATGCAAGTCCGAGGGCGAGGATGAACTCAAGCGTGACTGAGAAGATGACGATAATGGTCGTGTTTGTCACTGCTGGCCAAAAGCTGGGGTCGTTAGCTACCATCACGAAATTCTGCAATGTTAGCTGACCCTCAGCGCCTGTAAAAGCGCCTTTTATAGAGACCATCACAGGTCTCAACCAGAAGAAAGCATAATAAAGGATGACGGGGAGGATGAGGAGATACGGGGTGGCTTTAGCCCCAAAAGACCTGAACTGTTTCCGGTTCCAATTCCAAAACTGGAAATGCGATGATGTGATCTCTGGCGAAACGGTAGCCATACGAGCACCCTTCTTTCACACCGATTGAAAAAAATAGAGCCGGGAACGATACCCATGATTCCCGGCTCTTATGATCCTGTTATTCCGTGCCCATCAAAGGCGTATTGGGGATGAGGGGGCACGATCCTTATGTCGTTTTCGATGTGCCCCCATCAAGTTCTCCAAAGTGTGCATTTGTGCGCACGCAAAGCCGATGCATTCCGTAACACTTATTTCAGAAGAGCATCCAGTTTCGTAGCGGCGTCGTCCAGCAACGCCTGATCGACGGTTCCATCTCCGCCGAGAATCATCTGCTCGAAGACGTCGTCGAAGACCTGCTTCACGGCGCCCCAGTCCTGATAATCGGATGCGGGTACGCCAGAAACCACGCCGTTGTTGAGCACGAGGACGGCTTTGTTAATAACCTCATCCACCGCTTCGTCACCCAGGTACTCGATGGCTTCTTCCACGGGCGGGATGAAGCCGCCGGTGCCCTTGGAGAGTTTGACCTGGATCTCGGGTCGGGTGATGTACTCCAAGAACTCGACCGCCAGATCATGGTTTGGCGCGCCTTTCAGGATGGCGTAGCCACTAACACCGGCGATGGAGCCGATGCCGCTGGGGCCACTTGGCGCAGGCGCAAGCGTGTACTGGGTCTCATTCGAGGCATAGACCTGACCCGCACGGGCGTTGTGGAACACTGTCAGTAAGGCTTCTTCGCGCATCATGGGGTCAACGCAGCTGTCGATGTTCAGAACCGAGGGCACGAAGCCGTTGGCGGCACCGATGTCGGCCCAGACCTGCCAGGCATCTACGGCTCCGGGGGTGTTGATCTCCGGGAATCCGGCGCCATAGGATAGCTCTGTACCACCGAACATATAGATCCAGGACTTCATGGGGATGCCGGTGATGCAGACCTTACCCTCGCCTTCACCTTCGGCGATATTCTTCGCCCACTGAGCATATTGCTCCCAGGTCAGCGCGTTGACATCCGCGCCATCGGGAAGATAGGGCAGAACCTTGTTGTTGGCTAGCAGCAGGTAGACGTCTGCGCCTACGGGAATGAAGTACTGCTTTCCATCGTAGGTGGTGTCTGAGTTGAACGTTTCGCTGAAGGTTCTGTCTGTCCAGCCGGCAATGACACTGGTCAGGTCTTCCACGTAGTCAGCCTTAACCCAGTTGACCATCTGTGAGTTGTGAGCGGCGACGATGTCGGTCGTGACATGGTCGGTGGATTGTTGAACCTCAGCTCGATCAAGCATTTTTTGGTCATCGAGAATCTGGAAGTTGATGGTTACACCATGCTCTTCCTCGAAGGGTTTGAGGATCTCGTTGATGAGAAATTCCTGCTCGGCCGGTGGGCTGAACAGTCGCGAGGTGAAGACCAGCGTCTTGGTCGGTCCTTCGTCCGCCTCTGGTGCACAGGCGACGGTGAAGACCGCGCCGAGAAGCAAGATGGTCATTACTGCTGCAAAAACTTTTCCCTTCTTCACTTTTTCCTCCATTTCAGAATGTGGTTTGATAGAACTTTTGATGCATCCAGCTACACTCGATAATCCCTCCTCATTTTTGGGATGTGGTGATGAGATTTTCACCACACGATTGACGAACAACCAGATTGGGTTTCAGCACAATTTGCTGCTGTTCCAGAGGGGTGCCTTCGATAAGATCGACGAGCATCTCACACACCATCCCGCCGATCTTATAGACCGGTTGATGGACTGTCGTTAATGGGGGGTTGCAGTATGTGGCCATCGGAATGTCATCGAAGCCAGTGATGGCAATATCACGACCCACAACGAGACCCAATTCCCGTGCGGCGCTCATCGCGCCGAAGGCCATTAGATCATTGCAAGCCACGATCGCAGTCGGCGGACCGGCCATGCTCAGGAGATCTTGCGCATGTTCAAATCCGCTTTGCTGGGTGAGATCGCCGAAGCGAATCATCCCCTCGTTTAATGTGATCCCGTGGTTGTCTAACCCCATGCGCAGACCATCGAGCCGCAAATTGGAAAAAGTCAGTTCGGGCGTAGGTGCGATACAGGCAATATACGTATGCCCCAGGTTTACAAGATGATCGGCTACCAATCGCATCCCGTAGGCTCCGTCTTCATCCACAAATGGGAAGGTGTTCTCCCCCTCGACGCTGCCGAAAGCGATGAATGGGGCTTCCTTATTTATGAGATATTGGATGCGGGAATCTTCACATCGTGTTCGAACGATAACAAATCCATCGACTCGGCCTCCCTCAAGCATCTTTCGATAGACATCCTGCTCCTTCTCGCCCACAGGCTGAGTAGAGACAAGTAAGTCATAGCCGAGTTGCGCAGCGTTGTTCCCAACGCCCGCAAGGAACTCGCTGAAGAAGGGATCTGAGAATCGCGGTCCAAATGTTGGGATGACGAAGCCGATTGTATCGGAGCGTTGTTTCTGCAAGCGCTGGGCGTAGGTGTGTGGACTGTAGCCGAGGTCATCGGCGACTTGGCGCACGCGCTCTTTTGTGTCCAGGCTAACGTCGTCGTAGTCGTGGAGGGCGCGCGAAACGGTGGTGACAGACTTTCCCACCTTTTCGGCGATATCTTTGAGCGTGGCTGGCATCCCGCTTGTTTCACCTTGTGGTTGGACGGAATATTCAAAGGAACATAAACGTTTTGGAAGTGTATACAGAATATACCAAAACGTTTTGGAAGTCAATAATTTGTGGTGGGGTGTCATTTGAAATTCAAAAGCGAACTGTTTTCATTTGAAAAGCGAACTCTATTCAGATGAAAGGCGAACACCCATACTGGCTACCTCAACTTCATCCAGGAGGTAGCCATGACACAGCTTCACAAACGATTCTCGGACGAGCAGGTTGCTTTTCTCTTGCACTCCTATTCCTAAGATCTCCTTAGTCGTAACGAGGTTCAAGAATCGCTCATGATTGGCAAGACACGCTTCTTTGAGCTTTGGAAGCAGTATCAAACCGACCCCGACTCTTTCTCGATCGTATATCAACGACGACAGAACAGACGCATCTCCGAAGACGTTGAGAGAGCGATCGAGAAGGAACTGCTCCGAGACAAAGATCTGATCGAAAACCCTGAAATCCCCATCTCGACCTACAACTATTCCGCGTTACGCGACCGCCTGCGCAAGCAGAGCATCACTGTGTCGGTGAATACCATCATTGATCGTGCCAAGAAACTGGGCTGCCACAAGCCTCGCAAGAAGCGCAAAGTCCACGACCGGGAGGTTCTTACCAGCTCCGCAGGTGCCTTGATCCAACATGACGGCTCCACACATCTGTGGTCTCCGTATGTCAAGGAGAAATGGACCCTTATCACTTCCATCGACGACTACAGCCGCCTGCTGCTCTTCGCCGATTTCTTCCCTGGCGAGACCACCTGGGCCCATATTCAGGCCACAAGGACTGTGATCGAGACATTCGGTCTGCCCCTTCGTTACTATGTAGATTCGTTGCGCGTCTTCCGTTTTGTGCAAGGAAGGGACAGCTTCTGGCGCAAACATGTTCTCCAAACAGACGATGTCGATACCCAGTGGGGCAAGATGATGCGTCTGCTGGGCGTGGACGTAATCTTTGCCCTCTCGCCGCAGGCCAAGGGCAAGATCGAGCGGCCTTACCGCTGGATGCAGGATCGCATCATCCGAACCTGCGCACTGGAAAACTTCAGAGAGCTTGCTGAGGTAAGAGGAGTCCTGCAGGAAGAGCTCGACCGCTATAACAACCATCAGGTCCATTCCACAACCGGAGAAATCCCTCGCATTCGATTTGAGAGGGCGCTCGCTGAGGGTAACAGTCTCATCAGGCCTTTCTCTCTCCCTGAACCCTATACCTCACCCGAAGATGTCTTTTGTTTGCGCGAAAAGAGAATGGTCAATGCCTACCGACGCATCTCCCTTTTCGGGCACGATATTCAAGTTCCAAATACCCCCTTGCGCGAATACGTGGATATCCATATGGTCCCAGATCCGGAAAAGAACACCATGGATATTCGTATTTGGTGGAATGGCGCTATGGTTCATTCACTCACCCTTCCGCTGGAAGGGTTTCGAGTCCACTTATGAAGCGAAAAGAGTCCAGTTTTCAGCTGCTCCTAACAGCGCGACTTTTCGCTTATGGGTAGGTGACAAGTCTCATCACCCACGCGGACAGTTGGCTAGGAGAGACATCCCATAATTAATTGGGCGTGTCCTGCACGCGGGTGCAAGAAGAGAGATTGGAGAAGAGGATCTTTTTATACAGCAATGATGCCCGGTGAGGTTGGGGTGTAGCTGAGGGAGAATTTCTCTAACTTGCTAGATGTAGGTTTTGGGTGTTCAGGCGTTTTTAGAACGAATCTTGACCCGATCGCTTGTGTACAGTTTAACCAACCAGGCGCCGAGCAGCATCGCCGGGAGGGCGATCAACCCCGCTTC
>Ga0209013_10002238_pt1 | contig 17581 bp, 14 predicted proteins | sample Cruoilmetagenom2_FD_187291 | JGI IMG/M metagenome (GOLD analysis project Ga0209013, IMG submission 187291) | Oil polluted marine microbial communities from Coal Oil Point, Santa Barbara, California, USA - Sample 2 (SPAdes) (version 2) | ecosystem: Environmental > Aquatic > Marine > Oil seeps ...
GGGAAAATTCAAACCCGCCACTGACTATTTGATAAGCCTCGGATTGACACCGGACATCTATTTTGCTCCGGTCTCCGGATGTAACTTCAGGGATAAGATCAGTCTTAAGCAGGGTGTCTATTATACGATCAAAAAAATGAAACCGAAAATAGTATTCCCCATGCACGGAGGTGCGGATACTTCAAAGTATATTGAATTCATTAAAGCCGCAAAGAAAGACGGACTAAAAGCTCCATTCCACTATGCACTTGCTGAAGGAGACTGGTTCTTCTACAAAGACGGAAAAATGAAAGACCTGAACAAGATAAAGATATTGGCAAAAAAAACCAGAAAGAAAAAAAAAGGATGTAACCCGGGATGTAAATAGTTTTGTTAAAGGGTCAGGGGTAAGAGTTAAAGCTGCCCGGAATTACCTCTTGCTCCTGACCTTTTCAAATGTTATTGAACTTATACTTTTGATTCAATGATCCATTTAATAACTGTATTGATAAGAACTCTCTTCTTAATTGGTTTGCTGAGATAATCATCAAGCCCTAACTTAATATACTTCTCTCTATCCCCTTTCATTGCATTTGCAGTAAGTGCGATCACGGGGATTTCTTTATTAATAGTTTTTCTGATCTCTCTGGTCACTTCAACACCATCCATTCCCGGCATTTGGATATCCATCAATATTATATTGAATTTCTCTTTTTCCAGAATTGCGAGTGCTTCCTCTCCATTCGTGACAGAGGAAACATTGAATCCTTCTCTATTCAGAGTATAATCAAGCAGCATTCTGTTCACACTATTATCTTCCACAACCAGTATGGTATATTCTGATAAGTTATATTTGAGTTCTCCTGACGGCTTTCGATGGACGTTCTCATCATCTCCGAAATCCGCCATCTCAAAATTCACTGTAAAATCAAAAGCAGTTCCTCTCTGCAGTTCACTGTTCACTTCAAGATTGCCTCCCATCATCTCTACCAACTTTGAAGTGATCGCCAGCCCGAGCCCTGTTCCTTCATATTTTCTGGACAATGCCGAATCGATTTGAGAAAAAGACTTGAACAATTTATCTCTGTCATCCCTGGAGATCCCGATTCCCGTATCACTAACTATAAAATTGAGTGAAATCCAGGGATCGATTATTTTTCTGACGCTGATCTCCAGCCTGATCTCACCTTCTTCGGTAAATTTTACCGCATTGTTGAGAAGATTCCTCAATATCTGTCGCAACCTTTCCGGATCACCGCAAAGGTATTTCGGAACTTTTTCCCCCTTATTGATGATCAACTTGACCTTCTCATCCTTGATCCAAATTTTTGTTGTTTGACTAATCTCATCAAGGAGTTTATCAAGTTCAAAATTTCTCTTCTCTATGACAACCTTGCCCGCTTCTATTTTAGAAAAATCGAGTATTTCATCGATCAGATAGAGGAGGGATTCTCCTGAATTCTTGATCACTTCAATGTATTCAATCTGCTTGTTGTTAAGGTCAGTTGATTCAAGGAGTTCTGAAAAACCGAGGATAGCAGTCATCGGAGTCCGGATCTCATGGGACATGTTTGCAAGAAACTCACTCTTCGATTTATTTGCTTTCTCCGCCTCCTCTTTCGCATTCTTCATCATCACTTCCGCTTCCTTCCTCTCGGTGATATCACTGCAGGTAATGAAAAATGCAGAATTTTCCTGACTGTCTCCTCGTAGAAAGACCATCGAACAATCAACATGAAGATCTCTACCATCACTCTTTAACCCATGGAATTCAAATCCGTTCTTTAATTCCATTTCTACTGTCCGCATCTCCTTCTCACAAATTTCCTTTGAATCGGAGTGGAACAGCATGCAGAACTCTTCACCAATAAGTTCTTCCTTGGAATAACCGAAATAGTGGGAAGTAACGGGATTCACATCTATTATATTTCTTTCTCCATCCAGGATAAGAATAGATTCCACTGCCGATTCGAAGAGGTATTGAAACCGTGCCCTGCTTTCACGGAGAGAAAGATCAGACACTTTTTTCTGTTTTAAATTTAAAAATGTGTTCAGAAGAAGAGATTCGATTATAAGAAAGAGTGAAAATAATATCAGAGGAGGGAAATAGTTCAATTTAAGTTCGGGATAATAGAATGTAAAAATACTCCATCCAGGTACTTCCAGATTGGATTTTTCAATAAAAAAAATTTTCCCGGAAAATTTTCCCCTTTCAGAACTCATATCATACATAAACTCTTTAGGTTTATAGGCACCAAGTTGACGGGAATCCTCTATTTTCTTTAACTTCTCATCACTCAATTCCCTGGTCAGCCCGAACACCCAACTCTTTTCTGATGAAGAGAATATAACTCCTTCCGGCGACACAAATCCACCATTGAGCCCCGACCGTTCTATTATATGATCAATATTAGTGAGGTTGAATTTTATAACAACCACTCCAATGACCTCGCTCCCTTTTTTTACCGGAAATCCAAAATACATTCCTCTTTCACCAGTAGTTACTCCTACAGCTACATAGAAAGAATTTTCTCCCTCCAGCGAGTTTTTAAAATATGGTCGAAACTTATAATTTTTCCCCAGCAGGGTTTTAGAACCTTCATAATTAGAACTCCCGATTACATCCCCCGATGGATCCATTAAATAGAGGACTGATGCTCCAATTATTGTTTTTATAGTATTGAAGTTTGTAGTTAAAAGAGCATTATTCGGAATAAGGGTTCCGGCACTTATTTCAACAATCTGGGTAATTGATGAGATAGACTTGATAATTTCTATTTTTTTTTTATAAAATTCATTTAAATTCCAGACAAGTGTTTCATTTAATGCGGAGTGAATATCCTCTTCATTTCTAACAAGATTTATCCGGAAACTTAAAATAATGATGATAAAAATCAAAATATTAAGAACAATAAAGAAGGGAGTGAAAACTTTTTTATTCAAAAAACTTCGTTTCATTTCAGTAAATTATTATATCAAAGGATTGTTATGTCAAGATAAATCATACTTCTTGAAAGTAAATCCAAAATTGAATTTTATATTTAGAATTTATTTGCGAAAGCGAGTGTAGATCCAGTCATATATGCCGGTCAGTATGATCAGGATAAAGAGGAATGAACCGAGAGGGATGATCAGGATATACCAGTTGCCGATAAGGTCTTTGAAAATTCTCCCGTTATGCAATTCGAACATATAGTTCCAGAGAGGGAGCCTTTTATCCTTTGTTAGTTCTTCAGGCTGGGCAAATCTCCCTTTCAATTCTGCACCTTCCAGCGGAAGCAATCCCTGTCCGAATGCAGTAATAAACTCCTCGCCGTCAGGAGTCCTGAAGTATCCTGATATCATTTTATCTGCAGGCTTAACCGGTGAGACAAATCTAACCATTTTTCCCGACACTTTATTAATAGCGGTCCCGTTCCCCGGCATGTGATAAAGACCGTTAAAAGAACCGATGATATAGCCACCATCAGGATGCTCCTCAAAAACTGTAGCGCCCATAACAAAAACGAGTATCGGGATTCTTGTCTTCACAAACTTACCCTTCATACTCTCATCCCCTATCCATACTCCATCTGTTGCTTCGATCATGACTTGCCCCTTGTCTTTAAGATGAAGAGCACTGTGGATCTTTTTATCCCAGGGATTGTCGGGAAAACTTCCAGGATAAAAAGCAACATCAATATCTCCCCTTGCTATCAGAGCAAGGAAAGGAGGCCTCATAAAGAATGCTGTTATCCCTATCAGCAGAAGAATGGCCGCAACCCATATCCCCAATTTAAGATGATATTTATAGAAAAAACCATAAGATTTTTTATTCTTCCCGGTATCTTTTTTCTTCCGCTTCCATTTTTTAGGGAAATACCAGACATAAAAAGAGGACACACTTAAAAATATTATGATCAGTCCTATTATATCAAACAAAATTCTCCCGAAAATCCCCCATGCATGGCCCCCGTGAAGGTCAAAGAAAAGTCGGACAAGTGAAACCTTATCAACTTTATTCTCCCCCTCCCTCTGCAGTCCTATCTTTTTAAAATCATAACTCGATTTACCGGTTGATGATTCCCATGCATCAGACTGGGTAAATAGAATAATTTTTTCTCCAATATTTAATACTTTTTTAACATCTGTATTTCCCTTTAAAGGAAATATTTTCGACCACTTTCCAACAACCGGCTCACAGACCCATAAACCACCGAAGGATGCAGAAAAGAGTGAAGGTTCTTCTCCATCATTCTCAAGGAGGAGCAGATCATTAACCTTCCCATAATAGACCGAATCAGTATATCCTTCCGACATTCTGGTGAATGTCCTCCCCCCGTCCATTGTCTTCCATATCCCCTTTTTTCCGCCTGCAAAACCAATCTCTTCATTATCTTTCATGAATAACATCTCAATGAGGGCACTTCTATTCCAATTCTCTGTTTGGTATTGATCCGGCACCATCCATCCGGGAACGGATACTCCTGAGAAAAGTCCGGGATGATTAAGAATGATCCCTGATATAGCAGACCATATAAGAAAAAGGATAATAAAAAGCCCTAGATATTTATGAAGCCATTTTGACTTACCAAAGATCCATTTTAATACTTTCATCAGCCGATTATATATTCATGCCACTTATAGTGTCAATTCCAATCAAAATCACATTGTCATACCTATGTCATTATTCACAGGACTATTTTGGAACACTTTGGGGACGGTTCTGCTTTTGTTCCTTTTTTTCTCAGTCTATTTCAGAAAAAAGGAACAAAAGCAGAACCGTCCCCGAAATGTATCATTTTTGGTGAAATAGGAATATAATGAGTGATCATGAATGTATTGATCAGGAGTCTTTTATATGTTTTGTCTTTTCCCGTGTTCAGCAGGCTCTATGGACAGCTGACAAGGATAAAACGGCCTAGGTTCTTCGCCAGGTTCATCATTGATTTCTTTGTGAAAACTTATGACATCTCCATGGATGAATACATGGGGGACACAGCTGATTATGATTCCCTCGCATCCATATTTATCAGAAAGCTTGACCCGGGGAAAAGGGGCCTGTCACCTGACCATCAACATATCCTCTCCCCTGCCGACGGAGTTATCTCCTCGATAGAACTTATAGATTCCGACAAGGTGATCCAGGCAAAGGGTATCGATTACAGTTTAAGTGAATTCCTGAATGAGACTCCGGATTTCAGTAGAAAATGGTACGTTATAACAATTTACCTCTCCCCCCACGACTACCACAGATATCACTTCCCCCTTGAAGGTGAAGTTACCGGATATTGCCATATGAAAGGACATATTTATCCAGTAAACAATCTGGGCCTGAAGAACATAAAAAAACTTTTTATCCGGAATGAAAGGATAGTATTAAAAATGAGATCCGGGAACGAGCCAATCTACATCGCTGCCGTAGGTGCCACATTTGTTGGAAGTATTAAAATGGAGTTCATTGAGAAATATAAGAGAGATAACAATTGGAAAGATATCTCTTATTCAACTTCACAAATGGATGAGATGGGCAGATTCGAATTAGGATCAACGATAATAATGGTGACTCCTGAAGAGTTTGCCACACCGATTGATGGAATAACAACCGGAAATCATGTTAAAACCGGAGAAAAACTGTTCCGGATGAAAAGATAGTTCTTCTTAGATATGGATTGAATATCCGCCGGCTTCCCCGAGAGCTTCCCACACATTTTCGCTTAGTGTCGGGTGAATAAATACAAGGTCCCTGAATTCAATTGTCTTCATTTTTTTTGATATTCCATAAGTAAGCAGTGGCATCAGTTCTCCTGCTTCTGCCCCTAAAATATGGGCTCCGATCAGAGTATCATCTTTGTCAGATATAACTTTTACCATTCCGCTCTTCTCTTCAACAGCATTCGAACGAGAACCAGCCGAATAGGGGAATCTCCCTACCTTATATTCTATCCCCATATCTTTCGCTTCCTCTTCGGTAAGTCCTACTGAAGCAAGTTCGGGGAATGTAAATACGGCACCGGGGATCACCATGTCATGGATCTCTTTACCATCCAGAATATGATCAACGATAGCAATTGCCTGATGAGAAGCTTTATGCGCCAGAAGGGGGTGACCGATAACATCACCGCAAGCATAGATCCCATCCGCTCCTGTTTTAAGGTTCCCGCCCGTAACAATAAAGCCTCTTTTATCAAGTTCGATCCCAATTCCAGGAGAGAATATTTCAGATGAGTTGGGGCTTCTTCCGACAGATAGAAGAACTTTTGAATACTCCTCTTTACGTTCACCTCTATCATCTTTCACCTTAAAACTTATTTTCCCATTGCTCAAGTCAATTGATGGATCAGAAGCGGAAGTGGAAGTAAGAACTTTGATCCGACTCTTTCTCAACTCAGCAGCAAGCATATCGGAAAGTTCTCTATCACTTCCGGGGATGATCTGATCCATGATCTCAACTATTGTGACCTCAGATCCAAGATAGCTGTAGATAACACCCATTTCAACTCCGATGGCTCCTGCTCCTATCACAAGGAGTTTTTCGGGAACATCCTTTATCAATAAGGCATCGTCAGAACTGATTATAAATTCATTGTCAAATTTCAGGTGAGGTAATTCGGCAGGGGAAGATCCGGTGGCAATAATGATGTTTTTTGCCTCATATTTTTCACCATTATCTACCTCGATCACTCCGGGAGCGGTGATCTTCCCTCTCCCCTTAATGAGGTCAACACCACATTCATTGAACAGATGATCTATGCCTCTGGTCAATTTCGAGACCACTCTCTCTTTTTGTTTCAGCATCCCCTGGATATCTATTTCATATCCTTCGATCTTAACACCGAGTTTTTTTGCCTTTTTCAGATTTTTAATTATTTTAACAGAATTAAGCAGGCTCTTTGTCGGAATACATCCCCGTTGGAGGCATGTCCCGCCTGGTAGTTCCATTTCGATCACACCTGCTTTCAGCCCTCTTTTCCCAGCTGATATTGCCCCTTCATATCCGGCAGGTCCGCCGCCCAGAAAAATAATGTCGTACATAAAGATCCCCTTCTTTTAAATTAGTTCTTTCATTTTTTTTACTGCATTTTCAAGCCCCATCAATGCAGCATTGCTTATAATGGAATGACCGATGTTCAATTCCTCTATCTCTTTGATCTCAGCGATCGGGCCAATATTTCTATAGGTCAGCCCATGTCCACCATAGATCTTAAAATTTAGTTTTTGGGCATATTGAACGGATTTTTTTATCTTCTCTATTTCGATCATGGAAAAACTTGTCTTCCAGTTCTTTGCATATTCACCAGTATTCAATTCGATCATCTTGATCCCCGTTCGGTGACACACTTTTATCTGATCAATATCGGGATCTATAAATACCGAAACTTCCAACCCAGCTGCTTTAAGATTTCCTGCAACCTCTTCAACTTTATCACCGAACATAAGCATGTCCAGCCCTCCGGTAGTTGTAACCTCTTCGGGACTTTCAGGCACCAGAGTACATGTGTCAGGTTTATACTTGAGCGCTATTTTCACCATATCCATTGAAACGGCCATTTCAAGATTAAGTTTGGTTTTTACTGTTTTTCTCAAAAGCTCAAGATCTTTCTCCTGAATATGACGCCTGTCCTGCCTCATATGGATAGTTATCCCATCGGCACCGGCCAGTTCTGCAATAACTGCAGCCGCAACCGGATCAGGTTCATCAGCCATCCTTGCCTGCCTAAGGGTTGCAATGTGATCAATATTTACTCCTAATCTCATTTTTACTCTCCTATCTCCGAGATCAGATAACTCTCAAAGATCTCCAGATTTTTATTTAACACATTCTCATCTTCAGACTCTATCATCAATCTTACTTTTTTCTCTGTTCCCGAATATCTGATGAGAATACGCGAATTACCACCATGCATTTTATTGAATCCCACAATCATTCTGTTCAGTTCATCCCATTCCTGAAGGGCCCTCTTTTCCCTTATTTTAATACTTTTTGTCATTTGAGGGAAAGGTTTATACAGATCTGATGCTTCTGAAACAGTAAGGCCGAGATATGCCAGGGATCTGAGGAAAAGGAGAGCTGTTAGGATTCCATCTCCTGTCTTCTGCAATTTACTGAAAATTATATGCCCTGACTGTTCACCACCGAGGATAGCTGACCTTCGCTTCATCTCAGCATATACATGCCTGTCACCTACATCACTTCTGAAAAAACCGATCCCCGAATTTCCGAATTCCCTCTCTAATGAGAGGTTTGACATTATTGTCCCCACCACTGCAGGATTAAAATCGGTATCACTCTTTTTTAGATATTCTGCAACAATGAACAGAATAAAATCTCCGTCAAGATCCCTTCCGGAATCATCAACCATCAAGACCCTGTCCCCGTCGCCGTCAAACATGATCCCGAGGTTCCCTTCACCCTCAAGGATCTTCTTCCTTATAAAATCTGGAGCTGTCGATCCGCATCCTGAATTTATGTTTTTACCATCAGGGGAATAATTATAATAAGTGTGCCTTATACCAAGTCTGGAAAATATCGCAGGAGCTGCCTCTGAGACTGCTCCATTAGCACAATCGAGCAGTATGCCCGGCACATCCGGATCAAGGCCTGAAAATGAGTCAACTATATAATCCATGTAAATATCAAGACCTTTGAAAGATTCTATTTTCAGTTTAATCTCTTTTTCTGAAAATACCACATCAGAATAAAAGATATCCCCGATCCTATTTTGGAGCTTATCCGGGAGTTTTTCTCCATCCGGGCCGAACAGCTTAATACCATTATCGGACCAGACATTGTGGGAAGCCGTTATCATTATTCCCAGATCAAAATCTCCCTTCGCTACATTATAGGAGAGGCCGGGTGTAGGGATAATTCCTGCACTGAATATCTCCGACCTGTTATTGATACCACTTACGATCTTCTCTTCTATCCATGGGCCGGATATCCGGGTATCTCTTCCGATAAGGGTTCGAACATCTCCCAAACACTCTGCAATTGATGATCCTATCCTCTTTATTGAGTCTGAATCCAGGGGGTATTTTCCATATTCAGATCTGATCCCGTCTGTACCAAATAGGGATTCACTACTTCTTTTTCTCATTGATACTCTTAACTTTCAGTGAAACTTCGACACTGTCGTATCCCTCGAACCTCAAAATATCCTCACTCTTCTCCAGAGAAATTTTAAGAACAGTGTTTCCGGTAATTTCCGACAGGTTTATTTTATCCGCTCCATATACAGTGTTTATATTTTTAATTTCCGACTTATATCCGAAGATCCTTACTTTCTCAGGGCTGACTTTTCTTTCGAGGAGGGCAACTCCATTCGGTAGCCTTCCAGTATACATCACCCTTACATTAACTTCCTTATAAAAGAACTCCCTAACGGTAACCTCAAAGATCTTCGGGTTGATAGAAATTATTTCAATACCCTCTGGATGCTTCAAGTGATCTTCTGTATACATAGTAAGTTTTGTACTCTCGTTCACATCATTTAGATCAACACTTATATTAAAATCACTTTCACTTATTTTTCCGATCTCTTCAGCTGTTCCTCTGGCCATCACTCTTATTGTATCAGGCCTGTTCTGCACATCTATCAGCTCCGAAACATTCAGATGCTTTATATTTACAATGAAGTTTTTTTCAAGATAAGTTCTCTCTCTTCCCGAAATTAGAACCCATACCGTAACAGCCAGTAGAAATGCAGTAAGCTTCAACCCTTTGTTATTCAAAAAAATATTTCTTAAATTCATCATTTCCTACAGCTCATAAGTTTTGAGTCTGCTCCTCAATCCCTCTCTATCCAAACCCCTGATCAATTCCCCGTTCACTGACATTGATATCTTCCCGGTCTCTTCTGAAACTATGACAGCTATGCAATCGGTCTGCTGGGTGATCCCTATCGCTGCAAGATGCCTGGTGCCGCTAGGTGACAACTCAAGTAGCGGAGGAAGCTGAAAAAAACATTTCGCCATTGTTATCTTATCACCACTTATTACCACAGCTCCATCATGAAGAGGAGAACCAGGGGTGAATATGGTCAACAGTATATCTTTGTTCACATCTGTATTGATGGGTACAGGCTTGTTCACATAATTGATGATCTTGTTCTCTCTCTCTATGGCTATCAATGCCCCGATCTTTGAAAGTGATAAAGCCACTATCGTATTAACTATCTCATCCATAACCTCGGAATTTTGATCCAGGTTATACTTGGTTTTCATCCTGCTTCCAATCTCAGCTAATACCTTCCTCAATTCATCTTGGAAAAGGACAATTATGGCAATTATCAGATAGGTCAGGAAATTATCAATAATAAATGAGAAAGCTGTAAGCTTCAGGAGGCTTGCAATTATTGCAAAAACACCGATAAGAGCCAGCCCAACTGCCATTTGATAGGACTTTGTTCCTTTGATCAGCAGCAGAATATAGTAGAAAATTATAAAAAGAAAGATAATATCTATAACATCATTGATCCCGAATTTTGAAAATGCATTTACAATTTTCTCAATTATCATTGATCAGTTGTTGTTTTTTCTTTTTTTTTTGCTGTCCTTTTTTTAGGTTTTCCGTTTCCTATTATCTCGCTTATCTCATCTGAAGACAATGCCTCTTTTTCAAGAAGCAGTTTTGCTATTTTTTCAAGTTTGGACTTATTGGCTAGAATGGTCTTTTCTGCATTTTTATAAGCAGTAGCAACAATTTTGTTAACTTCAGCATCTATCTTTTTGGAAGTTTCCTCAGAATATTCAGCATGAGACATCATATCTCTTCCGAGAAAGATCATATCATTTTTACTTGAGAAACTGACAGGGCCGAGGGAGGACATTCCCCATTCGCACACCATCTTTCTTGCTATTCCTGAAGCCCTCTCAAAATCGTTTCCTGCGCCTGAGGTCAGAATGTTCAGGAAAATATCTTCGCTTATCCTTCCCGCCATCAGGACAGACAATTGAGCCATAAGATATTCTTTTGAGTAAGTATATTTATCATCAATGGGAAGCTGCTGAGTAACACCAAGAGCCATCCCCCTTGGAATAATTGAAACTTTGTGCAGCGGATCTGCATTTTTATCAAGCGAAGCTATCAGTGCATGTCCTGCCTCATGATAAGCGGTTATCTTCTTCTCCTCTTCGGAAATTATAAGGCTTCTCCTTTCAGATCCCATGAGGACCTTGTCCTTGGCATATTCAAAATCAGACATCTCAACTTTTTTCTTCCCCATTCTTGAAGCATAAAGTGCAGCTTCATTCACCATGTTGGCAATATCAGCTCCTGTAAATCCCGGTGTGGATCTTGCCAGAACTTTTATATCTACATCTTTGGAAATTGGAGTATTTTTAATATGAACTTTAAATATAGCTTCACGTCCCTTCACATCAGGGGATGAGACCATGATCCTTCTGTCAAATCTGCCAGGCCTGAGGAGAGCACTATCCAGAATATCAGGCCTGTTGGTGGCAGCAATGATAATAACACCAACATTTGCATCAAATCCATCCATCTCCACAAGGAGCTGGTTCAGTGTCTGCTCCCTTTCATCATGGCCGCCGCCGAGCCCTGCACCCCGCTGTCTCCCTACAGCATCTATCTCATCAATAAATATCAGGCATGGAGAGTGTTTCTTGCCCTCATCAAAAAGGTCTCTTACTCTCGAAGCGCCGACACCTACAAAAAGTTCAACAAAATCAGATCCTGAGATCGAAAAGAAAGGAACATTAGCTTCACCTGCAACTGCTTTAGCCAGCAATGTCTTACCTGTTCCCGGAGCACCGACAAGGAGAACACCTTTGGGGATTTTCCCGCCGAGTCTCTGGAATTTTTTAGGCTCCTTGAGAAATTCAATTATCTCCTGAAGCTCATCCTTAGCCTCAACAACACCTGCAACATCTTTGAAAGTGACCTTATTTTTCTCACCCGTGAACATTTTTGCTTTACTCTTGCCGAAGGAGAAAGCCTTGCCGCCTCCCTGCTGTTTCATCATCATCATCCAGAATGCTATAAGGATCAGGAACGGGGCGAAACTCAATAAATAAGATATCCATTCCCCCTTGTTCACTTTTTCAACTTTTATTTTAACTCCGTTAACTCTTAATTTCTCAACGAATTCGGGATATTCGAGCGGCATCACAGTTTCATAATCCACTATTCCACCACTATCGGCTGAATCCATTTTGCCCGACACTTCATTGGATTTAATGAAAGCAGAGATTATCTCCTTCTTCTCTACTCTGTTCATAAAATCTGAAAAATCGATTTTCTGAATCCTGCCACGGGAAACATCGGAAAGCATCCCATAAAGAAGGACCATTATTATTCCTGAAAATATCCAGAACATAAAACCTTTAGGCCTCTTCTGATTTATATTTTTTAAGTTTTTCATATCTTTCATCTCTACCTCTTCTTTCATTTTGATTATAACATAAAATCATATCTTATAAAAATCCGAAAATTCAGTCATACAGGGGATTTTAGGATTAAATTCCGCGTTGACAATATTTTCCTCATATGTTAAAACCGAAATGGAGAGATGAACATATGGGTAAGATTATTGGTATTGATCTTGGAACTACTAATTCTGTAGTTTCCTACATGGGTGAAAATGGAGCCGAACTGGTTCTCAGCGCTCAAGGTGAGAGAATAATGCCGTCTCTCGTTGCCTTTACAACAGATGACAAGATTCTTGTCGGTAACCCGGCAAAGAGTCAGATGGTTTTAAATACAAATACAGTGCATTCGGTAAAGCGGCTAATGGGGAAGAGATACTCCGAGGTAGAGCCATATCTTTATCAGTTTAATTATGAGATCGTCGAAGCTGATGATGACATGCTTAAAATAAAGATCGATAACGTCCTCTATTCAGCAGAAGAAATTTCTGCCATGATAATCATGGAGCTCAAACGTGCTGCCGAGAAACAGCTTAACGATACGATCGATAGTGCAATAGTTACCGTTCCCGCATACTTTAACGATTCGCAAAGACAATCAACCAGAGATTCCGGTGAAATAGCCGGACTGAAAGTGAAAAGGATCATAAATGAACCGACAGCTGCCTCTCTCGCTTTCTCAACGAAACTCCGTGGAGAGAAGAAAATTCTGGTTTACGATTTCGGCGGCGGTACTATTGATGTTTCGATCCTTGATATCCAGGATGAAGTTATTAAGGTCCTGGCAACTGCAGGGGATATAAATATAGGCGGAGATGATTTTGATATAATGCTTACAGAGGTGTTTATAAAAGAGATCGAAAAAGATTACGGTATTGACCTTACAACTGACAAGATCGCAATTCAGAGATTAAGGGATGAAGCTGAGAAAGGGAAAAAAATGGTTTCAACAGAATCATCTTATGAAATAAACCTTCCTTTCCTTGCAGAGTCGGACAAAGGGCCTGTCAACTTTCAGAGGATATTGGAGAAATCGGAATTTGAAGATCTTATAAAAGAAAAAGTTGAGATGACTATCGATATCTGTACCAGAGCTCTTGAAGCATCCGGCCTAACTCCGGATGACCTGGATGACATTCTCCTGGTGGGGGGATCTACAAGAATACCTTTAGTTCAGAACAGGCTTAATGAATTTTTTAAAAAATCTCCCAGCAAGAAAGGTAATCCAGATGAGATAGTAGCAATGGGAGCAGCAATCCAGGGAGCTATAACCGTAGGAGAGAGCCGTGACATTCTGCTGGTTGATGTTATTGCCATGTCACTCGGTGTAAAAACTCATGGAGGAATTTTCACTAAACTTGTCAAGGCGAACACAACGATCCCTGTTTCAAAAAGTATGGTCTTCTCTACTGCGGAGGATGATCAGGCAGAGGTTGAGATCGATGTATATCAGGGAGAGTCTAAAAAAGTTGAGAACAATAAGCTCCTGGGTAAGTTTATTCTGAGTGGGGTCAAACCGTTACCGGCAGGAGAACCAAGAATTGAAGTATCTTTCAACATAGACATTAATGGAATTCTTCTTGTATCTGCTATCGATCTTTCTACAAAGAACAGCAAAGAGATAAAGGTCCTCCATTCCGGACTTCTTGATAATACAGAGATTGAAGACCTTAAAGAAAAATATTCGGAAGCTGAATCTTTTGAAGAGGAAATGGCTGATGTGAACGTGCTGAAGGAAGATATTATGCTTGTTTCATATTACCTCGAAGTATCAGCAAAAAACAAGGACCTCTCTGAAGAGATAAGGAATGACTGCAATGCTGTCCGAGAAAAGATTCTAAAAGAAATAGAAACAGACGATTCCGAAAAGTTGCAGAAACTTAAAAGGGAGTCACTGATGTTCCAGGAGGACATTAAAGTGATCATCGAAGATGATTCTAAACATAAAGGAGAGCCCGTAAAAGAGATCAAGGGCGACAAAAATCCTAAGAAAGATGATACCAACCCCTTCCTGAAAGTTCCAAAAGACCTGGTAGAATAGAATTTATTCTGGGGTAAAGCCGGCTTCCTTAATAATCCTTTTTATCAGATCCGGCCCTGCTTTGCCGTAATATCTTACTTCCTTTTTATCAACCAGCACTTCAAGCTTCTCTATCCCTTCAATGCCTTTTAATGAGTTTTCTATTGTCATTTTGCAATGGTTACAGGTCATATCTTTCACCACTATCCTCTCCATATTCTCTCCTTTGTTCTTCCTGAATTTACTCAATAGATCAAACCTGCTGTTTAGAAGAAGAATCATTAATACAATACCCGAGACCAATGTGATCAGGCCGGTATCATCCTCACCATGAACATGAGTTATTACCGGTGATATTTTTAATTCACTTGTTAACAGATCGAACACAATTCCAAGTCCTATTGATGTAAGGACAATAGAGATCAGATATATCACAGCTACTTTCATTCCGAGTTTTTTATAAACGAATGAGAGGGTAACCGTATTCGTGGCAGGCCCCGCGATCAGAAATGCCAGAACTGCTCCGGGCAATATCCCTTTCATCAGAAGAGAAGCTGCTATCGGAATTGATCCGGTCGCACAGACATAAAGGGGAACCGAGATGAGAAGTATAACCGCATAGTGAAGGAATGGGGTCGTAAGATAATTCGAAGCGAAGTCCTGTGGAATAAGTGCAGATATAAGTCCTCCTACAACCACCCCGATAAGTATCCATTGTGCTAACTCTGATGGCAGTACTTTGAATCCGTAAACAAGAGCTCCCCCGAGACTCTTTTTCTTCTTCGTAGTCTTCTCAGTTAGCATAACCGGATCAACTTCTTTTTCGCTGAAATGTGTGGCAATTCCTACAACCACGCCTGAAATAAGGGAGGCGATCGGCCTGAAGACTGCAAAGACCGGACCCATAAGAGCATACGTGGCAAATATCGAGTCGACTCCGCTTGAAGGTGTTGAAACAAGAAATGACATTACAGAGCTTTTTGATGCTCCATCCTTTCTTAAAGATTCCGCAATCGGTATCACACCGCAGGAACAGATCGGCAGAGGTATACCGAGAATTGTTGCTTTTATAGTCGAGACAATACCGCTTTTTGCAAAATGTTTCCTTATATATGACTCACCGAGAATTGTATGGATAATTCCTGCAAAGAAAAATCCCATCAAAAGATATGGGCTTATTTCAAGGAACAGAAAGATCGTTTCAGATATAAATTTTTCTACAAAATTGATCATAATTAATCAGACAATTTCAAAAGCGAAAACTCTCCCTTTAAATTGAAGTCGTTTATTCATTCGGAAGATGAATATATTCTTATTTTTTTTTTAGGTATAGAGCTTCAAACTGATCTGTAAGAGATCTTAACATTTTTATATTCTTCAGATCAGTGGTCTGCTTTCCCTTCATTGAGTAAACAAGAAGTTTATGCAGTGTGGACAATTTTTTGTCATAATTCTCAGTTCCCGGTTTGATCCTCTGGGTCATAAAATACTGAGTAACTATATTCTGCAGTTTTAAAGCATGATCTTCCTTGTTCATTATCCATCTGACCAGCTGATTGTATTCAACTCTATCTCCATTTTCCAGTTTTTTTATCTGATTCATTGATTTTTCTATTGTAGTTATATGTTCCCTGATAAGATTGATCCTGACCGAATCCTCATATATACCGCACGGGATCTCACAATGTGCAGATAAATTTATAGATCCGATTGCCAGGAATATCAATATTATTATTATTTTTAAATTTTTCATTTTATTCTCCGTAATTAATTTTACATTACATTACGTTAAAAAACAACTATATTTCTCCGCTGTCGCATTGGGAATCAGATTTTTTGTTTAATATCCTTATGGTATAATCATTCAGTAAATCGGGAACCACCCGGATAGATCTGAGGAGAGTTTAAATGGTAAACAGGCCTGAAAAAACTGATTATTACCTTGATATAGCAAAAGTTGTTTCCTCACGTTCCACCTGTCTCAAAGTCCTGATCGGATCAATAATTGTCAATGACGACCAGATCATCGCTACCGGATATGTTGGAGCACCAAGGAAAACAAAAAGTTCACTTGAGCACGATTTCTGCCTGAGACAGAAACTCGCAATTCCTTCTGGTACTCAATACGAGATGTGCAGGTCAGTTCATGCAGAACAGAATGCGATCATAAATGCAGCAAGAGCAGGGGTCAGCACCATAGGCGGAGATATGTATATTTACGGAAAGAACAGGATAACAGGTACAGATCTCGATGCTTTCCCATGTTTCATCTGTAAAAAAATGATAATAAACAGCGGAATTGAGAGGGTGATATGCTCCCTTGGTGATTCTGAAGAGAGATATAAGATCTTTGCAATCGATGATTGGATAAATGAATGGCAGAAGTCGGATATAATCGAAGACAAATACAAATACAAGGGTTAACTCATATCATATGAAAGTAACTCATATTGGACTGACCGGCATGATGGCCTCGGGAAAGGGTGAGATCATCAAAGTTCTTGAGGAACTCGGTTACAGATATACATCACTCTCTGATTATGTTCGTGAAAAAGCTGCATCAACAGAAAGAACTGTCACAAGAAATGAAATGCAGGATATAGGGAATATGCTCAGAAGCAAGGGGGGGCCGGGAATACTCGGGAAGATGGCCCGAGAAAAAATCGAAAGCCTGCCGCCGGAGAGCTGGGTTATCGACGGGATAAGGAACCCTCATGAAGTAACTGAATTGAGGAAGCTTGAATCTTTTAAACTTCTTGCTGTTATTTCCGGCAGAGATCTTATCCTCAAACGGCTGATGCAAAGGATGAGGGATACCGATATAGCAGATCCGAAGCAGCTTAATGAAAGACTCGACAGGGAAATGGGGAAGAATGAACCTGAAGGTGGACAGCAGGTCGGGAAGTGTATTGAAATATCAGATCATTTTATCGATAATAATGGAAGCCTTGATGATCTGAGAGAAAAAATATTTGAAACCCTCAGAATAATGGAGGAGAAAAATGGGTGAAAGAACTGCAGTTTATCCCGGATCCTACGATCCGCTTACAAATGGACATATTGATATTATCGAAAGAGGATTAAAATTATTCGACCGGATAATTGTCACAGTACTGAAGAACCCTTCAAAAACCTATCTGTTCTCTCTCGAAGAGAGGATCGCTATCATGGAGGAGGTCTTTAAGGGACGGAAAAATATTGAGATAGATTATTTTG
>Ga0209013_10002239_pt1 | contig 17580 bp, 14 predicted proteins | sample Cruoilmetagenom2_FD_187291 | JGI IMG/M metagenome (GOLD analysis project Ga0209013, IMG submission 187291) | Oil polluted marine microbial communities from Coal Oil Point, Santa Barbara, California, USA - Sample 2 (SPAdes) (version 2) | ecosystem: Environmental > Aquatic > Marine > Oil seeps ...
GATCTACACCGGTTGCAACAACTCCTCCAGCTTTTAAATATTCCACCATCTCTGCTTCCAGACTCGAATCTCCAAGGGGGACTACATCCATACCAAATGAGTTGCGGATCTCATTTTGCAGTTGATATCCACTGCCCGGGTTCGGATAGGATAGAACTTTGGCCTTAAAACCACTTTTAACTAATCGGGCAACTACCAGATCAAAGTTGCTGAGGTGAGGAGCTACGACAAGATAACCCTGATCTTCCTGGGAGTAATTCACGAGTTCGGTCATTGTCTCAGACCAGGGAACAATCGTTTCTAATTTTTCCTGCATATCGTAGTAATGATATAAATCGTAATAACAACGCCCTGCATGTGACAATACCTGTTTTGTTCTCCGAGCTAGCTCCGGGCCTGAAAGAGATCCACCATTGACAACACATTGGTTGCTGCGGATAGAACGAGTGAGATCCAGGTTATCTATCGATCCTATGATTGAGCTGATACTCTTAATAAACCAGGCTCCCATTCTTTGGGGCATGCTTTTTCCGATCAGTATGGATAAACGGACAGAAAATTTGCTGTTTAGTAGTTTTTGCATCTTATTTCAACTAAGAATTATTTCCTGATTATTTAGACTGGTCTAGCTTGAATTTCTTTGATTCCTTCAATCAAAACCGGAAGTCCCCGAATAACACATAAGCAAACGCTAAGCCAGGTGAAAATCAATCCAGTTTGGTACACGAGATTGGGCCATGGGCCTAAATTGGATTGAAGTGCAGAAGCCAAAGTGAGTAAAGCAGCAGCTGACCCTTTGGCTATTCCATAGAAGGCCCGCATAAAGCGAGAGCTGACCAGAAATTTACTGAGGGGCGACTGGATCTGGTCGAAGGCACTTAAACCGCTCTTCATTCGAACTGACCGGACAGCATCCACAGCGGTTCCACGAACCAACACAATTATAGGTACAAGGACTGGAATTAAACCAAGATGAGCATATACAACCCAGAGTACATATTCCAATATCCTATCTGTTGCGATGTCAAGTACACTACCAAGCAGAGATGCCTCATTCAACTTCCGGGCAACCCATCCATCCAAACTGTCTAAATTAAAAATTATAAAAATCAGAAGGACATTCCAAAACATCAAGGTCTGGTTTCCGTAATATAGTATGCCCAGGTATATAAAAAGAAGTGGGAATCTAGCGACGGTTATGATATTTGCCATGGTGTTAGCCCTTGTAGAGATAATTTTTCAGGAGGTTTGATCAGCAAGACATTAGAGTCCATCTGAAAAAACCATTCCGTAATAACGTCTATCGATCATAAAGATTATAACTCTTGGTTTATTCAATCCGGCCAAACAGGATAATACATCAACCACTGGTCAGGTGCCTGTTTGATTAATTCCTCAATTTTCTTTAAGATCATCTCTCCGTTGAGGAGCATATTGTCCAATTTATTCCGGTATTCTTTTAGATAGATCTTCTCTGAGAAATTGAATTCATATAGCCCATCCGCCTTCATGAAGGTGGTCACAATTATGATAGGAACACCTGCTGCCAGAGCGAGGGAGATATAACCGACTGGAAGAGCGCTTGGTTTTCCAAAGAAATTTATCTGGTGTTTGTGTTTCCTGGTTGGAACTGGCCGATCTACAGAGGTGACTGCCATACCACCGGATTTTAAATACTCAACAGTCTCACTAAAGTAGCTGCCCTCATCTACGGGCACGATCTCTGCGCCAACTTGGGAGCGGATCTTGTTGATCACTCCATATCCGGAATAAAGGGTTGAAAGGGTGAGGAGTTTGGCCCGGAAACCCTTTTTAGTAATGACCTGGAAAAGCAGATTGAAGTTGCTAATGTGGGGTGCTATCACAAGAGCCCCAGATTCTTTTGCAGCTTGGTCGAACTTTTTGTTGAGTTCATCTGCGGTTGGAAACAAGGCACTCATGTTTTCGGGATTGTCTATATTACGAAAGAAATCGTAATAACACGTCAAGGCATGTCGGATCACTGCCCGGGTTTTTATATCCAACTCAGAATCTGTCAGCGATTCATCCTGGCTTATTACTGCCTGGTTTGATCTGACCGCTCTTACAAGGTCCGTTTTCTTCAATCCTGCGATCATAAAGCTGAGCGACTCAATTAGAGCCAGGGCCATCTTACTGGGTGCCCACTGGCAGAGCTTGATTCCGATCAAAATGAGGTATTTGCTATTGAACCGTTTGACCAAACTCATATATTCTCAGCGGTTTCTTAGTACGATCTATACTTTCAATAATTATTATGGTTTATGAAAGCGGGTATTTTTTTGAAACTCGTCGAAGGATCCTGAAATAATTGTTGATATGTGATAGGGGGTTGATATGGCTTTCCTCATTCGCATAGATGGTTTTAATCGGCACCCAATCGATCGAAAGTCCTGCATAAAGGCAGGCAAATATCATTTCAACTTCGAACTCAAAACCCATCTCCTGGCTATCAAGCAGCAGGTTCATCAGCTTGGCATCGATCAAGCGATAGCCAGATTGATTATCAAGGATGGGTTCCCTGGTCAGCCTGTTTACTAGCACGCTACCAAGAGAATTGGCCAGCCGTCTGGTGAAGGGCATTTGGGTGAAATCCCTCATTCCAATGATCAGATTGTTCTTATTCTGCCGATAACTTTCAAGAAAGAGGGATATCTCGTTAGGGTCGTGCTGGCCGTCTGCGTCCAGGATCAATACGGCTTGGTATCCATTTTCCAGGGCATGTCGAAATCCATTTCTGAGTGCAGCGCCTTTCCCGAGATTATCTTCATTTTGGACGATCATCGCTCCAGATTCCCGGGATAGCTCCACAGTGGCATCCGTAGACCCATCATCTGAAACCAATACTGGTAGGTATTTCATGGTCTCGCGAACAACAGCCTGGATCGCGATCTCTTCGTTGTAGGCCGGTATTAGTGCAAGGATTTTTTGATTCGTCATGTGTTAATTAGGTGGAGGTATTAACGGTTCAACCGCTCGAGGATGAATTGCATAAGCTAATGGGCATCCGGCACCACATTCTTCCAGCAAGCTGCAGGTTTGGCATTCATCTGGGACATATCTCCTCTGGCGAAGTTCCAGTGACAGATCGTGCTCCCAGATCGATTTCCAGGGATCTTTAAGTAGATTGCCAAGTTGATGATAGTAGGATTGACAAGGGATCACACCACCATCAGGTTCAACACACATATTATATAGAGCTGCAGTGCAACCCTTTATGCCAAGATCCATCTCGATGGGGTTGAAATGGCAGTAGAGAGTAGGGGTATACCAGATCAATTTTGTCCCTGATTTTGAGGTTTTATGCTTTGCAATATCAAGTAGTGGCATTAACTCTTCTTCACTAAGCCCTGTACCCACATCCTTGCCTCTGCCGGAATAGATGAGGGCATTTAGGCCGATAGTGGGTACCCCTAAATCGATCAAGAAGTCCAGCGTTGATCCAATGCTGAGGTGGTTATTATTCAGCATGGTTGTATTGGTCATCACAAATAATGAACAATCAAGAGCGTTCTGTAAGCCGGCAATTGTTTGTTTCCAAGCGCCCTTTTTGTTGACCATCTCATCATGGATTTCTGGATCATGAGATTCAACAGTGATTTGTATATGATCGAGACCGGCATCTACCAGGCTTTGTGTGAAAGACGGATCAGATAGCCTGCGAGCATTTGTATTTAAGCCCGTGATCTGTCCCAGGTTTTCTGCATGTTGGATCAACTCTGGTAGATCGTCCCTTAGAGTAGGCTCTCCCCCTGTGAAAATTAAATGAGGAATATTCAGATCCCAGAGCCGGTCTATGATCTTTTTCCAGTTGGCTGTATCCAATTCCGGATAGGACCTCAACCGAGCGTTATAACAGTGGGGGCAGTCATTATTGCAGCGATAGGTGATTGCTAAATCCATTCTGTAGGGCGCGGTTGGATGCTGGCTGTAGGGAGCGTTGATTTCAACCCCTGAGAATGTATTGACTGGTTTTCCATCAGCTTGAATAAAGGCATCCAGATCAGCAGAGATCAATTGGATATCCTGGTCAACCTGATCCTCAACCTGGTCGAACCCTTGTATGAGTTTGATTTTGATATCGTCGGGGGAGGATCCTTCCAGGTGGTGATATGCGATCATTGTCGCGCTGGGATTTAGATGCAAGATCGAACTGGCATTGATGACTAAGGTGCCGCAGCCGTCTGGGTCCACTCTGAGATGAATCCGAGTTTTAGATAAGTCATCAGACTTCCGGAAATGGTAAAGCCCGGAAGATAAACTGGATTTATTAAACGCAGACACGAATCTCCGCTCTTTTTTCGGAAGACCCCTATTTCTCATGGTCTTCATGTTAACTATCGACCGCCGCCAGCACATGCGCAGGCACAACCAGCACATGCACAAGCACAGGCACAGGAAGAACCTCCGCCTCCACTGCTCCATCCACTCTTGCCGGATGATGAAGTGGGTTTAGGTACCGGGTTGGTCTTTTGGGTTATCCTGCTTGTGAAATCAGTGATGTTACCTACCACATTGCTGGAGAAATTTGAGATTCCAGTGGCCATGGAGGCTGCAAAATCGCCTCCAGGAAGGTTTGGTAGAGCGCCGCCGCCAGGTTTCTGGATGGATGGAGCGGCTGTTTTTGGCGAACTTGGACCAGAGGTGGTAGTTCTGGAATAACCAGGGTCATACCTGTTCCACCATATTGGTACATAAACAGGACCTCTGCGGAAGACATCCTGGGTCTTGTCTTCAAAGTCCCTATCCAGCATGGTCCACCCCATGTGGTCATTGAATTTTTCACTCTTTACCTCAGGAGTATCCGCATCCTCTACCTGTTTCCAGGCTCTTTTGATGATGTCCTCGTAATAGCGAACACTTTCCCTGTGGCTAAAACCTTCCATTTTTTTACCAACACTCTTGATCAGATTGATCATTAGGTCCTGGAGTTCAGTTTTGCGAACCCGGCTGGATGTATTCTTGAAGGCTTTTATAAATTTAGTTTCATACTTGCGCAATTTCTCGGGAAGAGGATCGCTGAACTCGAGTTTGAGAGGATCCTGACTGAGTACAGTAGCAGCATTCTTCTGCAGCAAAGAAAACAATATCATTGTAAAGATCTTGTCAGCTGGCCGTTCCAACAAAATGGCCGCTTCAATTGCGGTTAATCCGCGTTTGATTCCGTGTCCTTCTATTCGGATCTTTGGCGGAAGGTATTTCATTTTCCTTTTGTTGCTGCTCTTTACAGAGACTACGATGATTACCACAACAAAGAGTAAGAATCCTCCTACACACAACAAACCTGAAACAGCTTCGGGAGAGATCCCCAACTGCTGCCATAGGCTTGGTTTTGAAACTGCGGAGGTGGGAACATAAGATAATGGGAAAGAGGCTCCGAACTTATACTCTCGTGAAATATTCCCTTCAGGATTTCGCCAGGTATAAGTGACCTGGTCCAGATTATCAAGTCCCGTGATCGGAGAGCTATTAAATCCACTGGGTGCGTTGTGCCAGCGAGGCTCTTCAGGTTTTACACCTGGAGGTAGGTGGAAAGTCACTATCATATCCGTGCTGCCAGTAACGTACTGGGATCCAAAATATGTGGGAACAAAAACAGCGCTGGCATATTCATCTGCTTCAGTATCCGGGAAGAGCACATCTTCGATTTCATTAATGAAGACCCGAACTGTTCCACGCCCTCCCGCGGGTATGGCTGATGATCCCAGACCTATTGCAACACCGGATCCTGAACCTTCGTAATCGGAACTTGAAATATAAGTAAGTGCTTGTCCGTTAATATCGGCTGATATGTTGTAATCACGAAAGTTGTAGTTTGGTAAACCGACATCTACGTATTCGATGGCATGACCTTCCGGTTGATTGACAAATACAAATTCGTAGATCAGATCCAGAGTGCCATCATCTTCCCAATAGACATGAACTGTTTCTTTTTCAACATGGAAGTAATAACTCTGGGCTAGTGCAGAGGTAGGAATGATCAGCAGGAAGATAATTATGAGAAACGCAAAGATCTTTTTCATGGACAGCCTCTTCAGGGTTACCATTTGGGTTCCTCGGTCAGCTGATAGCTGGTTCCGCAGAATGGACAGGAAACAACCGGTGCGCCTGCAACCATAGAAATATGTTCGGGACTTAGCTGGCCGCCACAGGATTGACAGGTCAAAGTGTCCAGATTAACATCTCCAGAAAGATCTATTTGTACAGTGACTTCTTCCTTCTCTCCGAGTTTTGATTTGCCCAAAAACCAGATCAAGCCGAAACCGATCACGACGCTGATGCCTCCAACGATCAACCAGGCGGGTTGTCCCTCGGAACCGAAAGCGCCCCAAACGAAAATCACTCCAAAAAAGATTAATATGGCAGCGAAGATATAACCTATGATTTTTCCAGCAGACATTGATTTCTCCTCAGGCGGATGGACGTCCTTTTCTTACCAGCTGAAAATTCCTTTGTTATCAAGTAGTTAGATACAAGGAAAACAGCAAATTTGGCACTCACTTTATTATACCAATTTCCTAGTTTCGCCAAGGATGAGTTGCCCGGATAAGCTATTAGCGACGCATATTGGGTATTGGTTCTAAGCTATAATATGGGTCATGGAACCAAAATTGGAACACCAGAGGATTCGTGATCTGCAGGAACAACTCAGATATCATAATTATCGCTACTATATTCTAAATGACCCTGTAATCAGCGATGTTGAATGGGATCGCCTCTACCACGAACTTCTTGATTTAGAGGTAATACATCCAGATCTGAAAACCCAAGATTCTCCCACCCAGAGGGCTGGTACCCAACCATCGGATGCATTTGATCGGCTTGAACATCCTGCACCGATCCTGAGTCTGGATAATGCATTCTCGGGGGATGAATTAATAGCCTGGCAGGAGCGTGTCAGGAAGCTGGATCCCCAAGTTGCTGAGTCAGCTTATTCTCTTGAACCCAAATTAGACGGTCTTACAGTGGTCCTGCACTACGAAAACGGTATCTTTGCCCGGGGAGCTACCAGAGGTAATAGTGAAATCGGAGAAGAGATCACGGAGAATCTTAGGACGATCAGATCTCTGCCGCTCCGTATTCCCCAAGATCCTGATGGACCACAACCTCCTGGGTTGCTGGTTGTGCGAGGAGAAGCGTTTATCAGGATCCCTGATTTTGAAAAATTGAATAAATCCTTGGACAAGAGAGGGAAAAAAACATATGTTAATCCCCGCAACACTGCAGCGGGGTCATTAAGACAATTGAACTCTTCATTAACCGCAAAGCGACCCTTGACTTTGCTCACTTACCAGATCGTGGCCAGTTCAGATGGAATGCCACCTACCCAGAAGGAAACCCTGGAGTATCTAAAGAAGATGGGTTTCCCGGTTCCTGAATATGATATCTGCGATTCTATCCAGGAAGTGATCGAAAAATTAGAAAAATGGGATCTACTCAGGAAAACAATTGATTATGAGATTGATGGGGTTGTGATCAAGATCAATGATTTGGAGCTTGCTGGGTCGCTTGGGGTAGTTGGCAAGGCTCCCAGGGGAGCAATTGCTTACAAATTCCCTGCCCAGGTTGTAAATACACAACTGGAAGAGATCCGGGTAAATGTGGGTAGAACAGGCGTGTTGACTCCTTACGCTGTTCTTTCTGCAGTTGAGATAGGTGGAGTAACCGTGAGGCAGGCCACGCTGCACAATTTTGATTTTATATCCGAGAAAGATATTCGAGTGGGTGACCGTGTGATGATTAAACGAGCCGGGGAAGTGATTCCTTACGTTATGGGGCCAGTGAAGGACATCAGGACAGGAAACGAGTTGATTTTTTCTCCTCCTCATCATTGTCCGGTTTGCGATGAACCGGTTGAACACATTGAAGGAGAAGTTGCCTGGTACTGCGTGAATGCCAACTGTGAAGCACAACTGATCCGGAATGTTGAACATTACGTTTCCCGGCCGGCAATGGATATTGTTGGAATGGGTATTAAGATAGTTGAAAAGTTGGCCCAGGAAGACCTGGTCCGCAATGTCAGTGATCTATATCACCTAGACAAAGATGACCTACTAGCCCTGGAAGGTTTCGGCGAGAAGAAGGTCAATAATCTACTCGATGCGATAGAGAAGTCTAAATCCCAACCTCTAGCAAGATTGATCACGGCTCTCGGTATCAGAGGTGTTGGGGAAGTGGTAGCAAGTATACTGGCATCCCGATTTGGAAGCCTTGATGCTCTCAAGCGCGCGACTTTTGATGACTTGGATAACATTGCCGGTATAGGCCCCAATATTACCCAGGCAATTCTCGATTGGTTTGCCATTGAAGGAAATCAAGAGATCCTGTCATCGTTGAATAATTCAGGAGTCTGGCCGACAATGGATGTTTTAGACCCAGACCAGGTTAATAGTTTGCCATTGGATGATAAAAGCTTTGTGTTAACAGGTACACTAGTTGGTTATTCACGCAATAAACTTAAGGAACTTCTACAATCGCTGGGTGGACGGGTGATTGGATCGGTCAGCGCGAAAACGGATTTCCTTGTTTTAGGGGAAAATCCTGGGTCCAAATATGAAAAGGCACTTGAGTTGGGGATCACAATCCTCTCTGAGAATGATGTGCTAAAAATGATCGAACAAGAAGTTGATGAACAAGAGGGGAATTAAACTGACAACTGCAAAAAGATTGATCCTTAAGAAAGGACGTGAAAAACCTCTCAAGCATAAACACCCATGGATTTTTTCCGGTGCGGTAGAACGCGTTGAAGGTGATCCAGCTCCAGGCGAAACAGTAGAGATTCGAAGCTTTGGGGGAGAATTCCTGGCCCAAGGAGCATACAGCCCTGAATCGCAAATCCAAGCCAGAGTATGGAACTGGCAGCAAGACCAAGATGTTTCGGTAGATTTTTTCAGATCAAAAATTAAACAAGCTATCCAGTATCGAGAACAGATCAAATATGACTATCCGATGAAGCGTTTGATTCATGCTGAATCAGATGGTCTTCCTGGTCTGGTTGTGGATCAATATGGAGAAGTTCTTGTATTACAGCTGCTTAGCGTAGGTTCAGATTTGTGGAGAGACGATCTGATCCAGATCCTTGCGGAAGAGACTGGAGCCAAATCGATCTATGAAAGGTCGGATGTCGTGGTCAGGAAGCTGGAAGGGTTGGAGCCTCGAACTGGGTTGTTATTCGGCCAGGAAACAGAAAAACTATTACATATCGAGCAGGGTGGCATGCAGTACTGGATCGATATCCGAAAAGGACATAAAACTGGTTATTACTTGGATCAGCGGTTCAACCGGGAGGTTGTTGGGGAATTATGTTCAGGTTTGAGCGTCCTTGATTGTTTTTGTTATTCTGGCGGATTTTCCATGCAGGCACTGAAAAATGGGGCAGAGTCTGTAACGCTGGTGGATGAGTCCGCAGGGGCTCTGAAGCTGGCAGAAAAACATATTCTTTCCAATCAGCTTCCAGCGGAACGTATGACCACCCAAAAGGGGGATGTTTTTGAGGTACTGCGAAAATTCCGTGATCAGGCAAAAAGCTTTGATGTGATAATTTTGGATCCTCCCAAATTTGCTCCAACCGCTTCTTTTGCTAACCGAGCGGCCAGGGGATATAAGGATATCAATTTGCTGGCTTTCAAATTGCTTAAACCGGGAGGGTTTTTAGCGACTTTTTCATGCTCCGGAGGGATTAGCAGGGAATTCTTCTTAAGAATTCTGTCAGGTGCAGCATTAGATGCTGGAGTTAATGCTAGAATACAGTTGCATATGGGACAAAGCGCGGACCACTCAATCAACTTGAGCTTCCCGGAAGGGACTTATCTCAAGGGATACGGCATTCGTGTTGATAAAGAGGAGGTTTGAGATGTATGAAGATACCGGTCAGGGGCTGGTTGAATATTCCCTGATCTTACTGCTTATCGCATTAGCCTTAATTCTAATTTTATCCATTTTTGGTACTGAACTGGCTGATGTATACAGCAATATCATCGAAAATATTCCCTAACAAATTATTTCACGTAGTAATTTTTACATCATTTTCATCACAAAAGGCGAGGATATTCCTCGCCTTTTTGCTATAAGTTGCTAATCTCGTTTTTGAAAGATATTAGTGATCAGCATCGGAGAGAGGTGTTTTCCCGGAAGGATCATAAACATAGACGCGGTCACCAAGATCAGCCCAATTATACAGCCAGTGGGAATCACCGACAGACATATTCACACATCCGTGAGATTGGGGGTACCCCAAACTCGCCCGCCAGTATGCTCCGTGGAATGCTCTATTTTCATCAAAGTACATTGTCCAGGGTACGCTTTCCAGATTGTAAGCAATTGAAGGATCGGTTAACCAACGCATGCGGGTTACGTCCTCTTTTTCTTCAATTCTAAAGATGCCTGGATAAGTGTAAAAGGGGTTTACTCCTGAGGCGATAATAGTGGCAAAAACAAGTTCACGATCGTCGTAAACCACAATAGTTTGTTCATATAAGTTCACTTCGATCCAACGATTCCAGGTCATGCCTTCTGGCGGACTGGTTTTGGGTGATATTTTAGCAACTGCGGTTTGGATTACCCACTCATCCGGTCCAATCAAGTACCAATCCCATTTACCTACGGTTTCAACATCGTAGATTTGCACCAATTGCTGGTGTTCTAGGTAGCGGCCGGTGTAATCATCATTGTCGTAACCAGGTGTATATTTTGTTTCCGCTTTACCGCCTGGAGAGAACATGGATAGTACCCATCCGAAATCATTTTTTGGTGTTTCTGTAAACTCCATTCCCTGGAAGAGGGGCACGTCTGCGATCAACAGATCATCAGAGGACATCCAGCCTATTCCTGTGTAGTGGTAGTACTTTCCTCGGCTGTATTCTGATTGGGAAATTGATACGTAATTGAAACCCGGTGTGATCCAGCGGACAATATTCTCTTTATTATTATTTATGGCATCGTTGAGAGATTGGAAAATTGGCGCCCGATCGGAGCTGACATAGGCATACCTGTATTCAACATCCGAGAGAGCTGGATCAGGTTTGTGAGAGGGAAGGGGGGTTTCAGGAAACGTGATACCCTTTTCTGCCATGTTCAACAAATACGCAGTTGGGCCTGAGGGATTGCAATCCTGAGTTGAGTCAAAAAACAGATCTGGTGGACAGAGAGGTAAAGAACCGTCCCCAAAACCATCAGCGGAAACGCTGCCGGGAGTGAATAGATATATGAATCCCGTAATTAGCAAGGCGACGATCAAATAAGATCTTTTCATAAGGCAGTTATTATTTTTCTTTTACCTCAGCGGGTAGATGTTGCACATCAATAGTAGCTTCGTCACAAAATATCATTGCTCTTTCTATGACGTTACGTAACTCTCGGATATTACCTGGCCAGGAATAATTTTTCAACAGATCGAGGGCAGCTGGAGTCATATTCTCGATATTGATACCCATCTTGGGGTTGTTGGTTTTAATGAAATGTCCTGCCAACCCCGGAATATCTTCGGGGTGTTCCCGGAGGGGTGGAATTTCAATATTGATTACTTTCAATCGATAATATAGATCTTCTCGAAACTCACCTTTTTCAATAAGATCAGTTAAATTTCTATTTGATGCTGCCAGAATCTGGACATCCACCTGGATAGAGGTTGTACTGCCAACTCGGCGAAAGGATCTTTCTTCAAGAGCTCGTAAGACCTTAGCCTGCATATCAGGTGACATAGACGAGATCTCATCCAGGAACAGGATGCCTTCATCAGAAACTTCCATTAACCCGCGTTTCCTTTTTTGGGCACCTGTAAACGCGCCGGCCTCATAACCAAAGAGTTCTGATTCAAGCATGGTGTTCTGAACTGCTGCACAATTGATATCAATAAAAGGTTTGTCTTTACGAGGACCCATCCGGTGAATGGCGCGGGCCAGTACTTCCTTTCCAGTTCCGGTCTCACCTGATATTAGAATTGATGTGGAGTGTTTTGCAGCCCGTTGGGCTTCAGTGAAAACTTCCTTCATAATATCGGAATTGATCACTATAGAATCTAGAACCTCGCGCTGTGAGCGCCGAAAATGGGCGAGTTCTTCTCTCATTTCCACGATATCCTGAGCCCTTTTAATGCTCTGTTCTAGACGTTCGAATTTTATAGGTTTCTGGATGAAATCGTGGGCTCCATTCTTCATGGCTTCTACAGCCATTTCGATCTTGCCATGAGCGGTGATCATAATAATGGGCGGGCGGAAGGGGAGTTGAGCCGTCTCGGCCAGGAGGTCCGGACCGTAACCGTCCGGCAGCTGCACGTCCAATAGCACAATATCAGCTTCCTGGGCAGAAAGGTGTTTGCGGGCAGTTTTTAGATCTGCGGCTAATAAAACCTCATAGCCTTCAGACTCGAGGTAAGCCCCGATATTTTTCCTGGCATTTTTTTCGTCGTCAACGAGCAAGATGGTAGCTGTCATTCCCTGGATTCCTCCTGCGTAACTCCAGGAAGGATGATCTGAAATGAAGTACCTTCCGGGAGAGGTTCTAATGTAATTGTACCTTCATGCATGGTAATGATCTGTTTTGTAATGGACAAACCAAGTCCAGTGCCATCTGTTTTTGTGGTGAAAAAAGGCTCAAATATGCGATCCTGGATCTCTGGAAGGATTCCAGGGCCTGTATCCAGCACATCAACCTGGACTCCTGGTGTGCCAGTAGTTTTCTGAATAGGTTTCAACCGAACCGAAAGAACTCCACCGCCTGAATCTTCCATGGCTCGCACGGCATTGCTGATTAAGTTATTAAAAACCTGACCTAAGGCGCGATCGTCTCCTGGTACCATTGGCAGATTATCTTCAACCTTCAAGACATGTGAGACGGAGGTTCGTTTCATGCGAGGAACCCAGCGGTTCAAAATCCTTTCAATCAGGACTGGTAAATCCAGAGGATTTCGGTGATAACTTTGTGATTTTGAGAAGGTTAGCACAGTATCGACAATGTGGGTCAGTCTATCGCAATCATCATTGATTCCTTTTAATACATCGCGCTGTTTAAAATCCGCAGGAAGGATCTTGTCCAAAAGCTGGATACCCGATGTTATGTTGTTGATCGGGTTACGGATCTCATGGGCAAAAATTGCGTTCATCTGTCCAACAAGAGCCCGGCGTTCGAGTTGCTGGGTTTGAATACGAACCTTTTCTTCTTTGCTGATATCCTGGACAAAGATCAATATTCCCTGGATTTGATCAACGCCTGGACTGGAAACCGGGAAGGTTTTGATCAGAGCTGGGAAAGCGCTGCCGTCCCTATGGTGTATCTCCAGTTGGCCAAGATCATGAGTGGGGATATTTTCAAGAGCATCCCCCAGCGCGGGGGTCAATCTGTCAGTACCGATGATCACGTCATCGATATGCCGGCCAACAACTTCTTGTTCGGCATAACCAAGTATTTGTTCGGCGGAGGGGTTGACCTGCTGAATAAGGAGGTCCGGACCTAAATATAAAATACCTTCAGGTATATATTTGTTGATCGTCTCGCCTATGGCTTTCTTGAGAGTTGTTTTGGTCAGGCGATCATTGAGATTTGATTTCAGGATGAAATTATTGAACACTCCCTCAGTTGCAGCCACCAGAATTTTCATGCCAGCTAAAGCTGCTTTGTTATCAGGTGCCGGTGATTTTTCTGATCCCATAGCTACGATCAGCCCACTGATGGAATTGTCATCATTCAAAGGTGATGAAATCACGAAGGAAGAGCCTTTCTCAGCGGCTCTTTCCATCAATGGCGAAAGAGGGGGTTTGAAAGGTGGAGAGAAATGGCTATTTTTATAATGGGAGAAGAAATCAGTTGTTGATATTGTGTCCGGTAAAAAACCAGAGGGGTTGTCAAGTAGAACAGCCTTTAACTGGGGGTGATTGGAATCAATTTTATAAATACCAAGAGATTCCGCATCCAGGATGTCTTTGCCTACCTGGAGGATGATATCCAGGGCTTTTTCCAGGGTTGATTGGTAAAAGATTTGAACAAGAGCCAGGATACCGTCCAACTGAAATGCTTCGTGGTCTGCGAGGCCTTTATTCTTGAGATTTCTTGTAAGTGTTGTGATGCGATAGACAGTGTAACGTCGATCCTTTCCCAGAGCCTTAGCTTGTACTGTAGATTCTGTTTTTTGTTTGCGGCGGTTGATCAGATTCAGCCTGCAGCCCTGGAGGCTGTGAAGTTCCAGGTTCAGGGAGTCATCCGTACGAATTGACTGGATATCAGGAAGTATTAGGTCTAGATCAATCTTGAGGAGTTCTTTTCTTGTATATCCGGTTAGCTCAGCCATGGCAGCATTCGCCGCCATGATCCCAAGATCATTATTTGAGACAAGGATTGAAGGATCCGGGGATATGTCCAGTAAATGGCTTACCTCCGTGGTCAGCAAATCTATGTCTTTTTGTGATCTGGATGAATTTGGTAACAAATAAACCTTATGCCTTTATACTTTTTGGCGCATGCGGGAAGATAATATCCCTTCCATCGCTCGATATTTTGCGACTGTTCTTCGGGCTATATTATACCCGGCGTTAGATAGTTCCTCTACCAACTCTGTGTCCGTTAATGGTTTGTTTTCGTTCTCGACCAAGCGAAGTAAAGTAGTTCGGACAGGTAGGCTTCGGTCGAAGAATTGCTTTAGAGGAATGATCTTCCTGTTTGGGAGCTGAACGGATTTGTCTGACACTGCTCGGGAAATTGTAGATTCATGCACACCCAGTAATTCTGACATTTCTGATTGAGTTTGAGGGTTTATCTGTGCAGGATCTCCGCTGAGGATATATCCACGCTGTTCTTTTACTAATTCTGTCATCAGCTGTTCCATAGTGTGGTTGCGCTGCTGGAGGCATTTGATCAATAGTGAAGCGTTTTCAATATCCTTTGCCCAGGCTTCGGTTTTATTTTCGGGTGCCTGTTTTTGAGCCTGCCTGAATAAGGGATTGATGCGCAGGGTTCCGCGATAGGGGCTGATGATCTCAACCATCAATCGGCGATTGGGTGAGTTATTAACCTCTTTGAGAATGATATCTGGCTTGTGGTAGGTCTGGGTGGAGGATTCGCTGGGCTGCCTGTGATCTCCCCAGAACGCACGTCCTGGATAAGGATTTAAGTTGGCTTTAATGAATTCAGCGATCTCCTGGGCCTGTTCCTGTGAAGTGTTGAGTTCTTTGGCTAAATTACGGTAGCTGTGTTGTGAGAGATCCTTTAAGCCGATGCGAATGGCTTCTTCTGCAAGATAAGGAACCTTGGAGTCTTCTCTCAAGAGATCAAGCTGTATTAATAAGGCTTCCTGAGGAGATGAAGCGCCTACTCCAGTTGGATCAGCATGTTTGATAATATCGGCAACTCGAGTGACCCGGGAAAGAGGTACGTGGTAAAACTGGGCGATCTCTTCCAGAGGTACTTCCAACAAGCCATCGTCGTTCAGGTTATTGAGAATATGGGCGGCGATCAATCGTTCATCTTCCTCTATCTCAGGAGCAATTTGCCGCAGGACATAAGAAGGAAGATCTTCAACAGCGGCCGCAAGGTTGTCATATGAAACTTCCTTAGGCGAGCTAATATTACCGTTTTTGTTATATTGGGTCGGGAAGTCGTCAGGAGAGGAAATAAATACGATCGGTTCATCCAGTTGAGTATCAAAAGGCTGGCTGCAGACCGGGCAGGGGCCAGGGTTTGAAATGATCCTGCCGCAGCTGGGGCATCGACTATCCTCCACTACTTCCAGGGCAGGGTTATTGGCAAGTTCAGTGCGGATCTTTTGCCGGATTTCAGTAGCGGGCATTACCAGCAGAGACATAGTCTGAGCAAGGTGTGCGGTAATCTGGGGGCGCAGCTCTTGATTTTGAACTTGAAACATATCATCCTCCTACTACAGAAGTATAGCTTTATTGTCTATTTGTTGCAAGATGTATGCCAAACTAGATGCAATATTTGTACCGGAGATAATTCATGCAATACATCTCGGTAGGGTAGGCCTAAGTGGTAGAATGAATTTCGGTTGCAATTTGAAGATTGATGATCAATAACGTAATAAATATTGCGTGTAGGCATTATGGTATTTTCAAAAAATAGATCAATATTCTATCAAATATCTCTCATGTTGATCGTCGTAGCAAATCTGTCCGGATGCCAGCCTTTGAAAAAGGCTCAGAAGGATCTAGTTGAATTCAATGCTGATCGGGCCTACCAAGATGTTGAATACCAATTATCTCTCGGCCCTCGCATTCCGGGAACTTCTGGACACGAGCAGATCTTGGATTGGATGGAGTCTGAATTAGAAGCGGAGAATTGGCAGGTTGAAAGACAGGAACTGAGAATTAATGGGAAAAAAGTCATTAACCTTATAGCTAGCAGAGGAGTAGGAACTTATATCTTACTTGGTGCTCATTATGATACGAGGATTTTAGCGGATCATGACCCTGAACCTTCTCTAAGAGATGATCCTGTTCCTGGAGCAAATGATGGCGCATCAGGAGTCGCAGTTCTTATTGAGTTAGCTCGTACTTTACCCGAGAACCTTCCGGTAGCGATAAAGCTTGTATTTTTTGATGCAGAAGACAATGGAGGAATTGATGATTGGGATTGGATACTTGGATCGCGTGCCTTTGTTCGAGAATTAGTTGACAAACCATCAGCGGCGATCATTGTGGATATGATCGGGGATGCTGATTTGGAGGTTTATTATGAACGGAATTCTGATATTGCTCTAATGGAACAGATCTGGCAGCAAGCCAGAAATTTAGGATACGAAAACATATTCATCCCGGAGTTCAAGCATTCAATGCTTGATGACCATACTCCATTTATTGAGGCCGGAATTCCGGCTGTGGATTTGATCGATTTCGATTATCCGTACTGGCATACTACCAGCGACACGCTGGATAAGGTCTCACCTGAAAGTTTGAAGTCCATCGGAGATACATTAACAGCGTGGTTGTTAGATAAAGAATAGAAATTGCAGCAAAGGGTATTAGATTATTATGAGTCAAAATAAACAACCAGCAAGCTTAAAAGTGGACCGGGCATTACTTGTCGGGGTTGAGATAGCTGATAATAAAAAAATATTGTCATTGGAACACTCTTTAGCAGAATTAAGAAGACTTGCTGATACAGCTGGATTTGAAGTAGTTGGGGAAGTGACCCAAAAATTGGATCATCCAAATCCGAAGACTTTTATCGGATCGGGAAAGGTGAAAGAAGTTAAATCTCTCGCCGGTGAATTATTAGCGGATGTGATTCTTTTTGATGATGAGCTTTCACCGCGTCATCAGCGAGAACTCGAAGAGACTATTCAGAAAGATGTCCGGGTCATTGACAGAACGGCTCTGATCCTGGATATCTTTGCCCAACATGCAAATACCAGGGAAGGTGCCTTGCAAGTTGAATTGGCCCAATACGAGTACCGGTTACCGCGATTGACACGCGCCTGGACTCACTTGGTCCGTCAGGCTGGGGGAGGTGGGGGTAGAACTGGGAGCACAGCGGGTGTTGGGTTGAGGGGACCCGGCGAAACCCAGCTTGAGGTAGACCGGCGGGACATCCGACGCAGGATCAGCCACTTGAAAGCGG
>Ga0209013_10002240_pt1 | contig 17576 bp, 19 predicted proteins | sample Cruoilmetagenom2_FD_187291 | JGI IMG/M metagenome (GOLD analysis project Ga0209013, IMG submission 187291) | Oil polluted marine microbial communities from Coal Oil Point, Santa Barbara, California, USA - Sample 2 (SPAdes) (version 2) | ecosystem: Environmental > Aquatic > Marine > Oil seeps ...
CCCGCATTTCTCACCAGCTTTTGTGGCGAGGTCGGCGAGGTGCCGTGCCCAGTGGGGTTTTCGACCTGAGGGGCGCGGAGTCGTACTCGACAGTACGTCGAGCACCCCGAAGCGAGAAAACACCGCTGGGTGCGGTGCATCGCCGGCCGCAGCAGAAAGCTGGTGAGAAGTGCGGGCTAGCCCGCGGTGCGGTAGATCAGGGAAAACTGTCGGCCAGCCGCCTCGCCGTCCCGCCGGTGAGACGCGAGGTTTGGTGACGAGGCCGTGCAGAGGTCGATCTCTTCAATCGCCGCGGGCTTTAGACCAACGTCAACGAGACGGGCGCGGAGGAATCCTCTCAGATCGACATGCTGTCTCTTGCGCCACGCCCGATCATCCACACCCATAACAGCCAGGGCGTTAATGACGTCCATCCCGACCTCATAGTTGGATCCTGAGATCGCCGGCCCGAGGGTGGCCAGAATTCTCTGCGGTGGAACGCCGTACTCGATCTCAAACCGGCGTACTATTGCGCCCGCGATGTCTTTGGCCGCGCCCCTCCAACCCGAGTGGACGGCGGCCACCACCCCATCCCCGGCCATCAGGATGGGAACGCAATCTGCGGTCCAGACCGCCAACCCGATGCCAATCTCGGCAGTGATCAAGGCGTCGCAGCGGCCGACGCTGAGAGCATGCTCCAGACGGCAGCCGGGCTCAAAGGCAATCGACGCGACTAACCGACCATGGATCTGCTCACCCCAACGGATAGCGGTGATTTCGGGTTCGAGTGCCGTGAGAATCCGCGGCATTCGATTTTCGGGCGCGTCGACGGGAGATCGCGGTCCGATGGCAAAAACCATGCGGACGTCATTTTCGGCCGCAGTGAGAGCGCGATCGTCGGCGATCTCGACCTCCCGCCAACGCCGCATGGCTCGTATGTTCATGCCGGGCCCCTCATCTCCCAATGATACAATTTGACGTCCGGGGGTGCTTTGAAAGGTCACACCATCGCGCGACAAGTTGTGGCGCCAGCCAGCGCCGGTTGTCCGTGATCCGTCTCCGCGGTATTTCCAAGGAGTACGACCGGCGCAAAATTCTGCGCAACTTGGACCTCCAGGTAGACTCCGGGGAGTTCGTTTTCCTCACCGGACCGTCGGGCGCCGGGAAGACCACCCTCCTGCGACTGCTCTACGCCGTCGAGCGTCCAACCGATGGCGAGGTCTGGGTAGCCGGCCGGCGAGTGGACGAACTGTCACGAGCCCGCCTGCCCCTTCTGAGAAGGAAGATCGGTGTGATCTTTCAGGATTTCAAGCTCCTCAAGCGAAAGACCGTGTTGGAGAACATCACCTTTGTATTGCGCATCCACGGCATCGCGCCGCGTGAAGCACAACGCCGTGCGCTCCAGGTGCTCAAACGCCTCGGGCTGCAGCATCGGCAGGCCGCCCTGCCGGACACCCTCTCGGGTGGTGAGCAGCAGCGGGTCGCTATAGCTCGCGCATTGGCCTACCAGCCGCGCCTGATCTTGGCAGACGAGCCAACCGGCAATTTGGATGCCGATCTCGCATCCGAGCTTCTCAGCCTTCTCTGTGACATCAACTACCAGGGCGCGACGGTCCTGGTCGCCACCCATGATCATGCGATCCTCGAGTCGATTCCAGCGCGCACCCTGGTCCTCCATCAGGGTCGGGTCCACTATGACGGAATGTGGCCTCCATGATTCCGCACGCCATTGCAGAGGGATGGCTCCTGCTGTGCCAGCGGGGCGCCGTCAGCCTGGTGCTTGCGCTGATGCTGGCCGTGCCCATCTCGGTCGCCGGAATAGGTCTGACCGTCCGCCATTGGTTGGCGCCGATGGTCGGACTTTCCGGTCAGTCGAGTACGGTAGCGATCCTCCTTCATCCTCAACTTGACGAACAGCAGCGGCAGAGGTGGATCGCCGACGAGATTGCTGCGCATCCGGAGTGGTCGATCTCAGAGGTATCCAACGACGATCTGGCGACCCGGCTCGGTCGTTGGTTTCCCTATCTGGACGAGTTGGTGGCCGGAGGCGAGGCCTCCCTGCCGCCGATGATCGAGATTGTGACCGTTGACCCTGAATCCGTCGCCATTCTCGAGGGTCAGAGCGAGGTGCTTGCCGTGGGTCCACGTTCCTCGATCAGGCAGGCTCTCAGCCGGGCATCCCGTCGTCTCGCCTGGGGCATGGGCCTTTTGAGCATGATTCTCCTGGCGGGCGCGGTGCTCCTGGCCGCAGTGTGGGTCCACCTCGAGCTTTTCCGCCACGCCGATGAAATCACCATCATGCGTCTTGTCGGAGCGACCGAGCGGACGATCCGCGGGCCCTTTCTGGTCGCGGTTGCCATCCCGGGTGCGATGGCCGCCGCACTTTCCGTCGTCGGGACCATCGCTGCATCCGCCGGGCTTTCCCGGTTGACCTCGGATCTCGGCCTGTCACCGATCAACGTACCGACGACGGTTCTCGTGATGCAGGCGGTGGCCGGCCTCGTGCTGCCCGTTGTCGCGGCGGTGATCACTCTTGCCAGACACGCCACAGATGAGCTCGAGGGATGATGGCAAAAAAACGCGACCCGAAGGTCGCGTCTTGTCATGAAATCGACGATCGATCAGCCGCACGTATCGGCGTATTGCTTCTGGAGATTCGGGAGCTGGTCTTTGAGTAGCTTGGCATTGTCCATGTCACCAAGCTTCTCGAGCTCCTCGACCTGAATTCGGAGGGCATCGATCTTCCGTTTGAATTCTGCGCACTCCTCGTCCCTCTGTTTGTTCTGAGCGGCCGAATCCAACTTGACCCTCATATCCTTCACCATCTTCTGGTTACCGGCTTCCTGGTACCAGCTGATCGCCTTGTTGTAGTCTTTCTTCTTGTCGTAGATATAGCCGCCCTGATTATAAACCTGAGTTCGGAGCTTCCCCGACGCTCCGATCTTGAGCGCCTGCTGGAGATCGGCGATGGCCGGGTTGAGCTGGTTGAGCGAGGTCTTGCACTGGGCCGAGTAGTAATAGACGAGGGCGCTGCTCGACTGCTTCGCCCGTGCCTTGTCGAACCACCCGAGAGCCCGTGAGTACTCCTTGGCGCCGAGCCACGCCTCACCGGCGAGCAATTGGTGGTCGAAGGTCGGCGAGGTCGTTGCCAACTTCTCCGCCACCTGTGCCGCCTGGCTGTAGTAGCGGGCCTTTTGTTGTGCCGAGCTCGAGCGCCGAGCAACCGAGATTCCGGCCCGAACGGCATTTCGCCCGCTCGTGACATCCTTCGGGCTGAGTTCAAAAGCCCTCTTGAATGCGTCGAAGGCTTTTGCCTCCTCGCCGGCGGCGTTGTAGGCCGAACCAAGGGCCTGTTGCAGGCGCGCGCTCCCGGTATCGGCCTTGGCCTGTGTCGTCAGCACGCTGACGGCCTCTCCCGCGCGGTTGGTCTTGGTTGCGGCTTGGGCGAAGAGCAGCGCATAGCTGGTACGGTGTGAAGCATCTAACGAGCTGATGTTCAACGGTTTGAGCACCTCATACGCATCCTGGTAACGGTCCGCCTGCAACAGGGCCTGACCGAGGGCGATCTTGTATGAGGCCTGACTGCCGTCGAGCTCCACAGCCTTTCGAAGGCTCGCGATAGCGGGGCTCAGCTGACCGTTCGCCCGTTGCGATACGCCCAACATGTAGTAGGCGCCCGCATAATCCGGATTGGTCTTTGTGACCTCCTCGAATTCCTTGACCGCAGTGTCCCAGTCCTTCTTCTTGTATGCCTCGAGGCCTTTGTTCCACTCGGCGTTCGCCGGCACCGTCACCGCCAACAACAGGAGAACCACCGCTGCTGCGATTGTCGTTCGGTTGACCCTCGATTTCATTTTTTGCCTCCAGTAGTCATAACGAGATCACTCTCACGTTTGTTGCATCTCACCGAGCAAGGGACGAACCTGCTCATCGAACATCGCGGCGGTATCGGCGCCTTTAAGCAACGAAATAGCTCGTGTGTGCTGCTCCACCATCGTGCGTAACGCGTTGAATCCCTCTCCTCGTTCGATCAGGTTGCGCGCCGAGCTGTACTGTTTCTCGATGGTTCGTTCGCCGCCAGTTCCCACGACATCCAGCGCCACGGCTCGTATCTTTTCGGCCATACCAAGGAGGGTCACCGGGTTGAGTCCGGGCTGCCATTGCTCACCCGCTGCCCCGGATTTGCCGGGAGTTCCGAGCGTCACCAAGCCCGTTGTGACCATCCCAAAGAGTAACTTGGAGACGTCAAAAGGCGTCCACTTCAGCTGTTTGGCGATTTCCTCGATAGAGTGTTCACCGTCGATCCTGGTGACGAGGATCCATTCTTGTGGACTCAGGGTGACCTGGTCTGCGCCTTTTTCGCGGGTCGTGAAGTACGGCACCAAATCGAGAGACGGGATCTTCCGCGACAGAACTCGCCACTCGTCGAGCCGTCTCGCCGCTTCCATCATGAGGTTGGCGTTTGAAATGTGGATTGTGACCTCGTCGGTCTCTTCACCGGGTCTGAATACGAAAGCCCCCTGCGACCAAATGGCCATTTCATAGACCGCGGCATCTCCTCGGAGGCGTCCGACCATGGCATCGACGATCTGCCCGTCTCGGAGGAAGATGCTTCCCGCCTCATGTTCCCCCTGGATCTCGAACGCACCCGTCTTGCCTGAGACGCTCACCAGTTGGATGACGTCGGGCAGAGGCAGTTCACTCAAAGATCCTTGCAGGGACATGGTGGCGTATCTACTGTAGGTTGAACCGAACTGTCAGAATGTAGAGAACCTCCACGGGCTTTCCGTTCAGAGTCGAGGCCTGGAATTTCCACTTGTGTACGGCATCCTCGGCACTTTCGGTGAGGCCGAGGGGCAAGCCCCGCAATACCTTGACGTTAATCACGCGCCCGTCCTTGCCGATCGTGCACTCGAGCACCACGACTCCTTGAATTCGGGCGCGACGCGCAGCCTCGGGATAGAGGGGGCTGGGTCCGCTGAGCTTCAGCGGTTCCGTGATGTTACCGCCGACCACGAAGCGAACGGGCCCCTCCGGTTCGGGCGGAGGCGGCGCATCGGGAACTCCGAGAACCAGATTCTCATCCGGCACGAAATCAACGTCTTCGTCGGGCTCTTGATCCCTGATCGGTTCGGGTTCATCCGGAGAGGGGTCGGGGATCGGGACCTTTTGGGTCCTAGGTTTTGTAATCTGCTGCATCTCGCGTCGCGGAGGTTGCTTAAACTTGACCTGTTTGACGACGTAGATTTTACTCTTCTTTTCTTTGGCATCGGAAAGACCACCGGCGAACGTGGGCCAGTGGACGGCAAAGATGATGATGTGCAGAATCAGCGCGATGCCGATGGCCCATCGAGTGACCTTGCGATCCAGGTTTTCTTCGGCGAGAAACGCCTGGGCAGGGGTCAGCGGCACCTTTTCGTTCTGGTTTACATTCGGCTTGGGGGGGGATTTCGGAGAATCGGTCATGCCTTCCCCTTTCACTGAATTCCGAGCATCGACCAGAGGTTCTCGATCTCGCGTTGCGTCGGGATTGAAATCGTCTTGATCCCTAGCAGCGGATTGCCATGGACGTCGGTGTACAGCGCTCGGCCATCCACGTCCGTCCACTCCGATTGGGCCTGACGAAGCCGGTCGAAAACACGAATCATGTCACCGTAAGTGGCGTCGGGATCGGTGCGCAGAATCACTGGTTTTTCCGGGTTCTGCTTGAGCTTTTCGAGCACGTACGGCAGGAGACCCTCGAGAGGCATGCCCTTGGCGTCGACCTCGACCGCACCCCCGCGCAACACGTGCACGTCGATTGAGTCTTCCTGCTTGATCTCAGGCGTGTCGGTTTCCTCTGGAAGGGCGAAATCCATACCGCGGTCTGCCGAGAATGCCGACGAGATCATGAAGTAGATGATCAGCAGGAAGGAGATGTCGGCCATCGATCCGGTGAAGATCTCGGATTCGATTTCCTTTTTCTTGATCTTCATGATTGCCCCCGCCTACTCTCTTACGGTTTTCTGATCGGAGAGGAGGAATATGTATTTGACTTTCGACTGCTTGAGCGCGTCGAGCACCGCATCGACCCTTTCATATGGCACCGCTTCATCGGCCTTGACGATGAACTCCTTGTTGGGGTCCCGGGCCACCTCGGTCGAGGCAAAGGTCACAATCTCCTCGTCTGTGCTGACCGGCAACGACATTTCCTCACCGGTGGACACACGAATCGTCAGCGGCGGACCGGATCGGTCGTCCGGAGGAGAGATCGAGATCACGGCCGCTTTTTCGGGCACCTTGGTTCGGATCCACGTATCCGGCAATTCCATCTTCGTGCGATCCACTTCCACTTTGTAGGTGACGATGAAGAAGACCAACAGCAAGAACACGATGTCCGCCATCGAGGCTGTGAAGATCTGTGCCGCCCCTTTTTTCTCCCTACCGCGGATGAGTGCCATCTGCGGACTCCCTTCTAGGCCTGGCCACCGCCCCCTTGGCCGTAACGCTCGCTGTCCATCTCGATAAAGGTCTCCACCAGCATGTTGGAGGCTGTTTCGATGTCACGCACGAAGCGGGTGATCTTGGTGGTGTACCAGTTGTAGACCAGCTGCGCCGGGATCGCGATGATCAGACCGGTTGCTGTCGTGATCAACGCCTCGGAGATACCGACTGCGACCGCGGCGGGGTTGGTGAGACCTTGTTCGGCAAGAGTTGCGAAGGACTTGATCATGCCCGCCACGGTACCCAGGAAGCCGAGCATCGGCGACACGTTGGCCGTCGTACCGAGAATGCCGAGGCGCTTCTCAAGGCGGTCGAGCTCATACAGCGCGGCATTCTCAATGGTCTTTTCAATTTCTTCTCGGGGTTGGCCGTAGCGAAGCAGACCGGCCTTCATCACCGAAGCGACGGGGCTCTTATTCTGCTCGCACACCTTGATCGCCTCTTTGACGTTGCGGTTGACCAGCAACGCCTTGCGGATCTTGGTCAAAAACGCGTTGACGTTGATCTTGGCCTTCGAAAAGATGATGAAGCGCTCGATTGCCACGACCGTGGCGAGCACCGAGAAGAAGAGCAGCGGCCACATGAAAATTCCACCCTGACGAAAATACTCTGCTACCTGTCCAGTCACGGCATTGCCTCCTCTTGTTTAGATTCCACAGGCGAGGATGAGTTCCACGCTCATCCAGGTTTCCTTTCGCATCGACCCGTTGCTTCGAACATTTTCGAACTTCCCGGGCCCATACAATCACTCTGCCTCATCCGAGAATGAAGGCAGGGCATCGTAGCACGGGCCCCATGGGCCGTCAACGACGATTTTTGAATGCCCCGAGGTGGATATGAGTGAGGGCTACGGCCATGGCGTCGGCCGTGTCCGCCTGTGGTGAGGCGTCGAGATTCAGGAGTCGTACCACCATGTATTTGATCTGTTGTTTCTCTGCCCGACCGTGCCCGACGATGGCGGATTTGACCTCGGCCGGGCTATACGAGCTGACGTCGAGATCGTTGCCTCCCAGCACCGCGAGGATCACCCCCCGGCTCTCGGCGAGGGCGAGTCCGGATTTTGGGTTGATGCCGGAGAACGACGACTCGACCGCGGCGCAGTCAGGGGCGAGGTCTTCGACAATCGACTCCAGACGGTGCTGGAGGTCTGCGAGACGCTGTGCTCGCCCGGCGCCGCGCGGACGCACGACCCCTGCCGACTCGACATGATATCGGTTGCCCTCAGCGACCACGAGCGCCCAACCGGTGGCCCGTGATCCGGGATCGACACCGAAAACGCGATAGGTCATTCCGCCGTCAACAGCTCGTCGTCAATGTCGAAGTTGGCCCACACATTCTGAACGTCATCGTGATCTTCAAAGGCCTCCATGAGGCGAATCATCTGCTGTGCGACCTTGCCCTCGAGCCGGGTGGTGCTGGACGGTTCCATCTCCATCTGCGCGGCCTCGACCTCAAGCCCGGCGGTCTCGAGGCGCTCCTTAACCGCGTGCAGTTCATCAGGGGAGGTGACCACACGGTAGTAGTCCTCGTCCTCGATGTCGAAATCGGTGGCGCCCGATTCCAGGAAAATCTCCATCATCTCGTCATCGACCATTTCCGGAGTACGTGGGAGAAGAATCAGGCCCTGGCGGGTAAAGAGCCAGGACACGCAGCCGTTCTCTCCGAGATTCCCTCCGTTTTTCGAAAAAAGATGGCGAATTTCCGGCGTCGTTCGATTTCGGTTGTCGGTGAGCAGCTCCAACATCACTGCGACTCCGCCCGGACCGTAACCCTCGAAGCTCATCTCCTCATAGTTCACACCGGGCAGCTCACCGGTACCGCGCTGGATGGCCCGTTTGATGTTGTCCGCGGGCATATTCGCAGCCTTCGCGGCGCCAACCGCGGCGCGCAGCCGCGGGTTGCTGTCGAGGTCACCACCACCTCCACGCGCGGCGACTGTGATCTCACGGATGATCTTGGTGAAGATCTTGCCGCGCTTGGCGTCGGCCCTTCCCTTTTTGTGCTTGATGGTGCTCCACTTGCTGTGGCCCGACATGACGCCTCCTCGTGGACAAACTCTCGATCGTGCTCGCCTCCCCCCGACCGCACTCATTGGTCGATAGTGGGGAGCGCCGGCATTATAGCGTTTACAGCCGAGAGTCTGCGCGGCCGGTTGACTTTGCAAGCCCGTCGCACATAATGAAGTACGGGGTCTTTGACCGTGGGAGCTACCGAGGGCGGGTTCATGAACGAAAGTATCCTTGTTGTTGAGTACGAGCCGCGATACGTCGAGTACGTGCGCACAGCCTTGGCTGCGTCCGGCTATCGGTTGGAAATCACCAGCACCATGGATGAGGCCGTCAACCGGTGCGCCAGCTTCGAACCGACAATCGTCATCATGACCTCAGTGCTGCCGAACCTCAAGATTGAGGACGCGATCACTCAACTTCGGGCGCGGGCCGGATTGCCGGCGACGCCGTTCTTGATTCTGATGTCCGGTTATCGCGGTGACAATTCCAAGGAGGATGCGGTTCGCTACGGCGCGCAAGACATTCTCGAACGGCCCTTTGGCGCGGACGCTTTGAACGAACGGGTGGAGGAGCTGATTCGGACAGGCCTGAGCGCGGCGGCAACCCAGGCGATTCCACAGGAAATGCTCGAAGCACTGCGCCGCAATGCGGGCCTCGACGGCGACCGGGCCGCCGTGACGTCCGATGATCTCTTTGGCGACATCCTGTCGGATATGGAGGGCGGCGAACAGCAACCGGTGAAAAAGCCCATTGACGTACCGGCGCCGACGCCGCTTCCCGACTTCTCTTCGGTGGATGCGGCGTTGGCCGATATTCTAAAGAGCGGTGAGAACCAACCGGATGCTCGGACGACGCGCGCGTCAGAAACCGACGTCGACAAACTGCTCGAAGAGACCCTGTCCGGGCTCCATATCGGGACGCCTGCCGTGCCGACCCCGCCCGCTCCACCGCAGGAACCCGCAGTTGGGGAATTTCCCTCCCTCCCCGAGAGCCCTTCTCAGGCCGTTTCACCTCCTTCCTCGGGGAAGGAGCCCGCACCGGCAGAAAGGCCTCCAGAACCCCCGCAATCGGATCGTGAGCCTCCGTCCCACGATCCGGCGCCCACCCCCAAGGGCCCGGTGCCATCCACGGGCGACACTTTCGGTCAGTACATGATTGAGGAGCATATTGCCACCGGTGGGATGGCCGATGTCTACAAAGCGCGGATGATGGGTATGGAGGGTTTCCAAAAGACGGTTGCCATCAAACGGATCATCTCCAGCCTGACGGATAGTGACGATTTCGTCCGTATGTTCATCGACGAGGCGAAGCTTGCAGCCCAGCTCAGCCACAGCAACATTATTCAGATCTTCGATCTCGGAAAGGTCGATCGCTCCCACTACATAGCGATGGAGTTCATTGAGGGCCGCGACCTTCGATCGCTCCTGAACGAATGCCGCGAGCGCGATGTGATCATGCCGATCAGCCTCGCGCTGTACATCACGACTCTGCTCGCCTCCGCCCTCGACTACGCCCACAAGAAGCGCGATTTCGAAAATCGTGACCTCGGCCTCGTCCACCGTGACGTGTCACCGCAAAATGTTCTTATCTCGTTTGCAGGCGACGTCAAGCTCTGCGACTTCGGGATCGCCAAGGCAGCAACCAAGGTCTCGCAGACCCGCGCCGGCGCGCTCAAGGGCAAGCTCCAGTACATGTCGCCCGAACAGGCCTGGGGCAAGGACATCGATCACAGGTCCGATATTTTCTCGCTCGGTCTGGTGCTGTACGAGATGCTGACCTCGGAGAAGGTCTTTGCAGGAGATTCCGAGCTGTCGGTTCTGGAGCAGGTCCGAGACCCGATCATTCCCGCTCCATCGATGAAGAATCCCGACGTCGATGCTGAAATCGACCGCATCGTCTTCCTTGCCCTGAATGCTGATCGGGAGGCGCGATATCAGTCGGCGCAGGATTTTCAGCGCGAACTCGAGACAGTGTTGCGGCAACATGATTGGTCACCGGATCGGGAGTCGGTTGCGGGTTTCCTGGCCCAGCTCGGTGATGATGGCGGAAGTGGGACGGCGCCCATCGCCACACCTGTGGACACGGCGGTTGTTTCGCCGCCGCAGGAACCGCCATCTCCCCCGCCGCCCGAAATCCCGATCACGCCACCGCCCATGGAAGACGGAGGCGAGGGATTGTTCGTGGCCGATGGCGAGCTCGAGCGTGCCCTCGGCGCCGGCTCCGAACGGGATACGGCAGTGGCCGTTCTCGATACCGAGGATAGCGGCGCGGAGTGGTCGGACGCCGCACCCGAGGTGGGGCGCAAGCGCCTATGGATGCTGCTCGGTGTGTTGGCGCTGGCTGTGGTGGTCGTTGGGGGCTGGTTGATCTTTGGCGGCAAGGGGCCTGAAACGCCGCCGACCTCCCGCAGCATTGCTCTCATTCCGACCGCGACCCCGACGCCGGAAGCAACCGCCGGTCTGCTTTCCGAGGAGGAGTTGGTCGAACAAGCCCGAGAGGTTGCGGCGGCCGAGATCGCGAAGCAAGAGGAAGGGCTGCGGAAACGTCTCGAGGAGGAGTTCCCGACCCCGACTGTCACCCCGGTGCCACCGACCCCGACTCCCACCGAAACCGAGACGCCCGAGCCGACGTCGACCCCAACCCCGCCGCCAACCGCAACTCCGATCCCGCCGACTGCGACCCCGATTCCACCCACCCCGACACCTTCGGTTCGCGAAGGTGACATCGTCGTCCCGGGCCCGGGCGTGATCGTCCCGGCGGTTATTCATCAGGAACAACCGCAGTACCCGGCGAAAGCGCAATCGATGCAGGTTGAAGGTGTGGTGAACGCCGAGGCCCTGGTTGGCATCAACGGCGTCGTTGAGGATGTGAGGATCGTCAATGTTTCGCGCAAAAAAGTCGGCTTCGAAGAGGCGACCAAAGACGCCATCATGAATTGGCGTTACAAACCGGCTACCAAAAAAGGCGTCAAGGTGCGGATGTGGGTGCCTATTCGTGTGCCGTTCCGATTGCGATAGATGGAGGAGAAGATGGCTGGTCTTTCGGAAACCCAGAAGAAGTTCTATGAGGATGCGCTGCAACAGACCAAGGTGGAGATTCAGGATCTCGAAGGTCAGATTCAAGCCGAGCTTGGCAAGGTCAAAGAAAAGATTGCCGAGCTCCAAAATGCGCAAAAGGCGGCCCGGCAGATGTACGACGCCGCCTGTCAGCGTTTGGGTATTCCCAACGACCTGGAGAGTGATGATACCTAACCCGCACTTCTCACCGGACCGCATTCCTCACCAGCTTTAGTGGCGGGTTCGGAGAGGCGTCGTGCATCGCCGCCCATAGTCGGGAGCTGGCAGAAAATATGGGTTCAGAGTGGGCGACGGTCCGGCCCGGCAGAGACGGAGCAGTGAATGGCCGATGACACGACTGGACCGCAAGGTCTGTGGATCAAGTGCCCCGATTGTCGGGAGACTCTCTATCACCGCGAGGTGACGGGCAACTCGCACGTCTGCCCTCGCTGCAACCATCACTTCAGAATCTCGGCGGATCTGCGTTTGCGAATGCTCTTCGACAACGGCCGCTACAAGAAGTTTTTTGGCAAGATCCGCTCCTCCGACGCATTGGGTTTTGTCGACTCCAAGCCGTACACTGAACGGCTCAAGGTCTACAACAAGAAGTTCAACGGCTCGGACGCGGTCGTGGTGGGCCAGGGCGAGATTCATAAGATCCCGACCCTGGTGGCGGCCATGGAGTACGGTTTCATGGGTGGTTCCATGGGCTCGGCTGTCGGCGAGAAGCTGGCGCGAGCTGTCGACCGATGCCTCGACCGCCGATTGCCGCTGGTCATCGTTTCATGTTCCGGCGGCGCCCGCATGCAGGAGGGCATCCTGTCGCTGATGCAACTCGCCAAGGTCTCTACGGGTCTCGCGCGGATGCGCGCGAAGGCCCTGCCCTTCATTTCGGTGCTCACCGACCCGACGACCGGGGGCGTGACCGCGAGCTACGCCATGCTCGGTGACATCAACATCGCCGAACCCGGCGCCCTCATCGGTTTTGCGGGTCCGCGAGTGATTGAGCAGACGATTCGCCAGACCTTGCCGGAGGGTTTCCAGAGATCAGAGTTTCTGCTCGAGCATGGAATGCTGGACATGGTGGTGCCGCGGCCCGAGCTCAAGACCACCCTCGCCAGATGTCTGTCGCTCCTGCGGTGATCCTGAGCCGCCGGAAGGCGGGCCGGATCAGGCCCCAATTGGATGGCCTGAGACGGGTCCTGACGGCGCTTGGAGACCCTCAAGAGAGCCTTCGCTCGATTCTGATCGTCGGCACCAACGGCAAAGGTTCGACCGCGGCGATGCTCGAGGCGGTGTTAAGGGCGCACGGTGTGGTGACCGGACTGTACACCTCACCCCACCTGATCCGAGTTGAAGAACGTGTGCAACTGGACGGCCGACCGGTGAACGAGGCCGAGCTTGGCCGGAGGTTGGCGCTGCTCGATCGCTTTACCGACCTTACATACTTCGAGACCCTGACGGCAGCCGCATTCAAGATCTTCTCCGATGAAGGTGTGGAGGTGGCCGTGCTCGAGGCGGGGATGGGCGGCTCGTGGGATGCAACCCGCCTCGCCGGCAGCACCATCGCGGGTCTGACGAATGTCGGCAGTGACCACTGTCGTTGGTTGGGCGACGACCGTCGGACAATCGCCCGCGACAAGGGTCGGGCGCTCGCCGCAGCCGATCGTGCGGTTGTCGGTCGGGAGGTCGATCGCGATCTCCTCGCCGATCTTGGCGTGCCGGATGCGGTATCGGCCGATTTGCTCGTCGAGTGTGTCGAAGGTCCCGGCTGCCGGGTGAGGCTGCGGTGGGATGACAAAGAGGTCATCGCGGAGATGCCTTTACCCGGAGAATTCCAGCGCGACAACCTCCAGCTTGCCCTGGCGCTCGCTCGGCAGACGGTTGAGGCCGGTTGGTTGTCCGAACTCGATCCTCAACGGGTGTTGGAGGGGCTGGGAAAGGTGCGATGGCCGGGTCGCCTCAGCACGCACAGGGTGGCGGGCCGTAAGGTGCTCGTGGATTGCGCCCACAATCTCGAGGCGGCCCGTGCCCTGGCTCAGTATCTTGGTGACGTCGAATGCAGGTACAATCTCGTTTTCTCGTGTCTCGACGACAAACCCGTCGACGAGATGGCGGCGGTTCTGAGGCCGCTCGTCGCCGATGTCGCAGTGTGCCCGTTGGCCGATGAACGGGCGATGCCCGTCGATCGTCTACTCGCCGCCTTTCGCGGGGCGAAGGTGGCTGAAACGCCGTTGACTTGTCTCGAGCAGCTGCGCGATCCGGTGCTGGCCGCCGGTAGTGTTCGGCTGGTCGGGCAGCTCCTGGCCGATGAGGATGGAGCGTGATGAACGGATATATCCAGAACACTCGTGAATCACTTGAGGAGGAAGAAGCGCGCCGTCTGGCGCCGTTCGCCATCCGCTCCACCGAGGCGAAACGACGACGGCGCGAGACCGCGCCGCCCGGCGACATTCGTCTCGCCTTTCAGCGCGACCGTGACCGCATCCTCCACGCCCGGGCGTTCCGCAGGTTGAAGCACAAGACCCAGGTCTTCGTGCCCCACGTTGGCGATCATCCGCGAACCCGCCTCACCCACACCCTCGAAGTGAGCCAGCTGGCGCGGACCATCACCCGGGCCCTCGGTCTCAACGAGGACCTCGCGGAGGCCGCGGCGATGGGTCACGATCTCGGCCACACCGCATTCGGTCACACCGGCGAGACTGTGCTCGACGAGATTCTCCGGGGTGACAACAGCGAGGTTCTGCTGCCGCCGGCGATCGTAGCCGAGGTCGGCCGGTTCAAACACAACTACCAGTCGTTGAGGGTTGTTGACCTTTTGGAGCGCCGCTATGCCGACCCGGGCATCAATCTCACGGACCAGGTTCGGGAGGCGATCCTCAAGCACACGTCGTGGAAGGTGGGTTACGAGTTCCCGTTGCCCAACCAAGACGGTCTCTTTCTCGACAGACCCTGTCATCTCGAGGGCCAGGCGGTGGCGGTAGCGGACGAGATCGCCCAGCAGACCCACGATTTGGAGGACGGTTTACGCGCCCACTCGGTGGATCTAGCCAAGGTGGAAGAATTGTTGATCGCCCGGCGGGTGATCGACGGCATCGGTTCCACCTATGCCGGCGAGCGTCCGTGGATCAGGCAGAACACTCTCATCCGCGGCATCATCGGGCTCTTTGTGTCGGATGTTGTCAAGGTCTCGGCGGATCGGATCGAGCGTTTTTGCGCGCGGCATGAGGTCTCCAAACACGAGGAGTTCGTCGATCGAGCGCACGAGGTTTCGCAGACCACCGTGTGGTTCTCATCCGAGGTCGAGGAACTCTTCAACGAGCTCAAGGCCTTCATCTACGCCAGGATCATCAACCAGGCTCCGGTCAGCCGTCAGGACTTCAGGGCGCGGCGCGTGATGACCGCCCTTTTTCGCGCATTTTGGTCGAATCCGGCGGTTCTTCCCGACTATCTCCTGATGCGCGCGAACGAGGAGCTCGATCTGCCCTATCTCCGCGATCTTCCGTTGAACCGTGTTGCGGCGACCGTCGCCGACCGGTACCATGCCGGTCCCGGGTTCGCGCGGTTGATCGTGGATCACCTTGCGGGGATGAGTGATCGTTTCGCCCTCGAGGAGTTCCGCGCCCTCCAGCTGCCATCTCCGGATCAGGATATTTAGCATCGTTGTGTTGAGGAGGATCGCCATGATCGTCATCGCTTCCGACCACGCAGGGGTCGATCTCAAGGCGCGGATTCTTGAAGTGGTCCGTGACGGTGGGCGCGAGATTCGTGATCTCGGGCCGGCGGACTCGATCTCCGTCGACTACCCCGACTTCGGCCACAAGGTGGCGGCGGCGGTTATCGGGGGTGAGGCCGAGACGGGGATTTTGATCTGTGGCACCGGCATCGGCATGAGCATGACGGCCAACCGCCACCCCGGGATCCGTGCGGCCCTCTGCCACGACGCGTTCACCGCCGAGATGGCACGCCGCCACAACGACGCCAATGTGCTCTGCATGGGCGCGCGGGTGATCGGTGCCGGAGTGGCCGAGCAGGCGGTGCGGGTTTTTCTGAGCACCCGATTCGAGGGCGGCCGCCACCAGCGCCGGGTGGATCTCATCGAGTTTAACAGGGAGGTATCATGACCGACACCGGTCTCGAAAAGCAGTTCTTTGAAGTCCACAACCGGCTCGTGGAAGCGGCCGATCCCGAGGTTGCGGAGGCGCTCGAGAACGAACGCCGCCGCCAGGACGAGGGTCTCGAGCTTATCGCGTCGGAGAACTTTGTCTCGCCGGCGGTCATGGCGGCGATGGGCTCGGTGATGACCAACAAGTACGCCGAAGGCTATCCGGGTCGCCGCTACTACGGCGGCTGTCAATACGTCGACGTCGCCGAGGATCTCGCCCGCGAGCGGGCCAAGAAGCTCTTCGGCGCCGAGCACGCCAACGTCCAGCCGCACTCCGGCGCGCAGGCAAACATGTCGGTGTACCTCGCGGTGCTCAAGCCCGGCGACACCATGCTCGGCATGGATCTCACCCATGGTGGCCACCTGACCCACGGACACCCGCTCAACTACTCGGGTAAGGAGTTCGAGGTCGTGGCCTACGGGGTCGACAAGGAGACCGAAACCATCGATTACGAGCGTCTGCGCTCCCTCGCCCTGGAGCATCATCCCAAGCTCATCGTCTGCGGCGCCTCGGCCTACCCTCGAGTCATCGACTTCGAACGTCTGCGGGCGATTGCCGACGAAGCTGACACTCTGCTCATGGCCGACATCGCCCACATCGCGGGCCTAGTGGCCGCCGGGCTCCACCCGTCGCCGGTGCCGCACTGCCAATTCGTCACCACCACCACCCACAAGACGCTCCGCGGCCCGCGTGGAGGGATGATCCTGTGCGGTGAGGAGTGGGCGGAGAGGATCGACAAGGCCGTTTTTCCGGGCATCCAGGGCGGACCGCTGATGCACGTTATCGCGGCCAAGGCGGTGGCCTTTGCCGAGGCCCTCGAGCCCGGGTGGAATCCGTATCAGAAGCGGGTGGTCGAAAACTCCGCAGCTTTGTGCGATGCGGTTGCGGACCACGGCTGGCGGATCGTCTCCGGCGGCACCGACAACCACCTCTTCCTGATTGATCTCGGCGCCGATTTCATCTCGGGCAAGAAGGCCGAGCGATGGCTGGGTCTGGCCGATATCACGGTCAACAAGAACACAGTGCCCTTCGACACCCGCAAGCCCTATATCGCCTCGGGTCTGCGCATCGGCACTCCGGCCATCACCACCCGCGGCATGGGACCCGCCGAGATGGAGAAGATCGCCGACCTCATCGACAGGGTCCTGCGGGCCGACGAGGACAAGGAGGACGAAGCCAAGATGGCCGCCTTCGCCGCCGAGATGGAGGCCGTCAAAGCTGAGGTCCACGCGCTCACCGCGATGTTCCCGCTGTACTGAGAACTAACCTGCGCAGACTGCCCGCCCGCGGTCCGCCGTCCGCGGGCCGGGCCCGCGGCCACGCGTTGGAAGCCGACGTCTCCTCCGAGAGCAAGCTCTCGTCGGAGCCATCGGCCTCCAACGCTGCGCGCCTACGGCGCACCGACGGGCTGCCTCCGAGCGAGGCCGCACCCCCCTCCCTGTATGGGATCGCGCCGATTCCGGACCCCTGGCCGCGTTTTCCTCCCTTCACTCGTCGGGATGGCCGGACGGCCTATCCCTCCTCGCTCCAGTCGGAGAAACGCACCCAGAGGCCCAATCTCGGCGCGATCGCGAAATCTCCGCTACGCTCTGGTTTCGCGGGGCGCGGTGCTATCCTTCAACCCCCGAGGTCGGCATGGCGGCTACGCCGCCCATGGCGCTGTTGCTATGAGTCTCTGCTGCGGCCAGCGATACGCGGCCATCTGGCGCGCGGGCACGTGCATTCCTGCGCGGGTCTTCCGGCTTGAAGATCCCGATTCTCCGAAACAACATTGCCCGGGAGTGCCCCCCTGACGATGTTTGGGCCAGAATCATCCACTCGCGACAATCACCGTGCTCCCAAAATCGTCAGGGACGGCACTCCGCCCGACGAGGGTGACAGCG
>Ga0209013_10002241_pt1 | contig 17573 bp, 18 predicted proteins | sample Cruoilmetagenom2_FD_187291 | JGI IMG/M metagenome (GOLD analysis project Ga0209013, IMG submission 187291) | Oil polluted marine microbial communities from Coal Oil Point, Santa Barbara, California, USA - Sample 2 (SPAdes) (version 2) | ecosystem: Environmental > Aquatic > Marine > Oil seeps ...
CAGTGGGGTATGACAAGAGTTAATTATAGAACAATTGTACTACATTATTCCCGTTTTGGGAAGTGTTCTAGGATGGGAATTGCGGATTTTTGATTGGGGAATGGGGATTGGTGTGAGACGGTAGTGTAAATGATACTGCAATCCTTGATAAATCACTCGCTGCAGCATGACTTCAATGCGGGTCAACTCTTTCTTTCTCATCGTTAGTCGTCTGTCCAATTTGTCTCTTTCCTCTCTTGAAGATGGTCTCCAAAATTGGACATCTTAACTTTGCACAATTAGGACTTTACTACTTTGCACTAGCACCTTCATGTTCACCTTGTTATCGAGGTGGAATGCTATTACAATCTCCATGAACTCAGCCCCAGGTTATCTCAAGGAGACTTCTGTATGACTGAACCCATCATAGCAGTACAGAGCTTCACGAAGACATACGGCGATTTCGTCGCCGTGGAGGATATCAGCTTCACGGTCCAGCACGGCGAGATATTCGGACTACTCGGCCCCAATGGCGCCGGTAAAACCAGCACTCTTGAGACCCTTGAAGGACTACGCGAGCCAAACGGCGGCTCGCTTTCGGTGGCGGGCGTTGATCCAACGAGCGAACCGCACAAATTAGGCAGCGTGATCGGTGTACAGCTGCAGTCTTCCGGTCTTCCGGAAACGATCACACCTGACGAAGCGATGAAGCTGTTCTGTGCCTACCACACTGTGGAACCTCGTTTTGATCTGCTTGAGCGGTTGGGGCTGCAGGAGAAACGAAATACACAATATGTCGAGCTTTCGACTGGTCAGCAGCGCCGGTTGTCTTTAGCATTAGCAGTTGCCCATAAACCGCCAGTGCTCTTCCTAGATGAGCCAACCGCGGGTTTGGATGTCCCATCCCGGGTTGAGCTGCACAGCATGATGCGCGAGCTACAGTCAAACGGGACCACCACTATTCTGGCGACGCATGACATGGCGGAAGCAGAGGAACTGTCTGACCGGGTAGCAATTCTGCTGAACGGCAGGATTGTCAGCACTGGGACGCCGATGGATATCACCGCAACCGGTGCTGGGTTGACCAAAGTCTCGGTACGAGTGGAGAATTCCACTCTTGATGACCCCCAACTGCGCTTCCCAGCGGTCAGCCAGCAAACCTTCAAGGAAGAGTACCATATCTACTTCACCACCGATGTCGGACCAACGGTATCGGCGATCATCCAGCATATCGAGGCGCACCAGGATAAACTGATCGATCTGCGCGTGCAGCGCCCGTCCTTAGAAGACCGCTTCCTCGAGCTCACCAAGGTTGGAGGTGACCAATGAACGCCTTCGTCCAGCACTTTTCATTCGAGTTCCGCACGGGGGTGCGCAACAAAAACCTGCTGCTGCTGAACTACCTGTTCCCACTCGGTTTCTACTTGATGATGGGATTTGTCATGGTCGAGATCAATCCACTTTTCCAGAAAGACTTAATCCCCGCCATGGTGGTATTTGCCATTTTGGCTGCGACCTTACTGGGAATTCCTGACCCACTCGTTACTGCCCGCGAGAACGGCATTTTCCGCAGCTACAAGATCAATGGCGTACCAGCATTTTCGATCCTGCTTATCCCAGCGTTAACCACCATCCTGCACCTGGTAATTGTGACTGCTATCATTGTAGTAAGCGCCCCATTGCTTTTCGACGCCCCATTACCAATTGATTGGGCGTCTTTCGTAGTTACCTTTGTCGCACTAGCAATTGCCTGCAGCGGGATCGCGATCCTAATCGGCGTGATCTCAGCCAGCTCCAGGGTAACCGTCCTGTATTCACAGCTCGTATTCCTCCCTTCGATGCTCTTGGGCGGACTGATGATTCCCTACAGCATGCTGCCAACGGCCGCCGCCCAAGCAGCCCAACTCCTGCCTGCCACCCACGCGATGAACGCTATGCGAGGTCTGGTGATGGGAGGCAGCGCTGATTTCAATGTCTGGATATCTATCGCCGTATTGGCACTGAGCGGTGTTATTGCTTACGGGTTAGCCCTTTACTTATTCTCATGGGATCGCCACAACGCTGCCCGGCGCGCCCACCCAGCGCTCGCGTTGCTGGTGCTGGTGCCGTATTTCGTTGGCATCATCCTGACCTTATCATAACGAGAATCCCACGAAGCAAATATTCACCGCCATCAACCCATCCAGGAGGTCTCTGCATGAAAGCCCGCATCGTGCCCATATACTTCGAGCCCGGGCGCAATCATGAATTTGACCTGCAGCTCAGCCGTTTGCGGCGGATGCTCTCAGCTGAGGCGGATATCTTGGAACCAGTTGCTTTGGGGAGTGAGCTGCCCGATGCTGACGCGGCGCTGTTTCCCCAACTGTTAGGTGAGGCGTACCGTCAAACTGATTACTTCAGAGCGCTGCACGTTCCTGCATTGGTAATCACCTCCGAGTTCGGCACGATGGCGATGTGGGATTGGGAAATCTGCAGCTACCTGCGGGAGATCGATGTTAACACCCTGGCTCCGTACAGTCTGGAGCAGGCTAAACAAATCTGCCGGGCGCTGGGTGCCAAACGTGCGCTGCAGGGGGGCAAGTTCATCGTCTATCAGGACGATCCAGGTTCCGGGTTCCAACCGGAGATCTTTAAACGATTCTACTGGTGGGAAGATGAATGCACCCAGCGCATACTGGGGAAATATGGCTTAACGATCGAAAAACGCAGTTTCAAGGAATTTGGCGCCGCCGCGAAGAACATCCCCGACCGGCAAGCTGCCCAGATATTGGGAGAAAAAGCTATCCCATGCAACAGCTTGACCCCGCATGCCCTAAACTCAGCGGGAAAGATCTATATGGCACTACAGCGTGAGATAGCCGGCGAGTCCAATGTCCTTGGGGTGGGTATCAACTGCTTGAATGAATCGCACTTCTCTGACAGCACACCCTGCCTGGCTTTCAATCTGCTGTATGAAGAACAGCAGCTCATCTGGGGCTGCGAAGCGGACACCCTCGCGATGCTCACCAAGTACATCGTCCATAAGTCGCTCAACGTACCGATCATGATGACCAACCTGTACCCGTTCTTGATGGGCCAAGCCGCCATGAAGCACGAACGCATTCCGGCTTTCCCAAAGACAGATGCACCAGCGGAGAACCACATCCTTCTAGCCCACTGCGGCTATCTGGGGGTGCTGCCGCAATCCTTCGCAATCGAATGGTGTTTAAGGCCGAAGGTGCTTGGGATCGTCGATGAGAATGCGAGCGCCATCGATGCCCGCCTCCCCATCGGGGACGCAACAATGGTTAAGCTGGGTCCCAACCTGGATAAGATCACCGTAGCAGAAGGGGAGCTGTGCCGTTATGCGCAGTTCCCTGGGTCAGACTGTCTGAATGGTGGTGTAATGCGCGTCGCGGACGGGCAAAAATTGATGAGAAACTTAACCTCACACCACACCCTGCTGACAACTGGTCACAACTTGAACGATCTCGAATTCATTGCTCCGATATTCGATCTCGAGACAGAAGTTTTGTAACGCAAAATTGATTAAGGTAAATACTCCCGAGGTATGATGGTAGAGCGCCAGGAAGTGCCCGTTAAATCATTTTCGATCGCGGCTTACATCTGCCGGGAAAATGGCGGCACATGCCAGCACCTGATCATCCAGCGCACACCCGGTCAATTGGGTGAAACCTGGCAGATGATCTCAGGCGTCCTGGAAGCGGGTGAGAGTGCCGTCCAGGCTGCCCTGCGGGAGATCGAGGAGGAGACTGGTCTGGCTCCGGAACGTTTCTACTCGGCCAACTTGCTGGAGGAGTTCTACGATATCCAACAGAACTGCATCACCTTGGTTCCGGTCTTTGTGGGTTTTGTCAGTCCCGACCAGCATGTGCGCCTATCGCAAGAGCACCAGCAGTACCGCTGGGTGACAGCCGACGAAGCCGCCGATTACCTGGTATTCCCCCACCAGATCGAGACGATCCGCGCCATTGAGGTGAATTTCGTCAATCAGCCGCCAAACCCGCTGCTCGAGATTGACTTAACTGCAGTTAAAAAGGGATCATTAAACGACCGCGAGGATTAACAATGTACAAAAATCTGCTGTTGTCAATTATCGTATTTCTAGGGAAGGTGGTAATCATTCCGGGTGTCTTGGTTTGGCTGACGAAGGGTACTCAGTTTGCAGCCCAGCTTGCAGCGCCGCACCAGATTATTTTCTGGGCAGGATTAATCTTGATCGCAGCTGGCGCGGGTCTAGACTTATGGACATTGCAGCTGTTCGTGACGCACGGTGAAGGCACACCCACGCCCTGGAAGCCCCCGCAGAAACTGGTGGTTCTAGGACCCTACCGGCATGTCCGCAATCCGATGATCAGTGGTTTGCTGTTAATACTGTTGGGCGAAGCGCTGCTGCTGCAATCCCTGCCGCTGCTGGTCTGGTGGGGGGCTTTCTGGCTGGCGAACATCATTTTCTTGCAGAAGTTCGAGGAACGCAACCTGCTTGCCCGGCATGGTGAAGATTACGCCCAATATATGGCTCACGTACCACGCTGGCTGCCGCGCTTGCGGCCCTGGACAGGGACCCCAGAAAAGAACGATTGACCCAAGGAGAGTACGATGCAGGTGCTGCGCACACCAGGTAAACGCTTCGCAAATATACCAGACTACCCCTACTCACCGCATTACACTGAAATAAACGGCCTGCGTATCCACCATATTTCATCCGGGGAACAAACTTCTGAGCCAGTCCTGCTGCTGCACGGTGAACCCAGCTGGTCTTATCTGTACCACAAGATGATCCCCATCCTGACTGCAGGAGGGATGCGCGCCGTAGCGCCGGACCTGGTTGGTTTCGGAAAATCAGATAAACCCGCGGATACGACCGATTACAGCTACCAACGGCATGTTGACTGGACCTGGAGCTGGCTGCAAGCCCAAGAATTGGAAGGCATCACCTTGGTCTGCCAGGACTGGGGCTCCCTGATCGGCTTGCGCCTGGTGGCGGAGCACAGCGAGCTTTTCAAGCGGGTCGTGGTGGCCAATGGCGGGCTGCCGACCGGCGATAACGAGATGCCGCGCGAGTTCACGGTTTGGCAGCGCTACTCGCAGCGTTCAGCAGACCTGCCCATCGGTCGTGTGATCCAGCAAGGTACTGTTACCGAGCTGAGCGAGGAAACGCTGCAGGTATACGAAGCGCCCTATCCTGATGCCAGCTACAAAGCCGGCGCACGCATCTTCCCATCCTTAGTACCCACCACGCCAGACGATCCAGCCGCACCTGCCAACCGAGCAGCCTGGGAGGCGCTCAGCCGGTTCGAGAAGCCCTTCCTGACCGCATTCAGTGATGGAGACCCGATCACCGCGCGCGGTGACCTGCCCTTCAGACGCTACGTCCCGGGAACGAAGGGACAGCCGCATACTACGATAAAAGGTGCTGGACATTTTTTGCAGGAGGACCAGGGCGAAGTGTTTGCGAACGTGATCCTAGACTTCGTTAGACGCAACCCCTGACATCAAAAGGAACACATATGCTGACGACAATGAAATACCGCAAAATGGCAACAGCCTGGCAGGCCGAATACGAACCCCAAGCACCCAAGGCAGGCGACATCGCCCCGGATTTTGAGCTAAGTGATGTGAATGGCGAGAACACCGTCCGATTATCGGATTTTAAAGGCGATAAACCAGCTGCGCTGATCTTCGGCAGCTTCACTTGACCGCCGTATGTAAAAGGGACTGTAAGTCTCAGCGAGCTATATACGCAGTACTACGATCGGGTGCAATTTTTATCGATATATATCCGTGAGGCACATCCGGTTGATGGCTGGTGGCTGGGTGGCGGACTCTCCGGGTTGGCAATCAAGAGGTATGCAGAGAAAGTCGCCGTCGATGTCTATGAACCCAAGACAATTGAAGAGCGGCGGGCTGTCGCCGGGCAGTGCGAGACTGCCCTATCATACGGTATCCGCACCTATGTAGATGACATGCAGGATACTGTCAACAAGGCATATGCAGCGCATCCAACACGATTGTATCTGGTCGGAGTGGATGGTCACGTAGTTTACGCCGGCGGGATTGGACCATGGGGTTATAAACCAGCCGAGCTGCAGAAGGCGATCGAATCCTATTTAGCGGCCTAATCCAACACCCAGGCTTCCACACGCTCGCGGCGGGGTGGGTGACCCCGGAGTATATAAGGGATATTGGTGTCCTATGCGGTTGATTTTAAGCTAATCAAACGGTTGGATCTGAGAGGTACCAACGACGGTAGGCCAGGATGAGCAGCAGAAAGCCAAGCTGGAAGAGGGCTGGCAGGATAGCGGTGAACTGGTCTAGATAAAAGGTGATCAACTGTAATGCCGTCAAGGAGAGGATCGCCGCAACAAGTGCGAAGACTAAGCCGCGCCGTTCGTTTCCCCGCAGGATAAAATAGATCCCGGTGATTGAAATCCCCCCGATGACGAGCTCCAGAATCATACGTAGATACTGCCCAAACAGGCTGCGCACATCGGTTTTTGCCGCTTCCTCAGCAAGATTCGCTAACATTGTCCCAGTCAGGGTCTCAGGGAAAACTTCCACCCAGACCAACGCTGTGAATGTCACTAATGCACTCAAAGTGATGATCAGCAGACCGGTTATGATCAGCAGCCGGTGCCAATGACGGCTCAACCGGTGCGGCCAGGCGGAAACCTTGCGGGCCAGCTGTCTCAGATAGCCAGGATTATTCTCTACGATGGGGATATTCCCATGCTGGAGATATTCTTTAATCATCCCTGCAAGATTTGAAATCGCGGTTCGATCAGATTGGAGGGCGAGGTCAAGTTTCACCTGCAGACTCGCGACATCTTCATCCGTAAACACACCATAGAATGCATCCTGCACTTCCTCGAGGGCTTGCAGGATCGCCCGCCGTGGATGATCTGCATCTGGCCGGCGCACGTACAGATAAATAAGCACAGTCAGCAGGAAAAAACCGTAGATTATCGGTGCGGCCGGTGGGTAGAAGTAATCATTGCCGCTGGTGATAAATTTCCCGACCTCGTCGATGAACAACCCGATGCCGACCCCACTGAGGACCGCCGCACTGCTCATTGCCCCCGGGTTGTCCCAGATGAGTACCAGCAGCACGGCTACAAACAGTGCCAATCCACCCCAGAGCAGGTGGGCGATATGCAGGGTTCCGCCACCAAGCTGAGGGTACCCGGTGAGCTGGAGAAATAGGCGCACTCCGATCACTGTGGCGCCGAATGAAACCAGCGACAGCAGCAAGTAGGTCGGTGCCTCTTCACGTTCGACAAAGATTGTCCGGCGTTTGCTCATCGACGAGCCTCCATATGAGGGTAAGATTTTGGCTGTTTACACCAGCATGGATTTCCTATTGCTTCTGGGGCACGATCCTTTCAACACCCAATTTATAGCACATAATGTGTGGGCTATGAATCCATTCCTACAGATCATGTGAGTGAATCCGAGTGTACTGTCGAATCCAGATCAACCCAAGGGGATAATCACCATGAAGTATTCGGCCGTTCAAGCAGCAATTGGGTTGTCGTCGAAGATAATACCCTTGCGAAGGATCAACATAGGGGAGGGCAGTTCACTCGCTCTCAACAACCTTCGGAAGGGTGACATTTCCGTTGCCGCCGAATAACTAATACACTTGCGTATGTACTGATCTATGTATATTCGGGATTGTTGGATTGGAATTACATCCATCAACGCCTCATATCGGCTTGTTTTTATCACGCTCTCAAGTATAATGAGAAAAATTTTCTATCAGGGTAATACATACCACGGCGAAGCAACCCCATTGGATCAATGGATATGCATTCATCCAAACGATGGATTAAGAGATTCACCCTCCCACAAGCTGCCCAGACTTCACTCGCGGCTGCGATTATTCCAACCGAAAATAACCACAACAAGCAAGTTAAACCCAAGTCAGACTACCAGGTACCCCCTGAACCGCTAGCTAGACACAGTAATATTTATTTGCAATACGATGGGACTGTCCAGCTCTCACGAGTACGCAAAGACCATCCCACTGATTGTGAGATGTAAAGGCCATGACACCTGAGATCGCGTTAACTCTCGCCATTATCCTGATGGCAGTAATCCTTTTCGCCACAGAGCGGCTGCGCGTTGATCTCGTTGCTTTGCTGGTCCTCTTAGCTGTCGCGGTTACCGGGTTAGTGAGTAAGGAAGACGTTTTCCTCGGCTTCGCGAACCCGGCAGTTATCACCATCTGGGCTGTCTATATCGTCTCCGGGGGTCTGTTCAAAACCGGCGTAGCAGACAAATTGGGATCAGTGATTCTGCGCGTGTCAGGTGCAAGTGAAGCGCGGCTGATTGTTGTAATCATGCTGACTTGCGGAGTCATGTCGGCGTTTATGAACAATGTCGGCGCGGTGGCAGTCTTGATGCCGGCAGTCATTGGGATTTCCAAGAAAACTAAAATCCCCGTCTCCAAGCTGCTCATCCCGCTGGCGTTCTCATCGCTGTTGGGCGGAACGATGACCTTGATCGGGACACCCGCCAATATCCTCGCCCAAGGAATCTTGATCGCCCGCGGCTTGCCGAGTTTCAGTTTTTTTGAAATCACACCGATGGGAGCGCTTGTCCTCGCAACCTGTATTCTCTACATGGTTTTCATCGGCCGGCACCTGCTGCCAGTGCGGGAGACTGCTGATGAGGCGCTGGTCTCCTCGCAGTTACGGGAATACATGAGCGATGTCCAAGTCGTCCAGGCAAGCGCTTTGATCGGAAAAAATCTCGTCGAGTCTAACCTCGGTTCCGAGTACGACCTGATGGTGTTATCAATCATCCGGGATGGCAGCCCGATCACGGCACTGCACCGCGACTTCGTCATTGAAGAGAACGACCATTTGATCGTCGAAGGTCCTGCTCAAAACCTGCTCGACGCCCAGGAAGCGCTTGGTCTCCGAATACATACCGATCAAGAGTACCAGCTGACAGACCTAGATACAGAGCATTCCCATATCTTTGAAGCAACCCTGGCACCCCGCTCAACAATCGTCGGACGCACACTGAATGATGTCAGATTCCGGGATCGTTTTGGATTCACCGCCCTTGCTATCGGACGGCAGGGCGATATCATTACCGACCATTTGCGAGACGTGCCGCTCAATTTCGGTGACGCGCTGCTCCTCCAAGGCCCCCCTGGACGGGTAAAAGCCCTCCAGGCTGGAAACCAGTTTTTGGTGCTTGAACCGTTGGAAATCGAACGCAGCCGCAGGAAAAAAGCACCGCTGGCGGCGGGAATTATGCTGCTGGTCATCACCTTGGCGATCGTCACCAATCTCGGTATTGCAACGGCAATGGTATCGGGAGCGGTCTTGATGGTGCTGACCGGCTGCTTATCGATGGATGAGGCTTATGAGAGCATCGACTGGCGCACGGTCTTCCTGGTCGGGGGGATGCTGTCCCTGGGCATCGCGATGGAGAACACCGGTACCGCCCGCTACCTGGCAGACCTGCTGCTGGGCACGCTTGGTGATTACGGTCCGCTCGGTTTGCTGGCAGGGATTTACCTGCTTTCGGCGCTGATCACCCAGCCGATGTCAAACGCGGCTGCGATTGTGCTGATGGTGCCCATTGCGATTGACACAGCCCTTGGTTTGGGCGTCAACCACCTGACCTTCACCATGGCGGTTGTAATCGGTGCAGCTACCAGCTTCCTCACACCAGTTGGACATAAAGCAAATGTGCTGGTCTTCGGTCCTGGCGGCTACCGCTTCTTCGACTACACACGGGTAGGTATCTTGCTGACAGTTCTACTGTTCATCGCCTCGATGATCTTCCTGCCGATTCTCTGGCCATTTTAGTTGGATTATCCATCCAGAGATATTACCCCCTCTACCGACATGGTGAGCGGTTTTTGTCTAAGCTAGAGTGTGAAAACAAAGGGAGAATGAAGGAAATGGGTATTGATTTGTGATATGTACAATTTTATGGCGGATGTAAGCTGAAATCCCAATCAAACAGTTAGAAAAGAGGGAATAAAATCAATCTGCGCCACCTCTTGATATAATCATGGGGATCAATTATTCAAATCAATTCTCTTCTTTTCATTTATCCATAATCTAGATGCAATAGATGTCATCTTCAGACTTAGAAGGCCTCCCACTCATCCAAACCAAGCTTCACCGTCCACTCGTCCCAGTTGATCTGGTACCCCGCCCACAGTTGACCGGTTGGCTCGATGAACGCCGCCATCGACGACTGACTCTGGTCTCCGCTCCTGCCGGTTATGGCAAGAGCACCTTGATCAGCAGCTGGCTGGATTTCTGCAACTATCCACATACCTGGCTTACCCTGGATGAGGGGGATAATGACCTGTCTGTGTTCTTAACCTACTTCCTGGAAGCCATTCGCATCATCTTCCCTGATGCTGCAAATAATACACAAGCATTATTGGCTGCACTTACCCAACCACCCATCAAAGAGTTGGCCGTCACTCTGGTTAATGAAATCAACCAACTTGATCAATTCTTTGTGTTGGTTCTGGATGATTTTGAAGTCATACAAGAGAACCCGGTCCACGATTTTCTGAACGAGTTCTTGCTTCATCCCCCTCGAGGTTTTCATCTGGTGCTCTGCACCCGTATGGATCCGCCCCTATCCATCCAGCAATTACGCGCCCAAAGCCAGTTGACCGAAATCCGTGCCCAGGATCTGCGTTTTTCGGTGGAAGAATCGGTTACTTTTCTTGAGAAGATGTTGGACACAACCGTCGATATAGCCACTGTCAAAAAAATGGATCAGCAATCTGAAGGCTGGGTGACCGGCTTACGGCTGGCGGCTTTAGCATTGCGCCACCGCGTTGGCAACCAGCGCATTGAAACAGCACCGGCGGCCAATAATCAATATGTCACGGACTATCTAATGTCGGAAATCCTGGACAGCCAGGAGGCGATTATCTCTGAATGGTTAGTCAAGACATCGGTTCTGCCGCGTTTCAACGCCGGATTGTGTGAGGCGGTATGTACCGGTGAAAGTGAGGAGGCTTTCCAGTCTGAGAGAGATGTTCAATTAGATGGGGCTGGTTTCCTGAAATGGCTGGTGGGTTCAAATCTATTTGCCATCCCTTTGGATGACTATAACCGATGGGTTCGTTATCATTACTTGTTTCGAGACTTTTTACAGCTTGAGTTGGCTCGTCGTTACGATAGCACCGAGATCTCGACTCTTCATGCCCGGGCCAGCAAATGGTTTGCCCAACAGGACCTGATTGATGATGCGCTCCGCCACGCTTTGGCCGCAGGGGATGTTATCGGTGCGGCGCAGCTTGTTGAGCAAAATAGACATGCGGTTCTAAATACTGACCAATGGTATATTCTGCATAAGTGGCTTTCTATGTTGCCTGATGAGATCAAACGGGAGCGATCGGCATTGATGTTAGCCCGGGCCTGGGTCTTACTATTTCAAGTTGCATTGCCGGCTATCATCACCGTTATCGAAACCGTTGAAGCAACCCTTAGTCAAAACGCTGCGGATCTTCCGTTTTGGGGTGAGGTTGATTTTTTCCGGGGATATCAATACTACATTATGGGGCAAAGTGCCCGCAGCCTTGAACATCTCAACCAGGCTCTGGAGCAAATTCCTAAATCGCATGATCTAGCAAGAGGCGTGACTGAATGTTATTTCGCGTGGGCAGCGCATATGGACGGTCAAAAAGAGATGGCAGTTCAAACCTTACAGCAACTGCTTTATTACGAAGACCGACCTCAACCTGTTCGCGAGGCCCGATTACTGGGGTCGCTAATTTTTATACATTTGCTTGACGGTTCGTTGACTGAGGCAGCTCACGTAATTCAACAATTGCGAGAACTTGCACAACAGACCAATTATCGGCATATGGAATCGTGGAGTTCATATCTTCAAGGACACGTTCATTACTACCGGAACGAAATGGAACAAGCTGTCGCCCATTTTACGCAGGCAGTGAATAACCGCCATATCTTCTATACCAAAGGCGCTATCGACAGCCAGGTTGGATTAATGCTGGCCTATGAGGCCCTTGGGCAGTCTGACAAAGCTAACGAAATTCTGAAGAAGATGATTGAATTTTGTCGACAGACCAATAATCCCGCCCATATAGGCGTGGTTCTGTCTTACCAAGCTCGTTTATCACTTCTGCGGGGTGATGTAGCATCAGCCGGGCAGTGGCTACAGACGGCTGCCCTGACAACTGATGCTGGAATAATGTCAATTTGGATAGAAGTTCCGCGTCTAACATCGTGTCGGGTGCTCATCACCCAGGGGACAGGGGCAAGTGTGAAAAAAGCCAAAGACTTGCTGAAGTGTTACCAGCAGGAGATCGAAGGTCAACACAATACCCATCAGTTGATTGAAATTCTGCTTTTGGAGACTTTGGCCTGTCACAAGCAAGGGCAATTTGACGAAGCCCAGGTCATTTTGAAACGCGTTGTCAACCTGGCCCAACCCGGTGAAATCATTCGCCCATTTATAGAAACAGGATCAGAAATTGTCACTCACCTTGAAAAATTACACAGCCAGGACGTAGCCCCGAATTATATCGAGCGAATCCTCAGTGCCTTTGACGATTTACGATTGGAAAGTAAAAAAATCATCAATCAACAATCCCAAATCGAAAATCTGATTGAGCCTTTGACCAACCGTGAATTTGAAATCCTGGCGCTGTTAGGGGAACGTTTGAGCAATAAAGAGATTGCGGCCGAATTGTACATCTCCGTGGGAACTGTACAACAGCACTTGAACCACATCTATTCCAAGCTGGGTGTCAAGGGACGACGGCAGGCGGTCGCCAAAGCTACAGAGCTTGCCCTGCTCCCATCTCGTAAATAGCCTAACCAATCCCGACTATTCAAATCAAAAATATAAGGTTTATATAAGGTTGCCTTAGTGTTGCTGCCAGCAGCACTTTGTTATGCTTTAAACGATACCACCTACAGGTTTGCATAGCGAGGGTTCAGGTATCCGTTCAGATTTAAAGTATCAAAATACAAAAAGGAGAAAAATCATGCCTACAACTACAACCAAATTGCAGACGGCCGCGGACATCCCGCCAGATCTCATCACACCCGACGAGTTAGACACCCGGCTCGGGAAACTGACCTATGTCGACGGGGCGCCCTCGAGCGATACGATCCAGAAGGTCCAGAATAACCTCGACTTCGTGCGTGCCCTCTCTGTCTATATGGATGCTCACCAGGGAGCCTCGGTTGCTGCCATTTTGAAGGGATTACAGGAGGTCGGGGTCAAGGATAACGACATCATCATCTTCTCTGAACTGATGGATTCTCAGTCTCTATTCCTGACGCCTAACGCCGACACAATCTACTACATCGGCGTCATCAACCTGCAGAATGGGCCGATGGTCTTTGAGTCACCACCCGATGCCCTCGGGGTGATCGATGACATGTGGTTCGGGCACGTTATCGACTTCGGGCGCCCTGGCCCGGATCGCGGGGCGGGGGGACGCTTCCTGCTGGTGCCGCCGGACTACGACGGCTCGCTCCCCGACAGCGGCTTCCACGTGGCGCAGTCCCGCACCAACCGGGTGCTGGTATTAGGCCGCAGCTTCCTGATAGATAATGACCCCAAGCCCGTGGTCGAGATCATTAAGAAACATATCAAGATCTACCCCTACACCTCGGGCGGCTACGGCACGAGTATCAAGACACTGCTCCAAGGCGAGGTCCAACCCGGTAAGCCGGCTCCCATCACCCCGGTCAAGTTCATCGAGGGCAGCGGGCTGGCCTTCAACACGATCCCGCCGACCGACCACACCTACTTCGATCTAATTAATGAGCTTGTGCAGGATGAGCCGGAGGGAGTATACGATCCCGAGATTATGGGCTCGCTGGCTGCTATTGGCATCGTGAAAGGCCAGCCGTTCGAACCTGATGAGCGCATGCAGCGGATCCTGGCCGACGCAGCGGCAGTAGGTAACGCCACCGGACGTACCCTCAACTTCGCCTTTCGCGGGACACCAGAAGAGGACTTTGCCTACTACTCGGGATCGACCTGGTTCAACATGCTGTTCCTGGGTGGTTTCTCCTTCGACACCCCACCACCGGCCGTGACCAGCGAAGGGATCAAGCCCTATCCGCCAGTAGGCCACCACCGTCTGGCCTCCCGCTTTGCGATGTTCCACTGGGCTACCGGGATCACCCCGGCAATGTGCATGCGGCTGACAAACGTCGGCTCCCAGTACCTGTTAAGCTGCCTAGATGCCGACAAGAACTACTTTGACGGCGGCAAGACTTACAAGTGCACGCTGCCGCCCAACATTCCCCATAACAACTTCTGGTCTTTTACGGTGTACGACAACCAGACGCGATCCATGCTCCGAACGCCTCAGCGCTGGCCGAGGGCAGGCAGCCAGTCGTATCCAACGCCGGCAGCGGTCCCGAACGACGATGGATCCATTGATGTGTACTTCAGTCCGAAGGCGCCGGCGGGTAAGGAGAGTAACTGGATCCAGACGATCCCCGGGAAGGGATGGTTTACAATCCTGCGTCTCTACAGCCCACTACAGCCGTTCTTCGATAAAAGTTGGCGACCTGGTGAGATTGAATTGGTCTAAATTACAAGCCAGAGAATCTACAGGTGGAGTGTATTTGTGCGAGAAAGTGCGTTCCACTTGAAAGAAAGGTGAAACAATAATATGTCAAAAAAAGCAAAGATTAGCATTACCATCCTATTGATAACTATCAGCAGCTTAAGCGCTATGATTGTGCTGGCCAATGGAGCCGCCAATTTGCTCTACCTGCCGGTGGTATACAGCAACCAACAACCAACCGCAACACCGACACCAGAACTTGTCGTCAGCGGATTTACCCCCTCCGACAATCCGCGAGAAGATTACGTTACGTTAATGAACAATTCCGACGGTACGCTCGATCTAACCGGCTGGTGGCTCAAAGCCGAATCCCAGAGTGGGCGTTACAATTTTCCGGATGCCTTTACGCTCGGTATGGGAGAAACCGTCAATGTTCGCAGCGGAGCAGGCATTGACTCAAACGCCGATCTCTATATCGGCTTGCCTTACTCCCTGTGGACGATTGACGACAACTGCGTTTACGTGCGCGATCAAAATGGCGACCTGCAAGATGCACTCTGTGTCGGTGATACCCCTACGCCAGATCCCACCCCCAGCGTTTATATCGGGGGATTCAACCCCTCTAACACCCCAGAAGAAGATTACGTGATCATATCGAACTCGACTTCCGAGTCGTTTGACCTGACCGGGTGGTGGATGAAAGCCGAAACCGAGAGCGGGCGCTACGATTTCCCCGATGATTTCATTCTCTACGGCAGCAGTTCTGTCAATGTGAGGAGCGGGGTTGGCACGGATACCGCCAGCGACCTATTCATTGGTGGGTCTTATTCGCTGTGGACGGAGCAGAACAACTGCGCTTACCTGCGCTACAGTGATGGCACCCTATTGGATAAGGAATGTGTCAACGATAATCAATAGCCGGGGTAAACCAGCTGTTGGTCTCTGTTTTGGCTGCCTTTATCCACGGCGTTAGCTTGGGAAAATCTCTTGACTGCAGAATAATTAGCGTCTGGCATTTTTATACCAGGAGAAAACAAGATGACCAATACATTAAACGTAATCGCGTAATTGTCAGGATTGGTCTTTGTGGTTGACAGCATGCTGGCTTTGGGCTTGAGCCTGATGGTCGCCCAAATTATTCAACCCCTGAAAAACGCGCGGATGGTGATTCTGGCGCTGGGGGCTAATTTTATCCTGGTTCCAGCGCTACTTTTTGGAATCACCGCTCTTATTCCCGACAGCGTGGAAACACGTATCGACCTGGAGGATGATGACATCAGCCACCTCGAACCAGAGGAGCTCAAATATCATCGGATAATGGCTCGGCAGTAGATTGGCGAGGCAGTAGTGAAAGAGTCAGGACTGGCGATTTAAAAAGATCGCCAGTCCTGGAAAATTACGAGAAAGGATTGCCCGACAAAGAATAGGCGCCAGAATAATTACCTCCACAAGCGATTCGGTGAAATGTCAAGGGGGAAAAGTAGGAGAAAAACAAGATAAATTGGCAGCCAAAAATGACTTGCCAGAGGAGATTTACGATGATTGAAGATTTATCCAATATGAAGATGACAACCGAAGTTCCGGAGGGTATAGCAACACCGGACAGGCTGGAACACAATTTTCCGCCTGTATGGTCCGCTAGAGCCCTGGTATGAAAAGACCTGGCGACCAGGTGAGATCGAGAGTATCTAAATAGACATAATCGATCAGATATTGCCAAATATGTGCAACAGGTCTGCGACTCACAGTTAACATAGAACATGTGACTAAAATACCGGAACACATTGCGTCTACATAAGATTTAGGAACCCATATATGAAAACACATCCTAGCAACTTGAATGTAATATCGCCCGCTAATTATAAGATTTCCGTTGTGGGAATCCTGGAAGATAGCTATTCCGACCGCCTGTGTGGCTTAACGATCCGTAACACAGCGCCTGATCAGAACGCTGGCAAACCGGTAGCTACCTTGACAGGTCAATTAGCAGATCAAGCCGCCCTGTTTGGCGTGCTGAATACGCTCTATAACATGCGTATGCCGCTGCTTGCGGTTGAATACCTTAGTGAACATCAATCGAAAGGATAAAAAAGATGAGAAACCGACGACAAGACCGGCGCCAGGAGCGCCAGGATGATCGCAGTTTTGGACGGGGCGGCAGCGGCAACACCCGCTACCAAATGCGCCAGAAGATGGTGTCAATTGGAGATGATTTCTGGATTGAAAATGGACAGGGGCAGAAAGCCTTCAAGGTAGATGGCAAAGCACTGCGGGTGCGCCAGACTTTGAACTTCGATAACCCCCACGGCCAGACGCTGTGCAAGATCCAGGAGCGCAAGCTGCGCGTCAAGGACAGCATGGAAGTGGAAGATGCCCACGGAAACCAGGTGGCGATGGTTAAAAAAGCCCTGATCTCACCCGTCCGCGACCGCTTCACGGTGAAGATCAAGAACGGCCCGGACCTGGAAGTGAAAGGTAATATCCTCGATCACGAGTACAGCATCGGTGAGGGTCGGGATAAGATTGCCGAGGTCTCCAAGAAGTGGTTCCGCTTGCGGGATACCTATGGTGTAGAAATTGAACCTGAGCAGGATGATATCGTTATTCTTGCGGTAACGGTCTGCATCGATCAGATGGCCCATTAAACTCAATATACCATTGTAGATAGAATAAATGGTGTGAGCCATTTACTCGAATGAAAGAATGTAATCAATAAGGAGATAACTATGGAAGAAAATGGAACTTCGTTTGTGGCTTTTGGATTGGGGGTGTTCATCGGTGCCATTTTAGGTGCTGTCATAGCCCTGTTGTTTGCCCCTGAAGCTGGTGAAGAGCTGCGTTCAAAGATCCAAAGTAGTGCTGGAGCCAACCTGGAGAGGACCAATCTAGAATTGAATCGCTTGAAGCAAACAATTCAAGAGAAGGCCTCACAAGCCGAGGGCTAAAGTCAGAAACACCATATAAAGGAGAAAAAATGTTAAACCAGGTAGATAAACATTTAAGAGGAAATTTACCGATGCCCGACCGGCCGCATACGGGTCTG